>ENA-OQKO01001880-OQKO01001880.1-human-gut-metagenome-genome-assembly--contig:-NODE-1880-length-10630-cov-3.438351_pt1 | contig 10630 bp, 12 predicted proteins | sample MGYA00242777_ERZ504796 | MGnify/ENA primary metagenome ERZ504796 (study PRJEB26092, sample SAMD00036404) | human gut metagenome | host: Homo sapiens | study: EMG produced TPA metagenomics assembly of... | reverse complement strand
CGGTCGTGGCTTGGGGTGAGCCGGTGGGGTAGCTAAGGCTATTGAAAACTGCATTCATGAATACTATCCGGATGTGGGGGTACAGATTAGCATGTAGAAGGTCTGGATGAGTGTAAAAAAGTTCTGATGCTTGCAAAAGCCGGACGAAAGAACGGATATCTGATTGAAGGTATGGGTTGTCCGGGCGGATGTGTAGCCGGAGCAGGTACATTGATCCCGGTACCGGAGGCAAAGAAGGATGTACAGCAGATTGTTAAGGATTCTACGAAAAAACTGCCTCCAAAACAATTACGGGAGATAGAATTAAAATAATTTATGAAGATTGATACAAGTCAGATCAATGCGATCAGGCATAAAGACGGACCTGAACTTGTACTGGCGGGACCGGGGTCAGGAAAGACCCTGGTCATCACCCGCCGTGTGCAGCATCTGATCGACCAATACCATGTACCGCCATCTGCCATTTTGGTGATCACGTTTACAAAAGCGGCAGCTACAGAGATGAGACAGCGGTTTGAAAAATTGATGGGCGGCAGGAGAGTACCGGTTTCTTTTGGTACGTTTCATGCGGTCTATTTTATGATTTTAAAACATGCCTATGGTTATACTGCAGATAATATTGTAAAAGAAGAGCAGCGTCTGCAGTTTATGAAAGAATACATTCGTCGTCTGCGCCTGGAGTATGCTGACGACAATGAATTTATTTACAGTCTCTTCTCAGAAATCAGTCTGATAAAAAACACTTCGGTAAATCTGGCACATTACTATTCTTCCTGCTGTGGGCAGGATGTCTTTCGAAATATATTTGAAGCTTATGAAAATTTCCTGCATCAGAACCGTTTCATAGATTTTGATGACATGCTGGTGTATTGTAAAGAACTGTTGGTACAGCGCCCGGATATTCTGGCGGCGTGGCAGCGGAAATATCAGTATATTCTGATCGATGAGTTTCAGGATATTAATCAGATACAGTATGATATTATTCGTATGTTGGCAGCACCTCAGGACAATCTGTTTATTGTCGGGGACGATGATCAGTCTATCTACCGATTTCGTGGTGCCAGACCGGAGATTATGCTGAATTTCACAAAAGACTATCCGGATGCAGGGAAAGTAATTCTGGATACGAATTATCGTTCCGGGGCAGAAATTGTCCGTCATGCAGGAAATCTGATCTCTTTTAATCAAAAAAGATTTGAAAAGAAAATTGCACCGGCTGCCAAAACAGGTATCCCGGTTGTAAAAAAGGAATTTCAGACGCAGCGGGAGCAGAATCTGTATGTGATACAGGAAATATTGCGCCTGCACCGGGAAGGTATGGAATATAAAGATATGGCAGTGTTGTTTCGAACAAATATGCAGCCACGATTTTTAATGGAGATGATGCTGGATTACAGTATTTCATTTACAGCAAAAGACCGGATTCCGAATATTTATGACCACTGGATCACACGGGATCTCTTTGCATATATAGATATTGCCAGAGGAGACCGCAGACGCAGCACATTTCTGAAAATCATGAACCGTCCGAAACGATATCTTTCCAGAGAAAGTCTGCCCTATGAGGAAGTGGCTTTTGATGTATGGGAAGAGTATTATGAGGAACAGGGCTGGATGGTACAGCGTTTGGAAAAACTGCAGATGGATCTGAAGGTGATCGCTGGAATGCGGCCATATTCTGCCATCAATTACATTCGAAAAGGCGTAGCATATGAGGATTATCTGCGAGAGTACGCAGAGGTACGTCGGATTCCGTTCGAGGATTTAGCAGATGTACTGGATGAATTACAGGAAAATGCCAGAGGATTTGAAACGTTTGACAGCTGGTTTGAACATATCAAGCAGCTGCGGGAAGAACTGGAGGAACAGACAAAAAACTATAAAGTGGGAGAGGGTGACAACTTGAGTACACTGCATTCATCGAAAGGATTGGAATATGATACCGTATTTCTGGTGGATGTGAATGAAAATGTCATGCCAAACAAGAAAGCAGTGTTGGATGCAGATCTGGAAGAAGAACGCCGGATGTTTTATGTCGGAATGACACGGGCGAAGAACCGATTATATCTGCTCTGGTCCCATCAGATCCGAAACAAAGATATGGATCCGTCACGCTTCCTGATTGAGTGTGAGTCTGCTCAGACAAAACGGTAGAAGTAAAAGATCGTAAAAGAAGGTAGAGTCAGATTTATCTCAGTGAATGAGACAAATCTGACCCTACCTTTTCATAACTTAAAAATTAATCACAGCTTACATCTGATCAAATTCTTCTTCGTCCAGTAACTCATCGAAGCGGTCGCTGACTGCATCGAATTCATCATCATGATCAATGTTTTCGAGAGATGGATTGCCTTCTTCGTCTTCAAAGTAGCGGTAGAAGATGACTTCATCATCATTATCAACCGGAACCAGTGCGATGTAATTCTGATTATCCACATCAAAGATGGTCAGAATCTGACATTCCAGCTGGGAACCATCATCAAGATCCAGCGTAACAAACATTTCCTGTGGATCGAAGATTTCATCTTCATTGTTTACGTTATTCGGATTACTCATTTTAATTGTCCTCTTTTTTTCTATATATTCTTATATAGGACTTTACCCCATAGAATACTACAAGTATAAAAATTTGCAGTACAAAAGTCAATTCTTTTTCCCATTTTTTTGTTGACAAAAGAAAAGAAATCGCATATACTTTGAATATCAAAATATTTGAAATAAAAACAATTTGAAAGGAAGAATAAAATTATGTTAGAGAAAATGAAAGAAATGATCGCAGATCAGTTATCAGTAGATGAGGATAAAATTACACTGGAGTCCAACTTTAAAGAGGATCTGGATGCAGATTCTTTAGATTTATTTGAACTGGTTATGGCTCTGGAAGAGGAGTATGGTATCGAAATTCCATCTGAGGAACTTGAGAGCCTTACAACAGTTGGCGCAATTATCGATTACCTGAAAGCACATGGTGTAGAGGAATAGATTTAAATGAAAACAAGAATTACAGAACTTTTTGGAATTGAATATCCGATCATTCAGGGCGGTATGGCCTGGGTAGCAGATTATCATCTGGCGGCAGCAGTTTCCAATGCGGGTGGTCTTGGCTTGATCGGTGCGGCAAGTGCGCCGGGCGATGTGGTTCGGACACAGATTCGCGAAGCAAAGAAACTGACAGATAAGCCGTTTGGTGTAAATATTATGTTGCTTAGCCCGTATGCGGAAGAGGTAGCACATATTGTTGTGGAGGAAGGTGTCAAGGTTGTTACAACCGGTGCCGGTAATCCGGGTAAATACATGGAAATGTGGAAAGCTGCCGGAATCAAAGTTGTTCCGGTTGTTGCAAGTGTGGCTCTTGCAAAAATGATGGAGAAAGCCGGTGCGGATGCGGTTGTTGCTGAGGGAACAGAGTCCGGTGGTCATATCGGATCCGCGACAACCATGACACTGGTTCCGCAGGTCGTTGATGCAGTGGAGATTCCGGTAATCGCAGCTGGTGGTATTGCAGACGGAAGAGGATTTGCAGCAGCGATGATGCTTGGTGCAGAAGCCGTACAGATCGGTACCAGATTCTGTGTGGCTGCCGAGTGCATCTGTCATGAGAATTACAAGCAGAAGATCATCAAAGCGAAAGACATTGATTCTGAAGTAACTGGCCGCAGCAACGGACATCCAATCCGTTGTTTGAGAAATCAGATGTCCAGAGAGTATCTGCGTCTGGAAAAAGAAGGGGCCGGATTTGAAGAGCTGGAGCGTTTAACGGTCGGATCTCTTCGAAATGCAGTTATCGACGGTGATGTTAAGAATGGAACTGTTATGGCTGGCCAGATTGCAGGCCTGATCAAGAAAGAGCAGAGCTGTAAGGAAATTGTGGAAGAAATTATGGAGCAGGCAGAGAAATTAATGCACTGCTAACAAAAAAGACAATTAGATTCAGGGAAAAACATAAGGATAACAGAAGTTTACCTGAAAAGAGTTGCAATGATAAGCGAAAAGGAGCAAATAAAATGAAAAAAATAGCGTTTATTTTTCCCGGTCAGGGGTCACAGTACGTTGGCATGGGAAAAGATTTTTATGAGACTTTCCCATGTGCAAAAGAAATGATCGATCTGGCAGAAAAAGTAAGCGGTATCCCTATGAAGGAGCTTCTTTTCGAAGAAAATGAAAATATTAATATCACAAAATACACCCAGATTGCAATGCTTGCAGATGAGCTTGCAATCTGGAGTGTGCTGCGTGAAAAAGGAGTAGAATCTGCAGTAAATGCAGGCTTGAGCCTTGGTGAGTATGCAGCATTGGTTGCATCCGGAGTAATGACACCGGAAGATGCATTCCGTGTGGTGACAAAACGTGGAGAATTTATGCAGGAAGCGGTTCCAACAGGCGGAGCCATGACTGCAGTGCTTGGGGCAGACACGGCAGTTATTGAAAATATCTGTGAAGAGACGGAAGGAATTGTATCCATTGCAAATTATAACTGTCCGGGACAGATTGTAATCACCGGTGAGCAGAAAGCCGTGGACACGGCAGCGGCAGCCTTGAAAGAAGCAGGTGCAAAACGGTGTACACCGCTGAATGTCAGCGGTCCGTTCCACTCAGCGATGTTGTTGCCGGCGGGAGAAAAACTTGCGGCAGAATTAGAGCAGGTAGAAATTCATAAAATTGCAGTTCCTTATATTACAAATGTAACTGCTGATTACGTGACAGATTCGTCACAGGTAAAAGAATTACTGAAAAAACAGATTTCCTCATCCGTCCGCTGGCAGCAGAGCGTAGAACGCATGATCGCAGACGGTGTAGAGGCATTTATTGAAATTGGACCAAAAAAATCCCTTTGTGGATTTATGAAACGTATAGATAAAACCGTTCCAGCTTATCACGTTGATAAGGTGACGGATCTGGAGTCCGTATTAGAAGTGATATAACTTTCATCTGATATGAACTTTGGTAAGGAGCGTAAAGATACATATAGGAATCTCTCATGAGTAATAAGAGGTGTATCTTGCAGTAAGAATGCGGTGACATTCTTGAATGAAACAGATTTTGCAGGGCTGGAATGCAGGAGGCAGTATGGAGAAATTATTAACAGATAAAGTAGCCATAGTTACCGGTGCAAGTCGAGGAATCGGCAGACAGATTGCCATGACGCTGGCACAGGAAGGGGCTTATGTTATTGTAAATTATAACGGATCAAAGGAAGCGGCAGAGGCAGTGGTTGAGACTATCACGGCAGCTGGTGGTCAGAAAGAAATCTTGTAGTGCAGCGTGGCAGGTTTTGTGGCAGTAGAAGAGATGATCAAATCTATTCACAAAAAATTTGGTCACATTGATGTTCTGGTAAACAATGCCGGAATTACAAAAGACAATCTTCTGATGAAAATGAAAGAAGAAGAATTCGATGCAGTTATTGATACGAATCTGAAGGGAAGTTTCAATACGATGCGTCATATTGCAAGATATATGTTGAAACAGAAAAGCGGAAGCATTGTTAATATTTCTTCCGTATCCGGAATTCTTGGTAATCCGGGACAGATGAACTATTGCGCTTCCAAAGCAGGCGTCATCGGCATGACAAAATCTATGGCAAGAGAGCTTGCAAGTCGTGGCATCCGTGTGAATGCAGTAGCACCTGGATTTATTGAGACAGAAATGCTCGATCAGATGACAGATGCGGCAAAAGAAGCCGGAAAGGCACAGATCCCATTCGGACGTTATGGAAAAACAGAAGAGATTGCAAATACAGTTGCATTTCTGGCATCCGAAAAAGCGTCCTATATCACCGGTCAGGTAATTTGTGTGGACGGTGGCATGGCAATGTAAACATGCAGTGGCATAATCTTTTCAAATATTATTGAGAGTGCAGGCGTTGTGTACAACAGTACACGTTACATGTTTATCAAAGTGTATAGAAAATGTAAAAAAGGAGACACATAGATGAGACGAGTAGTAGTGACTGGAATGGGAACCGTCAATCCCATCGGTTTAAATGTAGAGGAATACTGGGAAGGACTGAAAGCCGGAAAAACAGGTTTCGGCGAGATTACTTATTTTGATACCACAGATTTCAAGGTAAAAGTCGCAGCAGAAGTAAAAGGTTTTGTGGCAGCAGACCGTATGGATAAAAAGGCAGCAAGAAGAATGGAGCCGTTTGCGCAGTATGCAGTGGCAGCAGCAAAAGAAGCATTTGAGGATGCCGGTTTGGATATGGAAAAAGAAGATCCGTATCGTGTTGGCTGCGCCATTGGTTCCGGTGTCGGAAGTTTACAGTCTATCGAGCGTGAGCATAAGAAACTTCTGGAGAAAGGACCGTCCAGAATTAATCCGTTACTTGTTCCACTGATGATCACAAATATGGCAACCGGAAACGTAACCATTCAGCTTGGCATAAAAGGAAAAAGTATCAATGTGGTAACAGCCTGCGCAACAGGTACTCATTCCATCGGTGAAGCATTCCGCTCCATTCAATACGGAGAAGCAGACGTGATGCTGGCAGGTGGTACGGAAAATGCGATCACTCCGATCGGTGTCGGCGGATTTACAGCGTTGACTGCACTTTCCACATCCAACAATCCGGAGCGTTGTTCGATTCCGTTTGACAAAGACCGTGATGGATTTGTCCTCGGTGACGGTGCGGGAGTTGTTGTGCTGGAAGAGTTAGAGCATGCAAAAGCAAGAGGTGCAAAAATCCTTGCAGAGGTTGTTGGTTATGGCGCAACCAGTGATGCATATCATATTACATCGCCGGCAGAGGATGGAGAAGGAGCAAAAAATGCTATGTTATTTGCTCTGAAAGATGCAAATGTAGCTCCGGAAGAAATTACCTACATCAATGCACACGGAACAAGTACACATCATAATGATTTGTTTGAGACAAGAGCCATTAAGGCAGCCTTCGGTGAGCATGCATATGATATCAAAGTAAACTCTACAAAATCCATGATCGGCCATCTGTTAGGAGCGGCCGGTGCAGTTGAGTTTATTGCCTGTGTGCTTCAGATGAATCATGGTTATGTACATCAGACTGTAGGTTTGGAGCAGCCGGATGAAGAGCTGGATCTGGATTATGTACAGGGACACGGCGTCGATATGGATTTTGAATACGCGCTGACAAACTCTCTGGCATTTGGTGGACATAACGCAAGTTTACTGATTAAAAAGTATACAGAGTAAGAAGTAATTGTCCGGTAGCATGATTTGGTAAAAAGTCATACCTTATATCTGCTGGAAAAAAGAAAGGAAAAAAGATGGAAGTTAGCCAGTTAATCGAATTAATGAACGCTGTTTCCGAAGCAGGTCTGACAGATTTCTGTTATGAAGAAAATGGCGTTTCCGTAAAAATAAAAAAACATCCTGAGAAGAAAATCGTGGCTTCGGCGCCGGTCGAGATGATTGCTCCGGCAGCTGTTGCAGCACCGTTACAGGTATGCGCAGATACTTCTGTATCAGCGGATACTGATGTATCAGAGGAGGTTACAGGAAATATTGTAAAAAGTCCATTAGTCGGAACCTTTTATTCTGCAAGTTCTCCGGATGCTGCACCATATGTACAAGTGGGAGATATGGTAAAAAAAGGTCAGGTACTTGGCATCGTGGAAGCAATGAAACTGATGAATGAGATCGAGTCCGAGTTTGATGGAACCGTAAAAGCAATTCTCGTAAAAAATGGTGATCTGGTAGAATTTGATCAGCCAATGTTTGTGATTGAGTAGGAGGTCTGAAATGTCAGTTTTAACAACAAAAGAAATCATGGAGATCATTCCGCATCGACAGCCATTTCTGCTGATTGATACAATTGAGGAATTAGAACCGGGGAAACGTGCGGTAGGAAAAAAATGTGTCAGCTATAATGAACCGTATTTTGCAGGACATTTTCCGGCAGAACCGGTGATGCCGGGTGTACTGATCGTAGAAGCACTTGCACAGGTTGGTGCAGTAGCGATTCTTGGTTGTGATGAATTTAGAGGGAAAACCGCTTACTTTGGAGCTATCAATTCCGCAAAGTTCAAACGCAAAGTTGTACCCGGAGATGTTCTGATGTTGGAAACAACCATGATCAAGCAGAAAGGCCCTGTCGGTGTGGCTTCTGCAAAAGCAACCGTAAACGGGAAAGTAGCTGTTATTGCAGAGCTGACATTCGCCATCGGTTAGGAGAGAGAACATGTTTCAGAAAATATTAATTGCAAACAGAGGTGAAATTGCGGTGCGTATCATCCGTGCCTGCAGAGAACTCGGAATCACTTCTGTGGCAGTCTATTCGACAGCAGATAAAGATGCGTTGCATACACAGCTGGCAGATGAAGCCATTTGTATCGGAAAAGCAGCACCGGCAGATAGTTATCTGAATATGGAACGGATTTTGAGCGCAGCAATTGCTTCTAAGGCAGAAGCAATTCATCCGGGCTTTGGTTTTTTGTCAGAAAATGCAAAATTCGCGCAGATGTGTGAACAATGCCACATTGCTTTCATCGGACCATCCGCAGAAGTCATCCGTCGGATGGGAAACAAACAGGAAGCAAGAAATACCATGATCAATGCAAAAGTTCCGGTTGTTCCTGGTACAAAAGAAGCTGTTTATACAGCTGATTATGGACTGAAACTGGCAGAGCAGATTGGTTTTCCGGTTATGATCAAGGCAGCCAGCGGCGGCGGTGGAAAAGGAATGCGTATTTCTCACAGCCGTGAAGATTTTACGGAAAATTTTGAGGTGGCACAGACAGAGTCCGTAAATGGTTTTGCAGATGATACCATGTATATTGAAAAATATATCGAGGATCCACGTCATATTGAGTTCCAGATTCTGGCAGACAAATACGGAAATGTCATTTCACTTGGCGAGCGCGACTGTTCCATTCAGCGTCGTCACCAGAAGATGGTAGAAGAGTCACCATCCGCAGCACTGGACGATAAACTCCGTGCCCAGATGGGGGAAGTGGCAGTCCGCGCAGCAAAAGCAGCAAACTATGAAAGCGCCGGAACCATTGAATTTTTATTAGATAAAAACAAAAAGTTCTATTTCATGGAAATGAATACACGAATCCAGGTAGAGCATCCGGTAACAGAGATGGTAACAGGTCTGGATCTGGTCAAAGAGCAGATTTTTATTGCAGCCGGCGAAAAGCTTCAGTGGAAGCAGAAAGATATTCATATCACCGGTCATGCCATTGAATGTCGTCTGAATGCAGAAAATCCGGCAAAGAATTTTATGCCTTGTCCGGGCAAAATCGATTATCTGCATTTACCGGGAGGGAATGGTGTCCGCATTGATTCTGCGATTTATACCGGTTATACGATTCCGCCGAATTATGATTCTATGATTGCAAAGATCATTGTTCACGGAAAAGACAGACAGACAGCCATCGATAAAATGCGCAGTGCACTGGGTGAAGTCAATATTGACGGAATTACCACAAACCTGGATTACCAGTACGATATCATTACACATCCGGTATTTCAGTCCGGAAACATTACAACTAGTTTTATCGAGAACTATTTTGAATAATTGACGCAGAAGATAGTGTATAGAATTGTATGAAAATATCGTCAATTATTCAAAATGCTCCGCGAGGATTGCAGAGATGGACAGAGGAATATATCAGCTTTGCTGATGCCCATCTCGCAGCAAGATTCGCGAGCGAATCTTGAATTAGAAAAGGTGAAGCATAGTGTTAAAGTTTAAGAAAACAAACTATATTACAGTTCCGCGAAAAGAGCAGGATATCCCGGAGGGCATGTGGATCAAATGCGATGCATGCGGGGAATTACTTTACAAAGAAGATGTGGTACACAATCACTATTCCTGCTATAAATGCGGCAAATATTTCCGTCTTTCCACAAAGCGCAGATTGCGCATGGTTGCAGACAAGCAGTCTTTTGAAGAGTGGGATACCGGTCTTGAGACAGCAAATCCACTGGATTATCCGGGGTATCCGGAAAAATTAGACGGATTAAAGGAAAAACTTCATATTGATGAAGCTGTGACAACCGGTGTATGTACCATCAAAGGAGAGAAAACGGTCATTGCAGTATGTGATGCACGCTTTCTTATGGGAAGTATGGGATATGTGGTGGGCGAAAAAATCACCCGTGCCGTGGAAAAAGCAACAGAAATGAAACTCCCGGTTATTATTTTCTGTTGTTCCGGTGGTGCCCGTATGCAGGAAGGAATGGTTTCCCTGATGCAGATGGCAAAAACGTCTGCAGCATTGAAAAAACATTCCGATGCAGGACTGTTATATATTTCTGTGCTTACTGATCCGACTACCGGTGGAGTGACGGCAAGTTTCGCCATGCTGGGCGATATTATTCTGGCAGAGCCGGGGGCATTGGTAGGATTTGCCGGTCCCCGCGTCATTGAGCAGACGATTGGACAGAAGCTGCCAGAAGGTTTTCAGCGGGCAGAGTTCCTGGTGGAACATGGTCTCATTGATGGGATTATCCGCCGTGAGGATATGAAAGATACCTTGGCGCGTCTGTTGCATATGCATACACAGAAAGCTTCCGCGGATACGATTGCGACAGCAGATGTGTCTGACATCATGCATGGACAGAAAAAGAAAAAAGAAAAAATGACCGCCTGGGATCGTGTCATGGCAGCAAGAGCTTCCGAGCGCATTACGGCATTGGCTTACATTCA
>ENA-OQKO01001870-OQKO01001870.1-human-gut-metagenome-genome-assembly--contig:-NODE-1870-length-10680-cov-3.350801_pt1 | contig 10680 bp, 7 predicted proteins | sample MGYA00242777_ERZ504796 | MGnify/ENA primary metagenome ERZ504796 (study PRJEB26092, sample SAMD00036404) | human gut metagenome | host: Homo sapiens | study: EMG produced TPA metagenomics assembly of... | reverse complement strand
GGCCGTCGGTGTTCCAGGGGCCAGACAGTAAATTTCGCGCTGCCATGCCTTTGGGGTGATTGCCTCGCCGCTGTCTTTCAGTTCTTTCAGATACCGGGCTGCTGCGTCATACAGGATCAGTTCCCGGCTGTGGCGCTGTTCAAACTGTTCCCGTTTTTCCGGCTTTACTTTGGCAAGCTGCTTGTGGATGGACTTGTACTGGTTGTACTGTTCCCACATCTCCCCGCGCTCGGTAAGGGTAGTGATCCGGCGCTCGGCCTTGACGATTTTTCCCCGCAGGTCATAGTAGCGGGTGTTCATATCTGCGATTTTTTCATGGAGCTGCTGCATGGACTGGATGCCGTTTGCCTGCAAAAAGCTGAACAGGGCGGCGCTCTCCTGCAAAGCCCGGATTTTGCCGGTGCGGGTGTCAGGCCGCTTGAGCTGCTGCTGGGCCTCCCACAAGTCAATCATGCTGGGCTGCTGGCCCTCCGGCTTCTCGGCCTCGGCCTTCGACCAGTTGTAGAGACGGGTAATGCGGGCCTTGATTTCCTTGAGCAACTTATTGTCGGCGGCGATCTGCCGGTTGACTTCTCCCTTGTCGGTGCGGATACCGCGCTTCTCCATCTGGCTGGCCGCTGGCCCCAGGTGGACAGAGGGGATTTTATCAATGCCCTGCCGCTTGTAGCTGCGGTGGTCTACCAATGCAGGCTGACCGGCGGCCTCCAATGCCCGGTTGGTATAGGCCGCCCATGCCGCCCGCCAAGTCCCCACATTCCATATGTTCCTCCAACTCCCTTGCGTCAAAGGCGTATCCATTTTCCCGGACCCGATCCAGTTCTTCTATGAAATGAGTCTTGTCCTGAATGGTACGCTGGGTATGGGGACGGAAATTGATCCGGTCTGCTAAGGCATCCCGCTCTTCCTGCTCCATATTTGCCATAATGGCCTTTCCAAGGGAAGTACAGTACAATGGGTTCTTGGTTCCTACAGTCGCTGTTGTGATAATGGGATTTTCCGGCTCAAATTTACAGATGTAAACAATAGAGTCATCTGAACGCACTCCAAAGAATACGGTCTTTCCCACTTCTTTCGCAAAAGCTTTTAATACAGGATCAATGGTACCGATAAAATCCAGGTTATTTGTATAATTAATTCCTACACGATAAGCAGTAAGTCCGATGGTATAACGCTGCTTCTGCCCCTTTACCACATGGACCATACCTGTATGTGCCAGTGTTGTGATAATGTCATAGGCGCTGGTCTTTGGAAGTTCTAACTTCTCACAGATCTCATCCAGTGTAATACCATCCGGCTTTTTGGAAACCATTTTCAGTATATCCACTGTGCGCAGCGTTGTCCGGTTTAATTTCATTTATGTTCCTCCTGCATCAGGTTCTGTCGATCATATATGTCTTTTGTATTTGGTCGTATATATGTTTCTTATACGCATATACGATTTTCTTCTTTTAGTATAGCGCATCCTGAAACAGATTACAAGATGCGCTTTTGTTTTCCTGGCACAGTCAGATCAAATTCCGTTGCCGGTCATGCAACGCATGAACCGTAACTGTTTTGTTCACTAATACTTACAGAGTTACACCCTGTTTGAAGATTGCCATATCATGAAAACCGGCTGCTTCTGATTTAACCTTGCGTCCGGAAGCAACTTCCAATACATAGTTTAACAGATCCTGTGCCAGTTCTTCTTTGGTCTTATCCTCTACCATCTGTCCCGCATTGAAATCGATCCAGTTGGACTTGTGTCCTGCAAGCTTGGAGTTACTGGAGATCTTTACAGTTGGAACAGGGGAAGCAAACGGAGTGCCGCGGCCGGTAGTAAACAATACCATATGAGCGCCGGATACTGCCAGCGCAGTTGCTGCTACCAGGTCATTTCCAGGTGCGCTTAAGAGGTTTAATCCCTTAACCTTAACTGGCTCCGCATACTCTAATACACCCTTTACTAAAGAACTTCCTGACTTCTGGGTGCATCCTAAGGATTTATCCTCCAGAGTAGAGATACCGCCCTTCTTGTTACCTGGGGATGGGTTCTCATAAATAGTCTGGTTGTGGCTGGTAAAGTAGTTCTTGAAGTTGTTGATCAGAGCTACGGTCTTGTCAAAAAGCTCCGGAGTTGCGCAGCGGTTCATTAACAGAGTCTCTGCACCAAACATTTCCGGAACCTCTGTTAAAATAGTAGTTCCGCCCTTGCTTACTAACAGATCAGAGAAAGCACCAACTACAGGGTTTGCAGTGATACCGGAAAGTCCGTCAGAACCACCGCACTTCATACCGATGATCAGTTCGCTTGCGTCGATCTTCTCTCTGGAGAATGCGTTTGCATAGGTTGCCAGTTCTTCCAGGATACCCATAGCGGTCTCCATCTCATCTTCTACATCCTGGCACTGTAAGAATTTAACACGCTGCTCATCATACTCGCCAATGTAATCCATTAATACAGGAATATTGCTGTTCTCGCAGCCAAGTCCTAATACCAGAACACCTGCTGCATTTGGATGATGGATCATGTCTGCCAGAACTTTTCTGGTGTTTTCCTGGTCATCACCCATCTGGGAACATCCATATGGATGCTGGAATGCAATGATATCTTCTACATTTCCGCCTACAAACTTCTTTGCAGCAGTCTCAAGAGCCTTTGCAATAGAGTTTACACAGCCAACAGTTGGAACGATCCAGATCTCATTACGGATACCGACTTTTCCGTCTGCTCTGCGGTAGCCGTCAAAGTATACATGCCCAGATGGCTCTACGTCCTTGCTTCCTTCTGGTTTATACTCATAAGAAAGAACATCGCCTAAAGCGGTCTTTACATTATGAACATGTACCCATGCGCCTTTTTCAATAGCTTCTTTTGCGTAGCCGATACGGAAACCGTATTTAACTACCTCTTCACCCTGTGCAATGGCACGAAGGGCAAATTTATGTCCCTGTGGGATATCCTGGACCAGAGTTACCTTTTCTCCTGCTACATCCAGGGTCTCTCCTTCATTTAAAGGACGAAGAGCAACGGCAACGTTATCATTCTGATTGATCTTGACAATGTCCTGCATGGTCTTTAATCTCCTATCTTTGTTTTTGTACTCAGGAAACCTTCCCAAAATAAAATCTGTTGCAAAAGATTCCGGAATACATTTGATTTATTTTAACTACAGATCACTTTGTAAGTGCTTACAATCATTCTACCTATTTTCTACACAGAAGTCAATAGAAAACTGTTGCAATCTTTATTAGTAGTATGTATAATAGACTTAGCGTGTAAGCGCTTACAGAATGTGAGGTGGATTACTGAATGAATATATATGACGTTTCTGAGCGCGCAGGCGTTTCCATTGCTACGGTTTCCCGTGTACTCAACGGCAATCCCAACGTAAGTGAACGCACCCGCAAGAAGGTTCTGGCTGTAATGGATGAGTTGGGTTATACCCCCAATGTTTTTGCCAGGGGACTGGGACTTGATACCATGCAGACCATCGGTATCATGTGTTCTGACTCTTCTGATCCTTATCTTGCTGAGGCGATCTACTATCTGGAGCGGGAACTGCGCAGTCATAATTATGATTCTATCCTCTGCTGTACCGGTTACGACCTGGATGTAAAACAGAAGTATTTTAATCTGCTTCGCTCCAAGCGCGTGGATGCTATTATCCTGGCAGGTTCCAAATTTGTGGAAATGCGTTCCCGGGATAATAATTATATTATAGAAGCTGCCGCAGACGGACTTCCTGTAATGTTAGTAAACGGTTATCTGGAAGGAAAGAATATCTACAGTACTGTCTGTGATGATTATGCCTCTATGTATGATGCCACATTACAGCTGATCCATTCAGGACACAGCCGTATCCTTTATCTTTACACCAGCGTTTCCTACAGCGGTGTTAATAAGATGGAGGGCTACAAAGCAGCATTGAAAGAAAATCGTATCCCGGTTGAGGACTCCATGATTCATCAATGTTCCAAGAGTTTTGAAAATTCCAGGGATCTTCTTTTAAGCCTGAAAGAAGAAGGGCTGAAATTTGACGCAGTTTTGGCTTCTGACGATTCACTGGCCGTAGGAGCCGTAAAATATGCCCATACAGCCGGTATTTCCATGCCGGAAGAGCTTAGTATTATCGGGTATAATAATTCTCTCCTGGCACGTTGTACAGATCCGGAGATCACATCCATTGACAGCAAGGTAGAAGCACTTTGCACCACTACTGTCAATACTTTAATGGGGGTTTTCAGTGGCGCTAATGTCCCAAACCGGACAACCATCGCCTCTGCTTTAATAAAAAGAAAAACCACAAACTTTTAAATTCCAATTTTAAAGGAGGATTTACCACTATGAAACATTTTTTGTACAATGACTTCTTATTATCCACGGCCAAGGCAAAAACAATCTATCATGATTACGCAGAAAATATGCCGATCATCGACTATCACTGCCATATCAACCCACAGGAGATCTATGAAGACCGTAAGTTTGAAAACATTACCCAGGTATGGCTGGGCGGCGACCATTACAAATGGCGTCAGATGCGTTCTAACGGTGTTGATGAGAAATACATTACCGGCGACGGCACAGACAGAGAGAAATTCCAGGCATGGGCTGAGACAATGCCTAAACTGATCGGCAACCCACTGTATCACTGGAGCCACTTAGAGTTAAGAAGATACTTTGGATACGAAGGCTACTTAAACGGCGATACTGCTGAGGAAGTATGGAACCTGTGCAACGCTAAGTTACAGGAAGACTCCATGACTGTCCGTAACCTGATCAAGCAGTCTAACGTTACTCTGATCTGCACCACTGATGATCCTGTTGACTCTCTGGAATGGCACAAGAAACTGGCTGAAGATACTACTTTTGATGTACAGGTTCTGCCAGCATGGCGTCCAGACAAGGCTATGAACGTAGAGAAGCCAACTTTTGCTGCTTACATGGATCAGTTATCCAAGGTCAGCGGTGTTGAAGTAAAAGATTTCGCATCCTTAAAGGAAGCTTTAAAGAACCGTATGGATTTCTTTACTTCCATGAAGTGCTGTGTATCTGACCACGCATTAGAGTATGTTATGTACGTTCCAGCTACTGAGGATGAAGTAAACGCTATCATCGCTAAGGGCTTAAAGGGCGAAGCAATCTCCAGAGAAGAAGAATTAAAGTACAAGACCGAGTTCATGCTCTTCGTTGCAAAAGAATACACCAAGAGAAACTGGGTTATGCAGCTTCACTACGGATGCAAGCGTGACAACAACGCTTACATGTTTGACAAGTTAGGCGCAGATACCGGTTACGACTGCATCAACAACTACGCTCCAAGCGCACAGATGGCAGATTTCTTAAATGCATTAAGCGCAACCAATGATATTCCTAAGACTATCATTTACTCCTTAAATCCAAACGACAACGCTTCCATCGGCACCATCATCGGCTGCTTCCAGGAGAAATTCCCAGGAAAGATCCAGCAGGGTTCCGCTTGGTGGTTCAATGATCACAAGGTAGGTATGACCGATCAGATGGTATCCCTGGCTAACTTAGGCTGCCTGGGCAACTTCATCGGTATGCTGACCGACTCCAGAAGCTTCTTATCCTACACCAGACATGAGTACTTCCGTCGCGTTCTCTGCGCACTGGTTGGCGGCTGGGTAGAAAACGGCGAATATCCGGCAGATATGAAGTCCTTAGAGTCCATCGTTAAGGGCATCAGCTACAACAACGCTGTTCAGTACTTCGGATTTGATCTGGATGTTGTGAAATAAATAGGGACAACGAACGAATTGTCTGCGCAAGCAGACAGTAGAGTGCGTCAGCACGGAATTCGTGAGTCTAATCGTGAGTCTACACCAGATGCAAAAAGCGCCCCGCCTCACAATGTGAGGTTGGGCGCTTTCTTAATGCCTGCAATTACTTTTCTTATCTCTATTCTTCTTTTAAGTATCCCTTTTTCCGCAGTTCCTGCTCAATAAAATCCAGGTTTTTCTCCGATTCCGCAGTCACTGTATGATAATGGTAATCCCCGGTCAAAACCTTTAAAGGCTGTGCATTGTAGCGGTTCATGCGGTCTACAAACTCTGCTACATCCAGGCGGTTGTTGATGATCAGATCTGCACGGATCTGCCCATACAGCGGATGATCCACTGCCACATCCAGCACATTGCCACCATAAGCGAATGGTCTGAAGTTCGTCCTGGGTATCTTTGGTAGAATGGCAGACGCAGAACACCCGGATACATTTTCTCTTTTTTTCACTTTCCCGGTCAAGAACATATCCCCTGTAAGTAGAAAGGATCTTCTTATCTTCTGCCCGCAAAAGAGCAATATCCTGAACGATCACCTGGCGGCTTACCTTAAAACGATGAGCCAGTTCTGTTCCAGATAATGGAGTGTCGCTCTCCTCTAACAGTGAAAGAATGCCATCTCTTCTTTTTCCGCCTTCTGTCATGATAAAATTCCCTCCTTTTGCGCAGCATGTTCTCTCATTGAGAGCAGTCTGACCATTCGCTGTATACTGCATACGTTTTCTTTTATGCTAAAAAGCGTCCCCTTTCATTCAAGGAGACGCACTTCATCGTTGCAAAGGTTGTGAGTAAAACGGTAAGCCGGGTTATGTCGTTGGATGGTCATCTATCTAGTACTACTGTCGCCAGCAGCATCAAGCAACCTACCCGAAAGCTGACGGGCCGCCATATGCTCTCTGTTTGGTCTTGCTTCGGATGGGGTTTACATGTGCCCCGCCTGTTACCAGCCGGGCGGTAGTCTCTTACACTGCCATTCCACCCTTACCTGCTGCAAATGCAGCGGGCGGTATATTTCTGTTGCACTGTCCCTAGGGTCACCCCCGCCAGACGTTATCTGGCATCCTGCCCTGTGAAGCCCGGACTTTCCTCTCCTGCATCCTCTCGGTGTCGCAGCAGCGACCATCTGTCTTACTCACAACTTGTTTATTTTAGCATAGTTTCTTTGCCATGTCCATGGGTAAATCCAAAAATATCATATTAAAAATATCATATGTGGACACTTGCTATCCTACACATCCAGACAGCTTCCGCCGATAAATTCCCTTAAAATAGAGTTTTTCGGTATATCCTCGCTGCTGACCCCGATAAAATAATCCAGGAATTTAAGAAGTCGCTTTGCTTCTGTATATTCCGGACAATCCTTTGGAATTCCAAAAAGCAGCGGCTCCACATACTGTTTTAACACTGCCAGCTCATAAATGAGAGCAGAGTTAAACATAGCATCTGCCTCTTCCTGATAGGGGAAAATATTTTCCTCTTCTCCCTTTCGCACAGATGGCCACATACGGATGGTATCCTGGGCTGACGCCCCTCTTGTCCTTGCATCACGGATCATACGGCGCAGCAGACGGCCATCTGTCGTAGGGATACGGTTGTGCTCGTCAATATTTAACTGGGTCAGAGCACTGATATAGATCTTAAACTTGCTCTCTCTTGGAAGAGAATAGGATAAACGGTCATTTAAGCAATGGATCCCCTCGATCACCAGGATATCATCTTTTCCCAGTTTCAGAAAATCTCCCTTGTATTCCCGTTCTCCTTTTTTGAAGTTATAATAAGGCAGTTCCACACGCTCTCCTCTTAAAAGAGCCTGCATATCCTGATTAAACTGTTCTACATCCAGACATTCCAGGATCTCATAATTATAATTACCATTTTCATCCCTTGGACTGTCCACACGGTTGACAAAATAGTTATCTACCGCGATTGGATGCGGCTTTAAGCCAATAGCCTCCAACTGTACGGACAACCGATGGGAAAATGTTGTCTTTCCAGAGGAAGAAGGACCTGCGATCATAACGATCTTGGCAGTTTTGCGCTCTGCGATCTGGGCCGCGATCTCTGCGATCCGTTTCTCCTGAAGCGCCTCCTGGATCAGGATCAAATGGGACATATCTCCAGCTGCGATCTTGTCATTTAATGCGCCTACTGTCTCCAGATCCAGACGTTTCCCCCACTCTGAAGAGTCCGCAAGTGTATGGAACAGCTTTGGCAGCGGCGCAAACTCCGGCAGCACTGTTGGTGCCAACATAGACGGCAGCATGAACACAAAGCCATATTCATACAACTTCAGATTGAAATAACGGATATATTTTGTATTGGGAACCATATATCCGTAGAAATAATCCTCAAATCCGTCAATACTGTAAACATTGACTCTGGATACACGGCGGTAGAGGAACAGACGCTCCTTATCGTACATCCGGTGTTTGTGAAAACGCTCTATGGCATCATCCGTAGAAATACTGCGCTTTAAAATCGGGATCTCCTGATCTACGTATTCCTGCATTTTGGCTTTCACCTGGTCAAGAAGCTCCTGGTTCAATGTGAAACTTCCTCTTGCTTCTACAAAAAAACCTTTTCCAATAGAAAAATCCACAATGACCTTTTCCACATTTTCAGGACCTGCCACTGCGTAAAATGCCTTCAGCATCAGAAGGGTGGCACTTCGCTGATATGCGGAAATTCCCGGCTTTTGTCTTGCAGTAATGAACTGCACTTCGCCTTCCCTTATCTTTTCCTGCAGTTCCTGGAGTTTTCCATTTACCTGGACTAATAATATTTCATCGGAATACCCGCTTTGATACTCATCTGCTATCACCTGCCAGGTAATATCATCCGGATATTCCTTTATCTGGGTATTTATTTTCAGTTGGACCATAGGCATCCTCCTTTTCAAAAATGTATTGCTGTACATAGAAAACAATTATAAAAGAACTGTAGGCCATGCAGATGGCGCTGTAACGATCTCCATCTCTACCGGCAGATTTTCCTTCAGATATCCAGCCATATACTGGATAAAAATATGCTCCATTCCGTAATGACCTGCATCGATCACTGCCATATTCCTGGCTGCTGCATCAATTCCCTGGTGATGGCTGATATCACCTGTTACCAGCGCCTTTGCGCCTGCATGGATGGCTTCTTCGATCACACTTCCGCCAGCTCCAGGACAAAGTGCCACTTTTTCTACTTCCATATCCATCAGTTCTTCCCCATACACCAGAACAAAAGGAAGATCAAAAGCCTGCTTTACTTTTTCTGCCAGTGCTTTTACAGTCAGCTTTTCCGCCAGGTTTCCTGTTTTTCCAATACCATATGCCACAGAATTTCCATTTATTTCCATATCCCCCATAGCTTCCAACGGCTCCGTATCCTTTAAAGAAAGACGTTCTGCTGCCAGATCTGCCATACAGCCGGGTGCTGCATCAAAATTGGTGTGCATGGCATAGTAGGAAATATCTGCCTGGATCAGCTTTACCAGACGTCTGGTAATAAAATTCTGGTCATTCACTTTTTTAATAGCCTTAAAAATAAGGTGATGATTGGTCAAAAGCATATCTGCTCCTGCCTTAATGGCTGCATCCACCACCTGGTCCGTTGCATCTAAAGCAATATAGATTTTTTTTACCTCTTTATCACTGCGTCCTGCTAACAGCCCCGGATTATCCCAATCACAGGCACAGCTTTCAGGAGCCAGTTTTCCCAATATTTCGATCACTTCACTGCATTTCATCTTGTGCCTCCCTGATACATGAAAGTTCTTCTTTTAAAGCCTTGCAGGCAGCTGCCTGTCCTGCCGTCAGCTCTTCCTCGCTCTTTCCTGCAAATCCTTTTAAGATCCCTTCCACTCTTTTTTCTTCTTTTAAAAGATACTGCTTTAAAACGGCATCCCTGCGTTTGATCAAAACCGCTCCGAAGCGATACTCAGGGAGCGTTTTACAGACACAAGCGTCTTTTTCATTTGTTCCAAAACCAGCTTTTATCACTGTATAAAACTTTCCCTCATCCAGTATCATTGCCTCGTTTTCAATAAAGAAGCCATTTTCCTTCAGATAACGGCGGAACTTTTCCAAATCCGACTGCGGTGAAAAGATCCAGTGGCGGATACTGCTCCATAACTGCTTTCCAGCCTCTAAAATGCTGATCTCCAGTTCACCGCCCATTCCCGCAATGATAACTGTATCGGCTTCTTTGGCCTGTAATTTTTCCAGTCCGTTGCTTAAACGGGTCTCTATGGAAATAGCTGCATCCCCCACGTCATGTCTGTATTCTTCTATGTGTTCATCTGCCCTTGCCAAAGGACCTTTTCGCACATCCATAGCCAGAGCACTTTTAATTTTTCCAATTTCTGCCAGATAAATAGGCACATATCCATGATCTGTACCGATATCTGCGATCCGGCTGCCTTCCGGCACAAAAGAAGCAACCAGCTTTAAACGTTCTGAAAGGCGAAGCCTTGTCTTCTTTATCTCTGTTTCCTGTATCTTTTCTGTCATATCTATCCTTCAACTTTCTAAATAGTCCTTTAATTTCCGGCTTCTGCTGGGGTGGCGCAGTTTGCGCAGGGCTTTATCCTCGATCTGGCGGATCCGTTCCCTGGTCACATGAAACTGCTTTCCCACTTCTTCCAATGTTCTTGGCTGCCCGTCATAAAGCCCAAACCGCAATGACAATACCTGCTGTTCTCTCGGAGTCAACGTTTTTAATACTTCCATCAGCTGCTCATGTAAAAACACAAAAGAAGCCTCATCCTGCAAAAAAGACATTTTTTCATCCTGGATAAAATCCACCAGATGACTGTCCTCTTCCTCTCCCACCGGTGTTTCCAAAGAAACCGGCTCCTGGGCCATATTCAGCACTTCTTCTACTTTTTTGCTGGTCATATGTAAGCGTTCT
>ENA-OQKO01001857-OQKO01001857.1-human-gut-metagenome-genome-assembly--contig:-NODE-1857-length-10719-cov-3.597243_pt1 | contig 10719 bp, 9 predicted proteins | sample MGYA00242777_ERZ504796 | MGnify/ENA primary metagenome ERZ504796 (study PRJEB26092, sample SAMD00036404) | human gut metagenome | host: Homo sapiens | study: EMG produced TPA metagenomics assembly of... | reverse complement strand
AAGATGTAGATGGAATACTGTTTATCTGCGCTGATCATGGAAATGCAGAGCAGATGATCGACTATACAACCGGAAATCCGCATACTGCTCATACAACAAATCCGGTACCGTTTATTCTGGTAAATGCAGATCCGGCTTACGGACTGGCAGAGGGAGGATGTCTGGCTGATATCGCTCCGACATTGATTGAGCTGATGGGATTAAAACAGCCGGAGGAAATGACCGGTCACAGTTTATTGATCAAAAAATAAATACCAAAGTAATTTGTGGATTTTCCGCGAGTAAGCTCTTTCGCCACACGACAGTATTCTTGTACTGTCGCGTGGCATTTTTTAACTTTCCGCTAGAAGGAGTATAAGCAATTGAACGAGACATTTATGAAAGAAAAACCGATTTTCCCGCTATTGTTGTCGATGTCCCTTCCGATGGTCATTTCTATGGCGGTAAACTCACTTTACAATATTGTAGACAGTTATTTTGTGGCAAAGATCAGTGAGAATGCCATGACGGCACTCTCTCTGGTATTTCCGATTCAGAACTTTATTAATGCAGTGGCGATTGGTTTTGGTGTAGGTATTAATGCTATGATTGCCCAGTATCTTGGCGCAGGAAGAAGAGACAAAGCGGATGAGACACTGACACAGGGGATGGTGCTGGCAGTGATTCACGGAATTGTCATGATGATTTTATGTATCATCGGCATTCCGTATTTTTTGAGATTATTTACCACAGATGCAAATGTGATCGCATTGGGGGTACGTTATGCAACGATTGTATTTTCTTTTTCTGTTATTCTTAGTGTGAATCTGACTTTTGAAAAAATGAATCAGGCGATTGGAAATATGAAAATCACCATGATAAGCCTGCTGATCGGATGTGGCCTGAATATTATACTGGATCCGATGATTATTTTCGGCATCGGACCATTTCCGAAACTTGGAATTGCAGGAGCTGCATTGGCAACCGGATTCGGACAGTGTGTACCGATTGTGATTTATATAGCTGCATATCTGAAAAGACCAAAGCGGGTGGCCTTCCGTCGGGAATATTTGCATTTGACCAGAGAAGTGACGAAGCGGCTCTACAGTATCGGTGTGCCGGCTATTTTGAATATGGCGTTGACCTCTGTATTGACCACAGCGCTGAATGCGATTCTGGCAGCATTTTCCCAGACGTATGTATTGGTGCTTGGTATTTATTATAAACTGCAAACGTTCTTATACATGCCGGCTAACGGAATTATTCAGGGGATGCGCCCACTGATCGGCTACAACTATGGTGCAGGAGAGCATAAACGTGTGGAGCAGCTGTACCGCCTGACATTGCTCTTGAATATTTGCATTATGACAGCAGGCATGATCCTGTGCCTGACAATTCCGGGAAAACTGATGGGGGCATTTGCTGAAAATCCACAAACTATTCAGAATGGTGTGACTGCATTACATATTATCTGTTTCGGGTTCATTTTATCCGCAGTGTCTGTTACAGCCTGTGGTGCACTCGAAGGATTAGGGAAAGGAATACCATCTTTACTTATTTCCTTATCGCGTTATGTGGTACTGATTATTCCGCTGGCATTTATTTTTAGTCGATTCTTTGGAGCTGCTGGCGTATGGCATGCTTTTTGGGTGACAGAAGCATTGAGTGCAGTATTTGCAGTGATAATTTATCGGCGTAGTGTGAAAACAGAATCATTTATAGAAGCAGAATAGGAAATAAATATTAGAAATACTAATAAAAGAGAAAAAATATACAAAAATACTAATAAATAAAGCGGGATTTTCTACATGCACTTTTCCATTCTGAAGCCTTTGTTGATTGACGAATGTTTTTCAAATGTATTATACTTAAATTACGTTGCAAAAGTTCTGTTTATGATAAATACAATGTATGTGGTTTGACCATGTTTTTGTAAACAGAATCGTTTGCGGAAAATACAGAGACTAAATAAGTACAATACAGAGAAAAGGGGAATCAATCGCTATGAGTATTCAGACATTCAAACCGGTGAAAGAGGGAAAAGTACGTGAGGTTTATGATATTGGTGACAGCCTGATCATTACCGCAACAGACAGAATTTCTGCCTTTGATGTAATTTTAAAAAATAAAGTAGAGAAAAAAGGTACGATTCTGACAAAAATGTCAGAGTTCTGGTTCGATTTTACAAAGGATATTTTACCGAACCATATGATTTCAACGGATGTAAAAGATATGCCGGAATTTTTCCAGAATGAGAGATTTGATGGAAACAGCATGAAATGTAAGAAACTTGAGATGCTGCCGGTAGAGTGTATTGTACGTGGCTATATTACAGGAAGCGGCTGGGCAAGCTACTGTGAGAACGGAACCGTTTGTGGCATCAAACTTCCGGAGGGATTAAAAGAATCCGAGAAACTGCCGGAGCCGATCTATACACCATCCACAAAAGCTGAGATTGGTGATCATGATGAGAATGTAAGTTTTGAGCAGACAGTGATCAATCTGGAGAAAATCTATCCGGGCAAAGGACAGGAGTATGCTGAGAAATTGCGTGATTACACCATTGCACTTTACAAAAAATGTGCAGAGTACGCATTAAGCAAAGGGATTATCATTGCAGATACAAAATTTGAGTTTGGTCTGGATGAGAACGGCAATGTCATCCTCGGTGATGAGATGCTGACACCGGACAGCTCCCGTTTCTGGCCATTAGAGGGATATGAGCCGGGTAAAGGACAGCCGTCCTATGACAAACAGTTTGTAAGAGACTGGTTAAAAGCAAATCCGGACAGCGATTACCTGCTCCCGGAAGAAGTAATTAAAAAGACAGTTGATAAATATAAGGAAGCATATGAACTGTTGACTGGAAAAGAATTCCAGGCATAAACCGCATAGTTGGAGGGAATAGATTCATGCTGGAAAACAAAATGGAACAGACCATTGCACAGGACGAATTACATGAGGAGTGCGGTGTCTTTGGTATCTATGATTTAGACGGACAAGATGTGGCATCTACCATTTATTATGGCCTGTTCGCCCTGCAGCACCGTGGACAGGAGAGCTGCGGTATCGCAGTCAGCGAGACACAGGGACCGAAAGGTAAAGTATCCAGTTTTAAGGATATGGGGCTTGTCAATGAAGTATTTGATGCAGAGAAACTGGAGCGTCTGAAAGGTGATATCGGTGTCGGTCATGTGCGTTATTCTACTGCCGGTGCATCCACCAGAGAAAATGCACAGCCGTTAGTGCTGAATTATGTGAAAGGTACACTGGCACTGGCTCACAACGGAAACCTGATCAACGCCAATGAACTGCGTCACGATCTGGAATATACAGGTGCAATTTTTCAGACAACCATTGATTCTGAAGTTATCGCATATCACATTGCAAGAGAGCGTTTGAAAGTCGGTACCGTTGAGGAAGCCGTACAGCGCGCTGCCGCAAAAATGAAAGGTGCGTATTCTATCGTTGTCATGAGTCCGAGAAAATTGATCGGTGCCCGCGATCCATATGGATTCAAGCCATTGTGTATCGGCAAACGTGACAATTCTTATATTATTACATCGGAAACCTGCGCCCTGGAGACGATCGGTGCAGAGTTTGTACGTGATGTGAAACCGGGTGAGGTCGTTACCATTAACGGTGAGGGCGAGATTTCATCTGATATGACAAACGCCATTGATCCGTGCAAACAGGGAAGATGTATTTTTGAGTATATTTATTTTGCAAGAGCTGACAGTCATTTTGACGGCATCAGTGTTTATGATGCCAGAATCAAAGCCGGAAGATTCCTGGCGCAGGATTCTCCGATAGAGGCAGATCTGGTGGTAGGTGTTCCGGAGTCCGGAAATGCGGCCGCTCTTGGCTATGCCATGGAATCCGGCATTCCATACGGTACCGCATTTGTCAAAAACAGTTATGTGGGACGTACTTTCATCAAGCCGAAACAGAGCAGCCGTGAGCAGAGTGTCCGCGTAAAATTAAATGTTGTAAAAGAAGCAGTTGCAGGAAAGCGGATCATTATGATCGACGATTCCATCGTGCGGGGAACGACATCTGGCCTGATCGTAAATATGCTGAAGGAAGCAGGCGCAAAAGAAGTGCATGTGCGTATCAGCGCACCGCCATTCTTATGGCCGTGTTACTTCGGAACAGATATCCCTGCCAGAGAGCAGCTGATTGCTTACAATCGTTCGATTGAGGATATCCGCGATCTGATCGGAGCGGATTCCCTTGGCTATCTGCGCATTGAACGTCTGAAGGAAATGGTGAGCGGTCTGCCGATCTGTGAGGGATGTTTCACAGGGACATATCCGTTAGCTCCGCCGACAGAAGACATTCGTGGTGAATACGAGCGATAAACGCTCCACGTGGGCGCACATTGTCTGGGAGACAATGGTTTTGCGCCGACCGAAACGAAGTGTAGAGTGCAGTGATTCTGAGAAGAATATGTCAGCTTTCGCTGACCAGAATCACGCACCAAGTCTCACGTGCGTTCGACTTGAGCTGAGTCGTTTATCGCAATGAAAATTAACAGAAATGAGGAGAACAACTATGAGTACAGATAGATATACAAGTCCGCTTTCTGAGCGTTATGCAAGCAAGGAAATGCAGTATATTTTTTCACCGGAAATGAAATTCCGTACATGGAGACGTCTCTGGATCGCACTTGCTGAGACAGAGAAGGAATTGGGCCTGGATATTACACAGGAGCAGATTGATGAGCTGAAAGCACACAAAGACGACATCAACTTCGAAGTAGCAAAAGAACGTGAAAAACTGGTGCGTCATGACGTGATGTCTCATGTTTACGCATACGGTGTACAGTGTCCGAAAGCAAAAGGCATTATTCATCTCGGTGCGACATCCTGTTACGTTGGCGACAACACAGATATTATTCTGATGTCTGAGGCTCTGAAATTAGTTCGTAAAAAACTGATAAACGTTATCGCAGAGCTTGCAAAATTTGCTGATCGTTACAAAGAACTGCCGACGCTGGCCTTTACTCATTTTCAGCCGGCACAGCCGACTACAGTTGGAAAACGTGCCACACTGTGGACACAGGAATTCCTGATGGATCTGGAAGATCTTGATTATGTGCTTGACTCGTTGAAATTACTTGGTTCTAAAGGAACCACAGGAACACAGGCAAGTTTCCTGGAATTATTTGAAGGAGATCAGGAAACCATCGACAAGATTGATCCGATGATCGCAGCAAAGATGGGATTCAAGGACTGCTATCCGGTATCCGGACAGACTTATTCCAGAAAAGTAGATACCAGAGTATTGAATGTTGTTGCAGGAATCGCTGCAAGTGCACATAAAATGTCAAATGACATCCGTCTGCTTCAGCATCTGAAAGAAGTAGAAGAACCGTTTGAGAAAAATCAGATTGGATCTTCTGCAATGGCTTACAAGAGAAATCCGATGAGAAGTGAGCGTATTGCTTCCCTTTCCAGATATGTGATGATCGATGCCTTAAATCCGGCGATTACATCCGCAACCCAGTGGTTCGAGCGTACACTGGATGATTCTGCAAACAAACGTCTCAGTGTGGCAGAAGGCTTCCTTGCTATTGACGGCGTACTTGATCTGTGCCTGAACGTCGTAGACGGACTGGTCGTATATGATAAAGTTATTACCAAACATCTGATGAGCGAACTTCCGTTTATGGCTACAGAGAATATCATGATGGATGCTGTAAAGAACGGTGGAGATCGTCAGGAACTTCATGAAAAAATCCGTCAGCTCTCCATGGAGGCCGGTGCAAATGTAAAACAGAATGGTCTGGACAATAATCTTCTGGAACTTATCGCAGCAGATGAAAGCTTCGGTCTGACACTGGAAGATCTGCAGGCAAATATGGATCCATCCAAATATGTGGGACGTGCTCCGCTGCAGGTGGAAAACTTCCTGAAAAACCATGTAAATCCGGTTCTGGAAGCAAACAAAGAAATACTTGGAATGACAGCAGAAATCAACGTGTAAAATTCTGCTTCGTGTAAATGAAAGAACAAACTGAAAATAACTCCAACATGGACATGAAAAATTTTCTGTGTCCGCTGCGTCGCTTATCTCCGACCGCTCCCGCGAACTCGGCTGCAAAAACAGCAGACTCAGACACACTCACGCGGTCGGGCTAGACGCAACAGCCACGACGAAAATTTTCCAACGATCCATTGTTTGGAGTTATTTTCAGTTTTGTTCTTTTTCAATATGTAAATGGCGAAATCAGAGAAAATTTCCTCAACGAACGATTAAGTGAATGACCGAGTTTTACGAGGTTTTGCGCGAGTGGGAACGACCTCTTTTTCAGGCGTGGGAACGAGTGCGATGAAACCGAAGTGAAATGAGGGTAATGAACGTCTAGTGAGTGAGGAAATTTTCTCTGATTTCGCCTTAAATAAAAAATAAAAAACAAATCTCAAGCCTCCCCGGGAACGGAAGTTTTGTGCTGCCGTGCATATTCCGTGGGAGGCATCCCCATCTGTTTATGAAATACCTTGGAAAAGTAGAGACTGTTTTCAAATCCAACGGATTCTGCAATATCGATCATAGACATTTCGTTATGCGTCAGCAGATAACAAGCCTGCTTGATGCGATACTCACTCAGATATTCTTTCGGGGACTTGTTCAGTACCGCCTGAAATGCCCGGCACAGATAGCTGCGGCTCAGCCCGACATATGCTGCCATGTCATTCACGGTAATGGGAGAACTGTAATTGGAAGAAATGTACTCAATGGTTTTTATGACATAACTTTCCTTACGGCTCAGTTTGTTCTTATTTTCTGCTTCCCTCATATAAATAGCAAGGAGCATGTACAGATAACCGGCCATTTCCACCGAGTTGATAAAGTCATTGCCCCGGGTATTGTAAATCTGGTTCATGCGCTGGTTGATCTCACCGCTGTGGATGTTATTGTAGGTCACCGGAAAGGATGGTGTGAACCGTGTGGCCTTCAGTATGGAAGGTGCATCGTTTCCGGCAAATCCAATCCAGGAATATTCCCATGGATTTTCCTTGTCAGCATAGTACCAGACTTCGTGATTTGGATAGATCAGAAAGGAATCCCCGGCCTTCAGTGTATAGAGTTTTCCGTTGCAGTGATAGTATCCCTTGCCGGTCACGATGTGGTGGATCAGGTAATGATCTTTCACACCGGGTCCCCAGTGGTGGTTTGGGTCACATTTTTGATGGCCTACATTGCATACTGACAGGGAAAAAAGTTCATATTTGCGTATTTTGTAAGAATCTTTGTAAAAATCACTCATTTTTTTGCCCCCTATGATAAATCAAGATTAGCATAAAGAAAAAGAAAAAACAACATTTTTACATATTTTGCACACATTTCCATATAGGAATTTATGCAGAAAGAAAGTACAATGAACTTAATCAGAGCGGAAAAGAAAAACACTGGCTCTGGAGTGTTAAAATGTAATAAAAAGAAAAATGAAGAAGATGGAGGGGTTCGATGAAAGATCAGTTAGTAAAAGTATTTAAAGAAAAATTTGGAAGCGAAGGTGATATCCGCAGCTATTTTGCTCCGGGCAGAGTAAACCTGATCGGTGAGCATACCGATTATAATGGCGGACATGTATTTCCATGTGCACTGACCATTGGTACCTATGCGATTGTCAGAAAACGTGAAGACCGCAACTTCCGTTTTTATTCTATAAACTTTGAGAGTCTTGGTGTGATCGAGGCGAGTCTTGATAATCTGAAATATGACAAAGCACTTGACTGGACTAACTATCCACTGGGGGTTGTATGGGCATTCATTGAGAAAGGCTACCCGGTTGACTGTGGTTTTGATATGCTGTTATTCGGAAATATCCCGAATGGTTCCGGACTTTCCTCTTCTGCATCCGTAGAAGTTGTAACCGGCGTAGCACTGCGTGATCTCTTTGGATATGATGATATTTCCATGATTGACATTGCATTGTTTGGTCAGTATTCCGAGAATAACTTTAATGGTGTAAATTGTGGTATCATGGATCAGTTTGCCATCGCAATGGGCAAAAAAGATCAGGCTATCTTCCTGGATACCAGTGATCTTTCCTATACATATGCACCGATCAAACTGGCAGATGAGAAGATTGTTATCGCATGCAGCAACAAGAAGCGTGGTCTTGGAGATTCCAAATACAACGAGCGCCGCGCAGAGTGCGAGGAAGCTCTGGCAGAACTTCAGACAAAACTGGACATCAAAGCACTTGGTGAACTTTCTGAGGAAGAGTTTGAGGCAAACAAAGATCTGATCAAGAGTGAAGTACGTCAGCGTCGTGCAAAACATGCCGTTTATGAGAATCAGCGTACATTAAAAGCAGTAGATGCCCTGAAAGCAGGTAATCTGGAAGAATTCGGAAAACTGATGAACGCATCTCATGTATCCCTCCGTGACGATTATGAAGTAACCGGCATTGAGTTGGATACATTGGTAGAGAATGCATGGGAGCAGGAAGGTGTTATCGGTTCCCGTATGACCGGAGCAGGTTTCGGTGGTTGTACCGTAAGTATTGTAAAAACAGACTGTGTAGATAAATTTATTGAAAATGTAGGAAAGGCATATCTGGAGAAAATCGGTTATGCGGCTGATTTCTATGTAGTAGAAATCGGTGACGGCGGAAGAGTATTAGCATAATGCAGGAATGCCTTCGGCATTCTTACTGCTGTGTGATAGGAGGAGGAACATACGAAATGTCTGATTTATATGTGGCAAGACTGGTACAGTACGGAATTGAGTCCGGTCTGATCCCGGAGGAGGAGCGGATTTACAGTACGAACCAGATTCTTGAAGTAATGAAAAAAGATGATTATGAGGCACCGACAGCCGAAGAAGTCGGCACAGAGATCGATCTGGCAGATACATTGGGACATCTTCTGGATGAAGCATTGGAGAGCGGTGTACTGGAGGATGGTGGAATCGTATCCAGAGATTTGTTTGATACAAAGCTGATGAACTGTCTGACCCCGCGTCCGGCACAGGTGATCGCGAAATTCCGTGAGGACTATGCAGAAAACCCGAAGAAAGCGACCGATCATTATTATAACTTCAGTGTGGCTACCAACTATATCCGTAAGGATCGTATTGCAAAAGACCGTCGCTGGAAAGTGCCGTCAGAGTATGGCGAGATCGATATCACCATCAATCTGAGTAAACCGGAAAAAGATCCGAAAGCCATTGCAGCAGCAAAACTGGCAAAACAGTCTGCTTATCCGAAGTGTCAGCTTTGTGTGGAAAATGAAGGTTATGCAGGGCGTCTGAATCATCCGGCCCGTCAGAACCATCGTATCATTCCGATCACGATCAATGGCGGAAACTGGGGATTTCAGTATTCACCGTATGTATATTATAACGAACACTGCATCGTATTTAACGGCGAGCATACACCGATGAAAATTGAACGTGCTACCTTCCGTAAACTGTTCGATTTTGTAAAACAGTTTCCACATTATTTCCTTGGGTCCAATGCGGATCTGCCAATTGTTGGCGGTTCTATCTTGAGCCATGATCATTTCCAGGGAGGACACTACACCTTTGCTATGGAAAAGGCAGAGTTTGAGAAGAACATTACCATTCCGGGATTTGAAGATGTGGAAGCAGGTATTGTGCACTGGCCGTTATCTGTGATCCGTATCCGCAGCAATGATGATGAAAGACTGGTAGAACTTGCAGATCACATTCTGAAAGCATGGCGTGGTTATACTGACGAAGATGCATTTGTTTTTGCAGAGACAGATGGAGAACCGCATAATACGATCACACCGATCGCGCGTATGCGTGATGGCAAATATGAGCTGGATCTGGCATTGCGTAACAATATCACCACGGAAGAATGCCCGTTGGGTGTATATCATCCGCATGCAGAGTTGCATCACATCAAAAAAGAAAATATCGGTCTGATCGAGGTGATGGGGCTTGCGGTACTTCCGGCCCGTCTGAAGAATGAGATGGATGAGCTGGCTGCCTATATTCTGGAAGGCAAAGACATCCGTTCCAATGAGACCATTGAAAAACATGCAGACTGGGTAGAGACTTTCCGTGATCAGTATACATTTACGGAAGAAAATGTAGAAGATATTCTGCAGCAGGAAATCGGAAAAGTTTTTGTAAAGGTACTGGAAGATGCCGGTGTATATAAATGCACCGAAGAAGGCAGAAAAGCATTTGACAGATTTATTGCAAGTTTATAGAATATAACTATTCAGGGGCGCATCGTAAACGCAATTTTACGGGCTGGTTCTGAACTGTTATAAAAATGTATATATAAGGAGGAAATTAGTATGCATATTTTAGTAACCGGAGGCGCAGGCTACATCGGAAGCCATACATGTGTCGAACTGCTGAACGCAGGTTATGAAGTAACTGTCGTAGATAATCTTTACAATTCCAGCGAAAAAGCACTGGATCGTGTACAGGAGATCGCAGGAAAAGCAGTGAAATTTTACAAAGCAGATATTCAGGACAGAGATGCCATGAACAAAATTTTCGATGAAAACAAGTTCGATGCTGTTATCCATTTCGCAGGATTAAAAGCAGTTGGCGAGTCTGTCGCAAAACCAATCGAATATTATCAGAACAATATCGGCGGAACACTTGTGCTGACAGATGTTATGCGTCATCACGGATGCAAAAATATCATCTTCAGTTCTTCCGCAACAGTATATGGAGATCCGGCAATCATCCCGATCACAGAAGAGTGCCCGAAAGGAACATGCCCCAATCCGTCCGGCTGGA
>ENA-OQKO01001854-OQKO01001854.1-human-gut-metagenome-genome-assembly--contig:-NODE-1854-length-10738-cov-3.770427_pt1 | contig 10738 bp, 9 predicted proteins | sample MGYA00242777_ERZ504796 | MGnify/ENA primary metagenome ERZ504796 (study PRJEB26092, sample SAMD00036404) | human gut metagenome | host: Homo sapiens | study: EMG produced TPA metagenomics assembly of... | reverse complement strand
AGACCGGAGCCGCGCAGCACGTTGCTGGTGGTGTAGCAGTCAAAGCCGCCCACCTTGCCGCCCGCATCCACGATGCCCTTGGCGACGCCGCGGATCAGGGACGCGGAGTGCTCGGCCTCGCACGGCTGCGGGACGAGGTTGGTGACATCGACGTCGTCAATTTTGTCAAAGCCCAGAGACTTGACGCGGATGACATTTTCCTCATTCGGGGAGACGACGGCCACCATATCCAAGTTGACAGAGCCTGCCAGCACCACACCGTTGTTGTGGTCGGTGTGGTTGCCGCCGATCTCGGTGCGGCCCGGGGCGGAATAGAGGCGCACCGTGCGGTTGGTGCCGTATTTCTTTTCAAATTCGTCGATCAGGTCGGTATAGCGCTTGCGCTGCTCCTGCACGGCGTCCGCGCCGTACAGCTTGGCAAAGGCGGCGTCGTATTCGCCCTGTGCGATCTGCTGTTTGAGTTCAATGGTATTTGCCATGATTCCACTCACCTTTCCTGTCGGGCGGCTCTTTTCGTAGATATGCACAAATTGAGCCTTATGTTTTTAGGCAGACAGCCAAAGGAGCGGCTCTCTGCGGGTTTCTTGTTTTCAGTATAGCAAATCCTGCAAAAAAAGCAAACATTTTTTCCGCCTCTTTTATGGACTTTTGATGAATAGCTTGGTATAATGAAAATATCACACGAGCGAGGTGCCGCCATGACCATCAATGAGATGAAGCAATCTTACAAGCAGAGCTACACCGACAACGTCGAGCTCTCGATTTTTAACTGCGGGCATGAATACTGCCAGCCGGGCCATACCTGGGGTCCCGGCGTGCGCGACCACTACCTGATCCATCTGGTGGTGGCAGGCAAGGGTGTGTATCAGGTCAACGGGGCCTTGCACACGCTGCAGGAGGGTGATCTGTTCCTGGCCAAGCCGAACCAGCTCATCACCTACGCCGCCGACGAGACCGACCCGTGGGAGTACTACTGGGTCGGCTTCAACGGCGCGTGTGCCAACAAGCTGGTGCAGCAGACGCCGTTCTCAGACGCGCACCCCGTACACCACTGCAAGGACCCGCAGACCGTGCGGGAGGCGCTGTACAACATCTACCTGTCCCGCGGGCCGGAGCCGCAGTGCGAGGCCCTGATGACGGGCTATCTGTATATCTTTATGGCGCACCTGATGAAGGAGGCCCGCGAGGCGATGCCCAACGTGGGCTCGTCCAGCAGCCAGTACGTGCTGGCCGCCATCAAGTATATCCAGTTCAACTACTCGCATGATATTTCGGTGGACGATATTGCCAAGGCCGTCGGCGTCAGCCGCAGCCACCTGTACCGCGTGTTCATGTCAAACGTCGGGCAGAGCCCCATTGACTACCTGACAAGCTACCGCATCAGCGAGGCGTGCAGCCTGCTGAAGAATTCCAGCCTGTCGATTGCGGAAATCGCCGTATCTGTGGGCTTTTTTGACCAGTTCTATTTTTCCCGCGTGTTCAAAAAGGTCAAGGGCGTGCCGCCGAGCAAGTACCTGGCCACGCTGGAGAAGGAGGGTCCTGCCGCACCGCAGGCCATCAACCCGTAACATTTCCCGCACAATTTATAAGGAGCAGACATGCCTTTTACAAAAAATCAGATCATTACTCTGGAGATCGAAGCGCTCTCCAACGACGGAAACGGCGTGGCCCACAAGGACGGTCAGGCCGTTTTTGTGCCGCTGACCGCCCCCGGCGACGTGGCCGAGGTGCGCATTGTCAAGCCGATGAAAACCTATGCCTTTGGCCGCGTGGAGAAGCTGTTGACCGCCGGGCCGGGCCGCGTCAGGCAGGACTGCCCGGTGGCCGGCCCCTGCGGTGGCTGCGGGCTGCGGCATATCAGCTATGAGGCCGAGTGCGCCGCCAAGACCCAGTTTGTACGGGACGCCTTTGCGCGGCTGGGCAAGCTGGACGTACCGGTGCCGGACGTGCTGGGCGCACCCGACACGGACCGCTACCGCAACAAGGTCCAGCTGCCCGTGGGCACCGACGAGAACGGGCATATTGTGACCGGCTTTTTTGCCGGGCGCAGCCACCGCATTGTGGCCTGCACCGACTGCAAGCTGCAGCCCGCGTGGATGAACGAGCTGGCTGCCCGCGCCTGTGCGCTGCTGGAGGAGAACGGCATCACTGCCTACAACGAGGAGACCCACACGGGCCGCGTGCGCCATTTGTACATGCGTCAGGGCTGGCACAGCGGGCAGCGGCTTTTGTGCTTTGTGGTAAACGGCAACGGTCTGCCGAACGAGGCGGAAATTTGCGCCACGCTGCAAAAAGAGTTTGCTTTAACGACAATTTTGGTCAACCGCAACAGTGAGCGGACGAACGTTATTTTGGGCCGCAGGACCCGCACCGTGCTGGGCCCCGGCGTCATTGAGGACACGCTGGCCGGTGTGCCGCTGCGGATGGGTGTGCATGAATTTTACCAGGTCAACACCCCCGCCGCCGAGGTGCTCTACGCCAGGGCGCGGCAGTACGCCGGGCTGAAGCCGGACGATTTTTTGCTGGACCTGTACTGCGGCATGGGCACGATTGGGCTTTCGATGTTGGCAGACTGCAAGCGCTTAGTCGGCGTTGAGGTTGTGCCGCAGGCTGTCGAGGGCGCGAAGGAGACCGCTGCGCGGCTGGGACTGGACGCGGACAGAGCGGACTTCCGCTGTCAGGATGCCGGTGCAGCCGCCGCCATGCTCGCCGCCGAGGGTGCGCGTCCCGACGTGATCGTCGTAGACCCGCCCCGCAAGGGCTGCGACGAGGCGACCCTGACCGCCATTGCCGAGATGGCCCCGCGGACCGTGGTCATGGTCAGCTGCAACGCCGCAACAGCGGCAAGGGATGCCAAGTGGCTGACCGAGCACGGATATAAAGCCGTGGAGGTCCAGCCGGTGGATCTGTTCCCGAGAACGAAGCATGTAGAGTGCGTGGTGAAGATGGTGCACGGATAAAAGAAGTGGAGATGTATAATGGCGATACCTAAGTACAACGAACTATATGACCCCTTCCTTACCGCAATCAGCGATGGAAAAATTCATACTGCTAAAGAAGTTGCCTCTACTGTAGCAAATATTCTTCAGCTTTCCCCGGAAGATTTAGCTGAGCAGCTGCCGAGCCAGCGGCAGACTACGTTTGCCAATCGCTTGAATTGGGCAAAGACCTATCTAAAAAAGGCCGGACTTGTAGATTCACCCAAACGAGGCACCTACATCATCACTACAGCCGGGAGCACACTTCTTCACAGTGGCGTCGCCATCACAAACGAATTTTTGGAGAGCAATTATCCATCTTTCGCTGCGTTCGTAAACAGGACTGACGATGTAGATACCGCAAACGACACTGCAAGCATCACACCATCTGATACGCAAACTCCCGAAGAGCAGATGGATGCCCTTCACAAAACAATCAATGATACTCTGGCTGATGACCTGCTTGCCGAAATCATGCAGCAGACGCCTGTATTTTTTGAGCAACTGGTCGTTGACTTGATGAAAGCCATGGATTACGGCGATGGCTTCAAGACAAAGTCCAGTGGTGACGACGGCATTGACGGTGTTATACATGAGGACAAACTCGGCTTCAATCTGATTTACATCCAGGCTAAACGTTGGAACCCCGATGTTACCATAGGCAAGCCGGAGATTCAAAAATTTTTCGGTGCCATGATGGGCCCGCCCCGTGTGGAAAAAGGACTTTTCATTACAACTGCTAAATTTTCCAAGGGAGCCAAAGAGTACGCCGATGCACAGCATATTATTCTAGTCGACGGGCAAAAGCTCACTTCCCTAATGATTGAGTGCGGCTTGGGCGTGTCTGTGCAGAAGGTGTACCAAATCAAGCGCATTGACAGTGATTATTTCTCTGATTCACTTTAAACCCGTTTTGTTCAAACTCTATTCCCCGCTTGTTCACGATTTGCCCATATTTGTGTGCCATAATAGTACGATGAAAACAATGCGGCTTTGCCGCAAAAAGGTGGTTTTTACATGAAAGGCTGGTTTCAGCGGTTTATGGCGGGCCGATATGGGTTCGACCAGTTCGGCGGATTCCTGTGTATTTCGTCGCTTATCCTTATTGTTATCGGCGCGTGGGTGTCGCCGGTGCTGTACTGGCTGGGGCTGGCGGCCATCGTCTACAGCTATTTCCGCATTTTGAGCCGCAACACCCGCAAGCGGTACAGCGAAAACCTCAAATATCTCTCCTACCAGAACCGCGTTACCACGTGGTTTGGCAAGCAGCAGGTGCGGTTCAAGCAGCGCAAGGACTATCACTATTACCGCTGCCCCCAGTGCCGCCCGCAGCTGCGCGTGCCCCGCGGGCGCGGCAAGATCAGCATCACCTGCCCGAAGTGCGGCCATCAGTTCATCAAAAAGAGTTGACGCGCGATGTTCGGATATGTTACGCTTTACCGTAAGGGTCTGGCAGACGCCGAGATGGACCGCTACCAGGCTTACTACTGCGGGCTGTGCCGAACGCTGGGCCGCCGCTACGGACGCACCGGACAGTTAGCATTAAGCTATGACAGGGCGTTTGTCGCCATTCTGCTGACAGCACTGTATGACACGCCCACAGCCTTTTCCGAGGGCCGCTGCGTGCCCCACCCACTGAAAAAACGCCCCCGCGCGGACAACGAGCTGCTGGACTACGCCGCCGACATGACCGCCGCGCTGGCGTACTACAACTTTCTCGATGACTGGCAGGACGATCACCGCCGCGCCAGTCTGACGCAGGCGCAAAAGCTGGAGCCAAGCCTGCCCGCCCTGCGGGAGCGCTGGCCGCGCCAGCTGCAGACCATGGCCGCGCAGCTGGACAGGCTGAACGCGCTGGAAAACGCCGGGAGCCACGATTTGGATGCGCTGTGCAACGCCTTTGGCGCACTGCTGGGCGAGGTGTTCGCCTGCCGCGACGACATCTGGGCCCCGGCGCTGCGCGGCATGGGCAATGGGCTGGGGGCGTTCATTTACCTGATGGACGCCTACGACGATCTGGAAAAGGACAGCCGACGCGGGCAGTTCAACGCCCTGCGGCAGCTGGCGGACGAACTGCCGCCCGCCGCCTATGAGCAGCGCTGCCACGAGCTTTTGACCCAGCAGATGGGCCGCTGCGCACAGCAGTTTGAGATGCTGCCGATTTTAAAGGACACCCCGGAGGGGAAGCTATTGTACAACACGATCTATTCCGGCGTATGGAGCAAATACGCGCTGGTACGCAAGCACAGGGAGGCAAAGCGCCATGACTGATCCATACAGTGTATTGGGCATCACCCCCAGTGCCGACGACGAAACGATTAAAAAAGCCTACCGCAAAAAATGCAAGGAGTACCACCCCGACCTGCACCCCGATGACCCGTCGGCGGAGGAGCACTTTAAAGAGGTACAGGCCGCTTACAGCGAGATCATGCGCATCAAGCAGGGCGGCGGGGCGTCTTACAGTGCTGGCGGGCAGCGCTATGGCAGCAGCCAGAGCGGCTACAGCCAGCAGTATCAGGACCCGTTCAGCGGGGCCGGGTTTGGCTTTGGACCGTTCGGGTTTGGGTATTACAGCACAAGCGGCTCGTCCGGGCGGCAGAGCTACGGCAGCGCTGCCGGTGACCCAGAGCTGCGTGCCGCGGCAAACTACATCCGCAGCGGCTTCTATGAGGAGGCCATGAACACGCTGAACGGCATCCCCGCTGCCAACCGCACGGCCCAGTGGCACTACTACGCCGCGCTGGCCAATCAGGGGCTTGGCAACAACATCCGTGCACAGGAGGAGGCCCGGACGGCGGTCTCGATGGAGCCGAACAACTACGCTTATCAAAACCTGCTGGATCAGCTGCAAAGCCCGGGGCGCAGCTACACAAGCTACCAGCAGCCCTACGCCCAGCCCAGCGGCAGGCCGGGGTCTTTCTGTCTGTCGTTCTGGATGTATTTATTGGTGTGCAATATTTTGAGCTGGTGCTGCTGCGGCAGAGGCGGATTCTTTATCTGCTGATTTACACGTAGGGGCTGGGCATGCCCGGCCCGCGGCTTTCCCGCAGATGGGCGGTTATCTTCAGGCTGCGGGCCGCATATATGCGGCCCCTACAAAGCAATATAGGAAAAGCGCTGTGACTGTTTGAAAAGGTCACAGCGCTTTTGTTGTTGTTTTGTATGGGAGGGATTTATCTCTCCCGGGGCGTTGGCGGCGGTGGAAAGGTACGCGGGAGACATGAATGTCTCCCCTACAAACCGTCCGTTTACCCGCATCCGACAATTTACGGGAAATTTTGTAGGGAGGGGTCTTGACCCCTCCAGGGCGTTGGTTTCTGCCGCAGAGCTGCACGGAGCGGTCAAGACCGCTCCCTACAAAGCTGTTTTTTACAGCATTCTGTCCAAAAGCGGCATTAAAATTTCTATGTTTTGACAAAACTGCGGGTAGAAGTCGTCGCCGAGCTCGTAGTCGTAGTAGAGGGCACGCTCCATACGCCTGACAGCGGCGGAGAAGCGGGGGTTATCCGTGCCGCCCGCGGCCTGTAACCGGTGGGAAAGCTGCGTGCAGACGATGGCCCAGCGGGCATCCACCCCCGCGCGGTCCAGCACGGCGGAATCCTGCAGATAGTCCTGCAGCGTCCGTGCCTCCCCTGCCCGTGCACCGCAAAGCGGCGTCTGGACGTAATATTCCGTCTGCGCTGTCACCGTGTCGATGCTCTGCCCCAGCGGGTAGAGCGCACAGGCCAGCGGGCGCGCGGCGTGGATGGTGCAGGCGCTGCCCTCAAAAAAGCGGCAGTTGCCGGTTTTGGGGTCCGGCGTCAGGCGCAGGGCGGGCAGGCAGCTTTCAGGCGCAAGGTAGCTTTTGCAGAACGCCGCCGCCACGATACGGGGCGGCAAGCTAAGCCGCCGCGCAATGCGGTAGAGGTCATACCCCGACAGCACCAGATCGCGCCTCTGGCGGCAGCAGTCGCCGCAGCCCGCACAGGCAAAGTCAAAGCAGTCCCCTGCCGCCAGCCGCGGGCAGTCGTCCCAGTGTTCGCCGCAGCGGCCCGGCTCAACGGCTGACATCACAGCTGCACCTCACCGGCGTAGGGCTGGCCGTGGGCATAGGCGTCCAGCGCCTCAAACGGGCTCTGCACCATGCTGGCGACATTGACGTCGGTGTAAAACGCCGTGTGCGGGCTGACGATGACATTGGGATAGCTGCGCAGCAGGTTCAGTTCGCGGTTCGGGATGGCCTGCCCCATGCGGTTGTAATAGTAAATACCGGTCTCATCCTCAATGACGTCGAGGCCCGCACCGCCGATCTTGCCGCTTTCCAGCCCGGCGATCAGCGCGTCGGGGTCAATGAGCGTGCCCCGCGCCGTGTTGACGAGCAGCACGCCGTCTTTCATTTTTGCAAGGGCGCCGGCGTTGATGAGGTGGTGGTTTTCCGCCGTGGCGTTCGTGTGCAGCGTGATAATGTCACTTTGCGCGTAAAGCTCGTCCAGCGTGACGTAGTCGGCGTACTGCCTGACCGCGTCGTTCGGGTAGAGGTCGTAGGCCAAAATCTTGCAGCCGAAGCCGCTCAGGTGGCGGATGACCGTCTGGCCGATCTTGCCCGTACCGATGACGCCCACCGTGCAGCCGGAAATATCGCGGCCCATTTTGCCGGGCAGCGAGTAGTCCTGCACATTGGCGCGCAGCATGATTTCGTTCATGCGGCGGGTACACATCAGCATGAGCATGATCGTATAGTTGGCCACGCCGTCCGGCGGGTAATGGCTGTGGCTGATACGCAGACCCAGCCTTTTGGCGGTGTCCAGCGGGATATGATCATAGCCGATGCTGCGGCAGGGCAGATATTTGACGCCCATTTCAGCCCATGTCTGCAAATATTCAGGGCGTATCTCGCAGGGGTTCGTGCTGACGGCGTCGCAGCCCTCGGCCAGATGCAGGTTATCCGGGCGCGGCACGTCGGGCGTGCCGGTGTAGTCGATTCCGTAGCGGGCTTTGTAGGGATCGCAGTATTGCTGCTCATCAAAGGGGCGCAGCGCGTAAAACATGATTTTCATGCTTTGTCATCTCCTTGTTACAGGTGAAAATCAAAGGTTTCGGCCAGCCAGTCCGTGCAGAGGGCCACCCAGGCGCTGTTGTGCTTGTTGGGGGTGTTGACCTCCCGCGTGCAGGTGCTTGTGCCGTGGCCGTCGTGGGCGAAAAGATGCAGCTCCAGCGGGACCTTATGGGCTGTCAGCGCACCGGCAAGCATCAAAGAGTTCTGCACGGGGACGGACGGGTCCTCCACCGTATGCCAGACGAAGAAGGGCGGCAGACCGTCGCGGACCTGGTTTTCCAGGCTCATTGTGGCGCGCAGGTCGGCGTCATCGCCGCAGAGGTTGACAATGGAGCCGTCGTGGCGGTATTCCCCCGCCGTGATGACCGGGTAACCCAGCACAACGGCATCGGGGCGGGCCTCGGTGCCGTGGATGCCAAGGGCGGTCTGCACAGGCTCGGCGTCCCACAGGATGGCCGTGGACGCCGCCAGATGGCCGCCCGCCGAGAAGCCGCAGATGGCGATTTTCGCCGGGTCGGTGCCGAACTGCCCTGCATTGCGGCGGATATGCAGGATCGCCCCGGCAGCGTCGATCAGCGGCTGCCAACGCAGCGCGGGCACGGTCTCGTCACTTCGGCAGGTGTAATAGAGGGTAAAGACGTTGTAGCCAGCCTGCAGAAACTGCATGGCAACGGGGTCGGCCTCGCGTCTGCTGCACCAGGCGTAGCCGCCGCCCGGCAGGATGAGAATGGCCGGACGGGTGTTGAAGGCAGGCATCTCGACGTTCCTATCGCGCAGATACCCGATGAGCTGTGCGCCGCCGGGGAGAGTGTGGGTGTATATTTGCATGATGGATTCTTCTTTCTATGGTATTTCTATGGTAAGGGATCGTTTTTTGTCGGCAGGGCGTAGGGGCCGCCTATATGCGGCCCGCAGCTGTACGCAGGCAGACATTCACGGGCAAGCCCGCGGGCCGGGCATGCCCGGCCCCTACCGCGCCGTTTAACACAATACTTTATACATTGTTAGCATACCGCAAATTCCCACGTTTGAAAAGCCCTGAATTTAAATTTTTTGTTAAAATGCTGTGCAAGGGTTGCGCTTTATCAAAAAGAGTGCTAGACTAGCTTTAGCAGTTGAAATAAACGAGTGCTAATTTCATTTGTATAAAGTGAGGTTTTCTACCATGGCTATGCGTCAGTTTAAGGCCGAGAGCAAAAAGCTGCTTGACCTGATGATCAATTCTATCTATACAAACCGCGAGATCTTCCTGCGTGAGCTGATCTCCAACGCATCGGACGCCTGCGACAAGCGCTACTTCAAGAGCCTGACCGACACGTCCGTCGGCATCACAAAGGACGACCTGAAAATCCACATCCAGCCCGACAAGGACAGCCGCACGCTGACCATCACCGATAACGGCATCGGCATGACGAAGGAGGAGCTGGAGCAGAACCTCGGCACGATTGCCAGGTCCGGCTCCCTTGACTTCAAGACCGAGAACCAGAGCGATAACATCGACATCATCGGTCAGTTCGGCGTCGGCTTCTATTCCGCGTTCATGGTGGCCAAAAAGGTCACCGTCATCTCCCGCGCGCAGGGCGCTGACACGGCCTGGAAGTGGGAGTCCACCGGCGTCGAGGGCTACACCCTGACCGAGGCTGACAAGGAGGACGTCGGCACCGAGATCATTCTGGTGCTGAAGGACGACACCGATACCGACAAGTACAGCGAGTACCTCGAGGATTACGAGCTTGCAAATCTCGTTAAGAAGTACAGCGACTACATCCGCTTCCCCATCACGATGTACCGCGAGAAATCCCGCCAGAAGCCGAAGCCGGAGGACGCGGGCGACGACTACAAGCCCGAGTACGAGACCTACACCGAACTGGAAACGCTGAACAGCATGGTGCCCATCTGGAAGCGCCCGAAGAACGAGGTCAAGGACGAGGACTACAACGAGTTCTACAAGAACAAGTTCATGGACTACACCGACCCGCTGCGCGTCATCACCAGCCGCACCGAGGGTACGGCGACCTACACCGCGCTGCTGTTCATCCCCGGCTCGACCCCGTACGACTACTACACCAAGGAGTACGAGAAGGGGCTGGCGCTGTATGCCTCCGGCGTTATGATCATGGAGAAGTGTGCCGACCTGCTGCCGGATTATTTCAGCTTTGTGAAGGGTGTTGTGGACAGCGAGGATCTGAGTCTGAACATCAGCCGTGAGACGCTGCAGAAGGACAACCAGCTCAAGCTGATGCGCAATTCTCTGGAAAAGAAGATCAAGAACGAGCTGCACGCGATGCTCATCAATGACCGCGAGAAGTATGAGACCTTCTGGAAGAACTTTGGCCGCCAGATCAAGTTCGGCATCTACGGCGACTACGGTATGCACAAGGATCTGCTGGGCGATCTGCTGATGTTCTACTCCGCCAAGGAGAAAAAGCTCGTCACGCTGGACGAGTACGTCGAGAAGATGCCCGAGGATCAGAAGTGCATCTACTTTGCCGCCGGTGACGACACGGACCGTCTGGGCAAGCTGCCCAACGCCCAGCTGGTGTTGAGCAAGGGCTACGACCTGCTGCTCTGCACCGAGGATGTGGATGAGTTCTGCCTGCAGATGATGCGCGACTACAAGGAGAAGGAGGTTAAGAACATCAACTCCGGTGACCTGGGGCTGGAGACCGAGGAAGAGAAGAAGGGCGCAGAGGCCGCCGGGACCCAGCAAAAAGACCGATATGAG
>ENA-OQKO01001850-OQKO01001850.1-human-gut-metagenome-genome-assembly--contig:-NODE-1850-length-10795-cov-4.332021_pt1 | contig 10795 bp, 8 predicted proteins | sample MGYA00242777_ERZ504796 | MGnify/ENA primary metagenome ERZ504796 (study PRJEB26092, sample SAMD00036404) | human gut metagenome | host: Homo sapiens | study: EMG produced TPA metagenomics assembly of... | reverse complement strand
GATGATTTGCTAAAACAGGCGTTAGCTGACCTTGCTTGTGCCAGGTTGTTGTAGCGTTCTTGGGGACTGGAGGCTTATCCTGGTGATGTTTTCTAACTGCATGCCTGACTGCTGGAGCTTTCCAGTCGTTTGAGTTACAAGCGGGGCTGCTGTTCCATCACAGCCCTCCCAATCATCGAGACACAGGCAGGTGATGTATCTGCATACATTCCAACCAACGTTATTTCCATCACAGATGGTCAGATCTTCCTGGAGAGTAACTTATTCTTCTCCGGTATGAGACCGGCGGTAAACGTAGGTCTGTCTGTATCCCGTGTCGGTGGTGCCGCACAGACAAAAGCGATGAAAAAAGCAGCCGGAAGTATTCGTATCGATCTGGCGCAGTATCGTGAGATGGAAGTATTTACCCAGTTCAGTTCTGACCTGGATGATGATACCAAAGAGCAGTTACAGTACGGAAAAGGTCTGATGGAACTGTTAAAACAGCCGCTTTGCCAGCCGTTGGATATGGCAGAGCAGGTTATTACACTGTGGACCGCCACACACAAGATTTTCCTGAATGTGGAAGTTAAAAAAATCAAAGAGACCCAGAAGGGTATGCTGGAATATTTCAAAAATGCACATCCTGAGATCATCGCTGAGCTGAATGAGACAAAAGCTCTGTCCGATGAACTTGGAGAAAAGATCCTCGCTGCCGCCAGGGAGTATGTAAAATAGGAGGTCTATCATGGCAAGTGCTAGAGAGATACAGAGCAGAATGCAGAGTATCAAAGATACGATGAAAATCACCAGTGCCATGTATATGATTTCTTCGTCAAAGATGCAGAAGGCAAAGAAAAGTCTGGCAGATACGGAGCCGTTTTTCTTTGCGCAGCAGAATGCAGTCGCGCGTTTTATGAAGTCCGTTCCGGACACAAACAATATTTTTTTCGGAAGAGATATCCCGGATGACCGGAAAAAGCGCGGTTACCTTGTGATCACTGCCGACAAGGGTCTGGCAGGAGCTTACAACCACAATGTTCTGAAGCTTGCATCGGAACAGCTGGAAAAGGGCGAACAGAACAAACTGTTTGTGGTCGGTGAGTTAGGCCGGCAGTATTTCATGAAAAAAGATGTAAATATTGACGGAGAATTCAGTTATACCGTGCAGAATCCGACCCTTTACAGGGCGCGTCACATTGGTCTGCAGCTGATTGATGAATATGTACGTGAGGAACTGGATGAAGTTTATATTATCTATACAAAAATGATCAATGCGTTCAAGATGGAAGCGGATATGTTTCAATTGCTTCCGTTGCAGAGAGAAGAATATACACACAAAAATCTGAAAGGATACAGTGACAGAATGACCTTTCATCCTTCTGTGGAATCGGTGCTGAACAGCCTGATTCCAAACGTTGTGTGTGGTTTTGTATATGGTGCGCTGGTAGAATCTTATGCCAGTGAACATAATTCCAGAATGATGGCGATGCAGACCGCTACCGATAGTGCAAAGCAGATGCTGCATGATCTGGAAATTGAATACAACCGTGTGCGTCAGGCAGCGATCACTCAGGAAATTACTGAGGTCATTGCAGGTGCCAAGGCACAGAAGAGTAAGAAAAAGTAAGAGAGGTGAAGCGATATGAATAAAGGAAAAATCGTTCAGGTCATGGGACCTGTTGTAGACGTAGAGTTTTCCGACCATAACCTTCCATGCATCAAAGATGCACTCGAAGTTGATAATAATGGAAAAACATGTGTCATGGAAGTGGCACAGCATATTGGAAATGATACCGTAAGATGTATCATGCTTGCTTCCAGTGAAGGGCTTCATCGTGATATGGAAGTAACAGCAACCGGCGCAGGTATCACAGTTCCGGTAGGAAAAGCAACGCTGGGACGACTGTTCAATGTTCTGGGTGAGGCAATCGATGATGGAAAACCGGTAGAGTCAAAAGAAAATTGGTGTATCCACAGAGAACCACCTTCTTTCGAAGATCAGAGCCCGGTGGTAGAAGTTCTGGAGACTGGTATCAAAGTAATTGACCTTTTAGCACCATATTCAAAAGGTGGTAAGATCGGTCTGTTCGGTGGTGCCGGTGTAGGTAAAACCGTTCTGATTCAGGAGCTGATTCGAAATATTGCAACAGAGCACGGCGGATATTCTATTTTCACCGGTGTCGGAGAGCGTTCCCGTGAGGGTAATGACCTCTGGACAGAGATGAAAGAATCCGGCGTTCTGGAAAAAACAGCCTTAGTGTTCGGACAGATGAACGAGCCACCTGGAGCACGTATGCGTGTGGCTGAGACAGGTCTGACTATGGCAGAGTATTTCCGTGATAAAGAGCATCAGGATGTATTGTTATTCATTGATAATATTTTCCGTTATGTACAGGCAGGATCTGAGGTATCCGCACTGCTTGGACGTATGCCTTCTGCTGTAGGTTATCAGCCGACACTGGCAAACGAAGTCGGTGAATTACAGGAGCGTATCGCTTCCACAAAAGAAGGTTCCGTTACATCCGTACAGGCCATCTATGTACCGGCCGATGACTTGACGGACCCGGCTCCGGCTACTACATTCGCACATCTTGATGCAACAACGGTACTTTCCAGAAAGATCGTTGAACAGGGTATTTATCCGGCCGTTGATCCGCTGGAGTCGAATTCACGTATTCTGGAGCCGGATATCGTCGGTGAAGAGCATTATGAGGTTGCACGTCGTGTACAGGAGATTTTGCAGAGCTACAAAGAGTTGCAGGATATCATCGCCATCCTTGGTATGGAAGAACTTTCCGAAGAGGATAAGACAACTGTATATCGTGCAAGAAAGATTCAGCGTTTCCTGTCACAGCCGTTCCACGTAGCTGAGACATTTACCGGAATTCCTGGCAAATATGTTCCGCTGGAAGAAACTGTTAAAGGTTTCAAGAAGATCATTGACGGTGAGATGGACGAATATCCGGAATGGGCATTTTTCAATGTCGGAACCATTGATGATGTCATTGAAAAAGCAAAGAACGGCAATCATTAGTGAGGTGTGACTATGGGTACATTTCATTTAAAAATCATTGCATATGATAAGATTTTTTTCGATTCTGAGGCAGAATCCATTGTTCTGCCGGCCATCGATGGTGAAGTTCAGATTCTGGCAAATCATGAGGAATGCGTCATTGCACTGAAAGAAGGCGAAGTGCGTATCGGAACCACTGACGGCAAGATGATTCCGGCCGTTTGCGGAAGTGGATTTGCGGAAGTTAATTCCGACAATCAGGTGGAAATCCTGGTAGACACAATCGAACGTCCGGAAGAAATCGATGTCCGTCGTGCAAAAGAAGCCAAAGAGCGTGCAGAAGAACGTCTGCTTCAGCACAAGAGCCGTATGGAGTATTATCGCAATACCGCATCACTGGCCCGTGCAATGGCACGTCTGAAAGAAGCAAATAAGTACCGTCATTAGAATAGTAAAAGTTTTTTAGTTTCTTTTGTGGTTAAGTTTTTGGTAGTGGAAGCGCCCCAAATTTATTTTATCTTGCTGGCTAACAATCGCTCATCAAGAAAAAATAAATTGGGGGCGCTATTTACGTTACGAAAATTTTTGCCCCAAAATGAAATTTGTGTCTTATCTCCGTACTGGAATACATACTTTTCTTATTCACCATTATAGTACATTTTTTGAGTAACTGGAAGATTCCAATGGTTACGATAATGGCTCCTAAAATGGCAAATTTTGCCGCCCAGCCGCTTTCACTTGGAAATACGGTAAATCCGGATAAGATCAGGAAACTCTAATACATAAAGTGCTATATACAGTGTATGTATTGCAAAAAATATAGTATCACAGAAAATTATGTCTGTTGTGCTGTGCGATAGCTTCGTGCGGACATGCCATTTTCCTGCTTGAAAATCCGACAGAAATAGTTGTAGTCGGAAAATCCGCATTGTTCGGAAATGGTAGAAATTGGTAAATTTGTTTCGGTTAATAGTGTCTGCGCATGCTGCAGGCGCATTTTTTTTATATATTTTGCAATGCTGCAATGCAAAAATTCTTCTGAATATTCGTAGAGTTTGCGGCGGCTCAAATGCAAGTGTTCACAAAGGCGGTCTACGGATAGATCTTCGGTCAGGTGGTTCAGAATATAAGTGTTGATGTTTTGTTCAAACTGTTGTTTTTCGATGGAAATTAGTTTTTTGTACAGGATGGAGGAAATACATGCTTCCATGATGCTTGCAGCGGCGTGAATCTGCGTGTCGGAGATACAGGGGATTGCAGCAGCATACTGTTTCCAACTGTCATTTTCAGCTAATTTGTTTGCTTTATATGTACCAGGTGAGGCGGAGGTTGAGTTAGCGATATAGGCTTCTTTGATATTTGCTTCGGTTACAGTTTTTTCTTGTTCTTTTTGTTTCTGTAGATGAGTTTCTGTGGTGGTCAGGTGATATTTATGTAATGTATGTTCAATCAGGGATTGCAATTGTTCTGTAGAAGTAGCATTTGCGGCCTGTCCCATCATGAGGTAGCCGATGGTAAAACCGTCACTGACGATTGGGGCGGTGGCTTCGATCAGCCCGGCATGACATTTGTAAATGACACATTCACCGGAAGTTTTTGCGGCTTCAAAGGAAGCACGATCGGAGGCATCACAGAGGGCGACTCCTTCCGGTGAGGTTTTGATACAATTGCAGAAACAGTTTTCTTTTGTCGGATAACTGAAGATCCATTCTCCTTCGGGATCGTAGAGGGTCAGTGTCAGTCTGGTTAAGTCGTGGAAGTCCTGTAGAAGTTGATACAGTTCTTTTTCATTATAATTTAGTTTCATAGTACCCATCCTTTATATTCCTATTCCTATCATTATGACTAATAGCGTTAGTTATCAGTGCGTTAATAAATATGTAAATACAGAAGCATGTATTTTGGTTGTTATAATAAGACCTGCAGTCTTTTTGCAAAATATTGTCCGAATGCGGAAGTGTGTATTTTATCTATTATCATAATACATGAAAAAAGGGTTGTTTGCGATACGATTTTACAGTTTTTGGGAAGAAAATGACTATTTTTTCAAAACGGTATGAGATACAATACAGACATAGTTAAGAAGTATTGAAAGGGGAAGAAACGAGTATGAAAAAAGAAGTTATGGTTGATATGACTTCCGGACGTATCGCACCGCAGATTTTGAAATTTGCGATGCCTGTGTTGCTGGGGCTGGTTTTTCAGAGAATCTATAATTTCGCCGATTCGTATATTGTAGGGCATTTTTTAGGGGATAATGCGCTGGCAGCGGTCAGTGTGGCAGGCGTCGGTATGTATCTGGTATTTTCGTTGATCATCGGTCTGACGACGGGCGTAACGGTTGTTATGTCACAATACTATGGTGCAAAGGAAGAGGATAAAGTAGTAAAGACATTCTTTTCGTCTATTTTTATTGCACTTGGTATGACGATACTTGTAACAGTGATCGGACTGCTTACGACAAGGCCGTTGCTGATCGTGCTGCAGACTCCGGCAGAGGTGCTGGATGTGGCTGTTTTGTACCTGCGGATCATTTGTGCCGGTTCTGTCGGAACGATGTTGTACAACTGGATTTCTGCAGTCTTACGCTCACTGGGTAATTCCGTGGTTCCGCTGATTTTTCTTGGTATCTCCAGTTTGTTGAATATTGTATTTGACATTTTATTTGTGGCTGTGATTCCTCTGGGAGTTGGCGGTGCTGCATTTGCAACCGTACTGGCTCAGGTTATATCCGGCGTGGCCTGCCTGCTTTATGCATGGAAGATTTTGCCGATGCTGCGGATCCGCAGAGATAAACTGAAACTGGATACTTATATCGGAAAACAAATGCTGGTGTATGGTCTGCCGGCAGCGTTGCAGATGAGTATTATTTCTATTTCAGATATGACATTACAGGCAGTGGTAAATACCTATGGAACGACATTGGTTGTAGCGTATGGTGTATGCATCAAAGTGGAAGGGCTTGGAATGCAGGTGGGCGATGCTCTCGGAACGGCACTGGGAACCTTTACCGGACAAAATACGGGGGCGAAGAACATCGAGCGGATCAAAGCCGGATTTCGCACTACGTTTTTGTTGAATGCCATTGGATATGCGGTTGTATCACCGTTGATCTTCCTGCTGGCACCAGCGATCATGCGGATGTTTACTGACAGTCAGGAAGCGATTGGTTATGGTGTAGAGTATATGCATATCTTTGCACCGTTTTTGATCGGTGTCGGAATATTAACTCTGTTTCATAACATGCTTCGTGCAGTGGGAGACGTGAAAATTACCATCTGGATGGGCATCAGTGAGGTCATTACCCGTATTGGTTTTGCATTTTTGTTTTCCTGTCTGTGGGGATATTGGGGGCTCTGGTGGGTATCTCCGATCACCTGGTGGTGCGCAGCAGGTCTGGGCGGGTTGCGATATCTGAGTGGTGTATGGAAAAAGAAGATTAAAACGACGATTCCATCATAAATTTAAATGAGATTGGTTGAATTTTGATATTGCTGTGCTATTAGCCGTTGTGATATAAAAATCTGCATTGACTTTTAAAGTGTGCTTTGTTATCATTGAATTCAGTGTGCAAAGCACACTTTTTTTCTGCAAATTTATTTAGAGTATATATTTTGATTTATTTAGAATATCCTTGAGAATCGTGTTAAAAATCATATTTGTACAGGTTCGAAGCAAATAGAATGAATATAATAGACTCTGAATAACAACTTTTTATTTGGAAAGGAACTATATGAGTACAGTTTTATTTGAAGACTTAGATTTAAATCCGCAGATTCTGCGGGCTATCAAAGAAATGGGATTTGAGGAGGCAACTCCGATCCAGGCACAGTCTATTCCGGCTGTTATGAGTGGCAGAGATGTCATCGGACAGGCGCAGACAGGAACAGGAAAAACCGCATCTTTCGGTATTCCGCTGCTTCACAAAGTGGATCCGAAACTGAAAAAAACACAGGCGCTGATCTTATGCCCGACCCGTGAGCTTGCCATTCAGGTATCTAATGAGTTACATAATCTGGCAAAATACATGCATGGTATTAAGATTCTTCCAATCTACGGAGGGCAGGAGATTGGAAAACAGATCCGTTCTTTGAAAGGCGGTGTACAGATCATCGTTGGTACCCCGGGCCGTGTGATGGACCATTTAAGAAGAAAAACTATCCGCTGTGATTTTATCCATACGATCATTCTGGATGAAGCAGATGAAATGCTGAATATGGGATTCCGTGAGGATATCGAAGAAGTATTGAAGTATCTTCCGGAAGATCGTCAGACCGTTCTTTTTTCTGCAACGATGCCGAAAGAGATCATGGAGATTACAAAACAGTATCAGAAAGATGCGCTGACCATCAAAGTTGTAAAAAAAGAGCTGACAGTGAAAAATATTGAGCAGTATTACTATGATGTCAGAAGAAAAGACAAACTGGATATTCTGACAAGACTTCTGGATGTCTATGATCCGAAGCTCTCCCTTGTATTCTGTAATACAAAACACATGGTAGATGAACTGGCAAACGAGCTTCAGAACCGCGGTTATTTTGCAGAAGGTCTGCATGGTGATATGAAACAGCAGCAGCGTGACCGTGTGATGCGTAACTTCCGTAATGGCAAGACAGAGATTCTGGTTGCAACAGATGTGGCTGCCCGTGGTATCGATGTCGATGACGTGGAGGCAGTATTTAACTACGATCTGCCGCAGGATGACGAGTACTATGTTCATCGTATCGGTCGTACCGGCCGTGCAGGCAGAACAGGTAGAGCATTTTCTTTTGTAAAAGGAAAAGAAGTTTACAAGTTAAAAGAGATCATGCGTTATTGCAAGACCAAGATCTATGCACAGCCGATTCCGTCTATGCGTGACGTAGAGGAAGCTAAATGCGAAAAAATCATGGATCAGTTAGACCAGATCATTGAAAATGAAGATCTGACCAAGATGGTAAATATGATCGAATCTCAGATCAATAACGGTGATTATACAGCAATGGATCTGGCAGCAGCCTTTTTATATCAGGCACTTGGAAAAGCAGAGCGCGAAGGCGTAAAACAGGACAATTTCGATTTCTCTGATACCGGTGCAGAAGATGGCATGGTTCGTCTCTTTATCAATATTGGTAAAAAACAGCGCGTGCGTCCGGGAGATATCCTCGGAGCAGTTGCCGGAGAGTCCGGAATGCCGGGTGATCTGGTAGGAGCTATTGATATGTTTGACAGCTATACATTTGTGGAAGTTCCGAGAGAGTATGGAGCAGCTGTATTGAAAGCAATGAAAAATGCCAAGATCAAAGGAAAGAGCATTAATGTAGAGCCGGCCAATGCGAAATAAGAGGCTGTGAAGCGGCGGCATTCAGGTAGTAAGCGGCAGGGATTTAGGCTGTGAAAGAAAAAGAGGAATGAATTGCATCCTTCGGGCTAAGACGCCCGTTCGAATGAAATTCATTCCTTTTTTTCTATGCTAGACTGTAATCTGCCGCAGTGTCAGTTAATGAGCCGCCGCAGGAGGAAAAGCTGTGATGTTTCTTCTTATGTAAATTGGAACTGAGAGGAAAGAATCGAATGCAAGACGGTAGAGCAATTTTCGTTATCGGAGCGAGCATAGCCCGCCTCCGTGAGTGTGTCTGAGCCGACAGCTGGTTTTGCTGTGGGCGAGTTCGCGGGAGGAGGCGGAGATAAGCGGCGCAGCGAAGATAGAAAATTGTTCGTGTCTGCATTCGATTCTTTCTGTCAGTTCCTTTATATAATAAAATTCACATTATTTTCCAGCCTTTTTCAGGGCTTTCAGTGCCTGACCTCCCATCGGGTAGAGTGCAATCAGATTGAAGATGGTCATAAGACCAACGCCTACGTCACCGAGATCCCATACTGTGGTGTAAGCTGCAAGTCCTCCGATGAAGAGCATTACAAGAGCCACGATTTTGTAGGCAGTCTGGTAACACCATTTATTTCCGAACAGGTAGGCTACGTTGGAGCGGGCATAGAACAGAATTCCAATGAAAGTGGAAAAACTGAACATTGCCAGAGTAGCTGCAATAAAGATTGTTCCAAATGTTCCAAGGTGGTACTGCATAGCAGTCTGCAGCAGATCCATGCCGACAAGTCCGTTGGTGAGTTCCTGTGGTACGAGAAGCAGGATCATTGCAGTACAGGTACAAATCACAATGGTATCAATAAATACGCCCAGTGACTGTACCAGACCAATTTTAACAGCGTCATCGCTTTTGGCAGCAGCTGCCGCACATGGTGCAGAACCGGAACCGGCTTCATTGGAAAACAGTCCTCTTTTTACACCATTCATTAATACAGCACCGAAACCGCCGGCTGCGACCTGGCGGAAACCAAATGCTTCCTGGAAAATACGTGCAAAAACGTCCGGCATCTGTCCGAGGTGTGTAAGAATGATAATGACAGTAAAAATAAAGTATGCACATGCCATGATCGGAACCATGATGTCCAAAACCTTTACGGTTGCATTTTTCCGAAGTACAATAATTGCAGCAAGAACAACAAGAATGATGGTCGTTGCCAGTGGCGGAATGGAAAATGCATTTTCAAAGGCAGAGGTAACCGAATTGCTGATCACCTGACTGATTCCGCACCAGCAGATAAGACCGGAAATTGCAAAAAGTACAGCAAGTACGGAGTATTTGCGATAAGTGCCGTCTTTTCTTTTGGCAAAAAAATGATGCATATAATAAGCAGGGCCGCCATGGTATCCACCATAGAGCGGATCTTTTTCTTTGTGGAGCTGTGCCAGGGTACCTTCAATAAAAGCAGTAGAAGAACCAAGCAGTGCGGTGATCCACATCCAGAATACAGCACCGGCACCTCCGGCTGAGATAGCTGCCACAACACCTACCAGATTACCCATGCCGACGCGGGTAGCCGTGGAGACGATCAGTGTCTGAAACGAAGACAGACCGCCGTGTTTGTCTTTTTTTTCATTTAAGGCACGAACCATATCCGGAAAAAGGCGGATCGGCAGAAATTTTGTCCGAATGGTAAAATAGATTCCAGTTGGAATCAGTAAAATAACGAGAAGCGGAAGACCTAATGTTCCGCCTCCGGGCAATGGAAGCGTGACCAGATCACCCCATAAAAAGTTGTACACAAGTTCAATAATTGTTGTCATAATGTCCCCCTTAGTTTTACAGATAAATAATGAATCGGTTTTGTATTTCATCGGAAAATCAGCTGTTCGGATTTTGTTTCATATCTGTAATTAGTAAATGATAAAGGCAAGTATAGCATATATTTCTGAAAACATCAACACTTTAAAGCGCGAAACTTTAAAGTAAAAAACTATATGTTATAGTTCACCCGTGTCATCCGCAAAATATACTTATTATTACTCACTTTATAGAAGAGGGAATCTTCTTAACGGAGATAAAAAATAAGATTCCGAATGCGGTGTACATTCGGAATCTCATTTCTAATTTACAGATACTTCTCCGGCAAGAACTTTTTTGTAGTCCTCATAGTTTTTCTTCAGAAGTTCCGGCGTGTTCAGTTCATATGGACATTTTTTCATGCACTGGCCACATTCCAGACAGTTTTCAATTTTTTTCATTTCCTCCTGCATTTGCGGAGTCAGCCAGCCGGCACTCGGTGCGCGGCGCAGCATGAGGGACATGCGGGCACACTGATTGATCATAATGCCAGCCGGACATGGCATACAGTAACCGCAGCCACGGCAGAAATCACCGGTCAGTTCCAGTTTTTCTTTTTCGATATAAACACCAATTTCTTCATCCATCAAACCGGTATGTTCCATAAAAACACACCATTCTTCCCAGTAGGAATTTT
>ENA-OQKO01001848-OQKO01001848.1-human-gut-metagenome-genome-assembly--contig:-NODE-1848-length-10814-cov-2.227005_pt1 | contig 10814 bp, 8 predicted proteins | sample MGYA00242777_ERZ504796 | MGnify/ENA primary metagenome ERZ504796 (study PRJEB26092, sample SAMD00036404) | human gut metagenome | host: Homo sapiens | study: EMG produced TPA metagenomics assembly of... | reverse complement strand
CAAAATATTTAACATGTGCCTGTGTGATTAGCCTATACAGATTTATTCTGCCGACTTCATTCGCTGCAAGCAATATGATGTGGTACGTAGGCATTCGCATGATTGCCTCTGGTGTCATAACAGCCTTTTCTACAATATCATCAAGTGTTTCAAAGCCTTTCTTCTTAAGCATCGGAAGAAACTTGACAAAAATTTCCGCTGTTGCCCCGGCATCATCTACTGCCCTATGATGATTCTCAAGTGAAACATGAAGCTCTTTTGCAACAGTATCAAGCTTAAAACGTCCAAGATGCGGCAGAAGAAAACGTGCCAGTCCAACTGTATCAACGTAAGTTGGAGGAAATTCAATGCCAAGCTGCTCTGCATTATAGCGGATAAAGCTTGTATCAAAGGACGCATTATGCGCTACAAGGACACAGCCTTCGCAAAAGCTCAAAAATTTAGGAAGAATTTCCTCTACGCCTGGTGCATCACAAACCATAGCATCATTGATTCCGGTTAGTCGTTCAATCGTAAACGGAATAGGAACACGCGGATTGATGAACTCAGAAAAGCGGTCTGTAATCTCACCATTTATCACCTTTACAGCACCAATCTCAATGATTTTATTTTTAGATGGATGAAATCCTGTTGTCTCAATATCAAATACAACATATGAAGCATCAAGAGAAGCACCGTTACTATTTACAACAATTTCCTTTAAGTCATCGACTAAGTATCCCTCGCAGCCAAAGATCAGCTTAAAATCATCATCCTTTGACAGTGCATGTGCGGCTTCCGGGAAAGCATTCGCCCAGCCATGATCTGTTATGTCAAGAGCAGTGTGTCCCCAGCCCGTTGCTGTTTTTACAAGCGCTTGCGCATCAGATACAGCATCCATCTCTGAGGACTTTGTATGGCAGTGAAGTTCAACTCGTTTTACAAGAGCGTGATCTTCGCGTTTTTCTTCCTTCCATTCCGCACGCTTTATACCTGATACAGAGGAAATCGTTACTTCATGGTCAAACTTATCCATCATGGCGATGCCCTTAACAGTTACAGCCTTGCCAACAGCCACATCCTTTTTTAGTTCGGCTAAAAACTCATTTGGAACAAAGATTTTTGCCATGATCGTATCTGTGTAATCAGTTACAGCAAAGGAAATGATAGTTTTCTCGCCATTTCTAAGCTCACGCTCAGTTACAGCAATAATCTTTCCATTTATGACAACTTCTCCGATCTCCTCCTGAATCTCAACAATTTTCATTGGTGTGACATCCTCAAAATTGCGTCCATATACCATGTTTGGATCGTCTGAACGAAGAGGACGCTTGGCGCTGTATCCGCCTTTATTACCCTTGTTATAGGATGATTTTTGAAAATTGCCGCCTGGAATTTCGCGTGGTGTCTGAACGTTTTTTTCGCCAGCTGATTTTGCAGCTTTTGATGGATCTCCTTTTCTAAGAGTAGTTTTTTCACTGCCTTTTTTCGTATCAGCAGAGGCTGTATCAATAAATTCATCCTCTTTCTCTTTGGAAGCCACGCTATTGGCCTTCATGATACGTGCGATAGCCTGTGCCTCTGCGCGCTTTTTTTCTTCCTCAATTGCTGTTGTATCACGCTCTTTAAATGATACTGCTACAGGAATTGATATTGCACAGCGGTCATAAAAATCCATCTGAATCCATTCACGCAGCTCGCCAGCACGATTTCTAGCCCAAAGACTATCCTCTAATGTAAGCAAAAGTGAATCATCATCAGCTACCTTCCAGTCAGCGCGCATCAAAATATGATAATCCAGATCACTTCGACGCTTAATTTCTGCAAATAAACTGTCCTTATAGACATCAACAAGATATGACGGTGTGTATTGTTCTGACAATGAAAAAGATTCAAATATACGAATCTTCATATCACCATCAGGAAACATCTGCTTTTCAATTTTAGATTCCACCGCATAAATCTGCGGCTTTGAAATCAGACGGCGACAAAGCAGATATACATGAATCGCCGTCCTGTCACGATTATATTTTAATGCAGTTACTTCTGCAAATTCGAACAGATCCTTCAGCTCATCTTCTAGGATAAGCGCTGGAAATGTTTCAAAAAAGCGCTTTGCCATGAAAGTTCCTTTCTGAATTATTATACCTGCCAGTTATCCAATTCTTCCTTTAATCCGGCAAGTAGCTCCTCTTCCGGAAGCTTTCGGATGATTTCACCCTTTTTTATGATAACACCGCAGCCAAGACCTCCTGCAATGCCAAGATCAGCTTCCTTTGCCTCACCTGGACCATTTACAACACAGCCCATAACAGCAACCTTAATATCATATGGATAACGGCTGACAAGCGTTTCTGCCTCATTTGCCAGACGAATCAGATCAATCTGTGTACGTCCGCAGGTTGGACAGGATACAATCTCTGCACCACCCTTTCGAATACCAAGTGTCTTTAAAATGATCTTAGCTGAACGAATCTCTTCAACAGGGTCACCAGTCAGTGATACGCGGATGGTATTTCCAATTCCCTGATTTAAAATTAATGCTAGACCAATAGATGATTTAATATTTCCTGAAATAATTGTTCCAGCCTCAGTGATGCCAACATGAAGCGGATAAGGTGTTTTATCGGCAATTAATTCATGCGCTTTTACGCACATCATAACATCCGATGAGTTAATGCTGATGACAAGTTGATCATAACCAAACTGTTCAATCATTGCCACCTTTTCAAGAGCACTCTCTACCAGGCCCTCTGCCGTCACGCCATTATATTTTTCAATATATTTTTTTTCAAGAGAACCACTATTAACACCGACACGGATAGGAACATGATATTCCTTTGCCTTCTCGACAACAGCACGCACACGCTCATCACTTCCGATATTTCCAGGATTAATGCGAATCTTATCAGCACCATTTTCCATAGCGGCAATTGCCAGCCTGTAATCAAAATGAATATCGGCTACTAACGGAATATGAATACGCTTTTTAATCTCACCAATTGCCTTTGCCGCCTCCATATCAGGCACTGTACAGCGAACAATCTCGCAGCCAGCATCTTCAAGACGAAGAATCTGTTCAACAGTTGCATCAACATCCTGTGTCTTTGTATTTGTCATAGACTGAATCAAAATAGGATAACTGCCGCCAATCACACGGTCTCCTATTCGTATTTCTTTTGTAAGTTCTCGAATTTGCTTTGTATTTTGTTCCATTTTTTACCCCTCACATATCAATGATTCCTCACTGGAAAATCTTTATAATATCGCTAAACAAAATGAATATCATAAAAATGAAGAGGAAAATAATTCCTGCGATATGAACGATTGCCTCTTTTTCTTTTGGCACCGGCTTGCCCCGCACTGCTTCAATTAGTAAAAACAGTAATCTTCCGCCGTCTAATGCCGGAATTGGAAGCAGATTCATGACGCCTAAGTTGGCACTGATCATGACAACAAAATTTGCAAGCGTTAAAAACATCGTCATCGCACGGTCTGAAAACGATTCATCGGCCATAGAGGTATTGACCTCTTCAACCATATCATTTACTGTAGTCGCAATACCAACAGGACCAGAAAAGCTCGTCATCGGAAGGTCTCCGGTAAATATCATACCAAGACTTTTGATTACCGTAACAACGTTATATTTCACCTCGTAAAGACCATATTGGAGTGTCTCATACCATTTTAAGCCATAGCGAGCACCAGAGTCAATACCCATGTAATACGTATTATTTGCATCGTCATACTTTGGAACACGTGTTGTTTCATGAGTCTGGTTATCTCTTACATAAGTAACGTCAAGTGATTTGCCAGGTTTCATTGCCATATAGATCTGAATTTCACGAAACAAATGGACACGTGAGCCATTCACTGAGGTGATTAAATCGCCTTTCTCAAGACCTGCCTCCTGTGCAGGATACTTGTCAATAACACCCTGCACATATGGCTTATCGCTTCCAGCAAAACCGATCACAATAACAGCAAGCACAAAGGCAAGCAAAAAATTAAAGATTGGTCCTGCTGCAATAATTGAAATACGTGCCCAGACATTCTTCTCAGCAAGACTATGCGCCTTGTCTGTAATTTCTTCTGCGTCTGGATCAACTATTCCATTGTCATCCCCCAGCATCAGACAGGAGCCACCAAAGGGTATCCATTTAAGAGAATATCGTGTTCCCTTATGAACAGTGCTCAAAAGTCTCGGCCCCATGCCAATTGAAAACTCAATTACCCCTACCCCGTTCTTTTTTGCAAGAAGGAAATGGCCAAATTCATGGATGAATACAACCAATCCGATAATTAAAAAAAGTGCAATAATGCTGAATGGATTCATACTTTCCTCTTTCTTTTCGTACTAGTTTATTACCCTGTTGTAATCTATGCCAACGCTGACTGTAAAAATTCGTATACAGCTGCCTCAGTCTCTAAAATCTTGTCGACATTCGGATTTTGAACAAAGCCAACATGATCAAGAGAGGCTTCAATTGCCTCAATAATGCCCGGATATGACAATTTGTGATCAAGAAAACGGCTGACAGCAAACTCATTAGCTGCGTTGTATATTGTTGGTCTGTTTCCACCTTCTTTTCCAACTTTATAAGCAAGTGCCAGTCCAGGGAAGTTTCCAAAATCAGGTGCAAAGAAGCTGATGCTTCCAAGTTCTGCAAAATCGAGGCGTTTTCCAGGAAGATATCTTCTGTCTGGATATGTCAGTGCTAACTGAATAGGAAGCTTCATATCAGGTGTGCCAAGCTGGGCAATAATAGCACCATCCTCAAACTGTACCATTGAATGGATAACAGACTGCGGCTGGATCACAACCTGAACCTGATCATATTCAACGCCAAAAAGCCACTTTGCCTCCATGACCTCTAATCCCTTATTTACCATGGTAGAAGAATCAATTGTAATCTTTCTTCCCATTACCCAGTTAGGATGCTTTAATGCATCCTCAGGGCGAATATTTTTCATCTGTTCTTTCGTCCATCCACGGAACGGTCCGCCAGATGCTGTCAGAAGAATTTTATCAATCTTGTGACCAGTTGATCCTTCTGGAGAACTTCCCATAAGTGACTGGAAAATAGCAGAATGCTCACTGTCTACTGGAAGCAGGCGCACCCCATACTGCTTGATCATCGGAATAATCAGATGACCGGCAGTGACAAGTGTTTCCTTATTTGCAAGTGCGATATCTTTGCCTGCCTTAATAGCTGCTATTGTCGGACGGATTCCAATCATGCCGACAACTGCAGTGACAACGATCTGTGTTTCCGGGAATGCAGCTGCCTCAATAAGACCATCCATTCCGCTTACAATCGTTACATCAAGGTCGGCAACAGCCTGTTTTAATAGTTTTGCCGCATCTTCTTTATAAACACATACAAGCTTTGGATGAAATTCGCGAATCTGCTTTTCAAGTAGTTCAACATTACTTCCGGCGGCTAACACAGTTGCTTCCATATCTGGCTGGCTGCGAATAACCTCTAAGCTTTGTGTTCCAATAGAACCGGTAGATCCTAAAATGGCAATTTTTTTCATTATAAAAACCTGCCTTTCTTCGTTAATTATTCTTCGCTTACGCAATACGCTGAAGCAGCGTTACGAGAATGTAGATTAACGGTGCTGTAAAAATAATACTGTCAAAACGATCCATGATTCCGCCGTGTCCCGGAATCAGATTTCCATAATCCTTAATCTGGTACTGGCGTTTGATCGCAGAAGCGGAAAGATCTCCAAACATGGAGATAAAGCCGCCACATGCACCAATAATGGCACAAAAAACAACCGGATTTGAAAATTCAGTCAGATTTGTCTTGAAAATTGTTCCATAAAGCGCCCCAATTAATGCACTTCCTATAATTCCGCCGACTGCACCCTCAATTGATTTTTTTGGACTCAATACAGGTGTCATTTTATGTTTTCCAATCGCACGTCCAACTAAATATGCACATGTATCACAGCCCCATGCGCTGATAAAGATCAGCCATACTGTGTAGGCACCATCATTGCTTATTCTTGTTTGGAAAATAAATGACATCATCAATGCCACATATACCATTCCAAATGTTGCTTTTGCAATCTCTTCTGCCGTAAATTTTGGATAAGTAGCCACATATGAGACCATCATTGCCAAAAATCCTAAGACAAGTATAAGAACAACAAGATCATTTTTTCCTGCCAGAATGACAGATTCTATTCCGATTGCTGTCAGATAACCAACAAGCGCAGGAATCTTTTTTTCCATCTGAAAAACACGGTACAGCTCATACATGCCAACCAGGCTGATCAGAAGCATAAATAAATACAGAAGCGGGCCCGAGGCGATGATTGCACACATAGTCACTGCCAACAGCACAATTCCGCTGATTGTTCTTGTAATAAACATAAATTTTTATGCCTTTCTGTAAGTAAAATGTTATATAAATCTTATTTGGTCAGACGGCCTCCATAACGGCGCTCACGTTTTCCAAATGAATCTACTGCTTTTTGCAGCTCTTCCTTGTTAAAATCAGGCCACAAAACATCTGTCACATAAATTTCTGTGTAAGCCAGCTGCCAGAGCAAGAAATTTGACAGACGAAGCTCACCGCTTGTGCGAATTAAAAGATCTGGATCTGGCATATTTGCAGTATCCAGATAAGAGCCAATTGTCTGCTCCGTAATAGCTGTAGGCTCGAGCTTTCCTGCTTTCACATCCTCTGCCATGCGAATCATTCCGCGGCGCATCTCATCTCGTGCACCATAGTTGATCGCAATGGCAAATACCATGCGTGTATTATTTCTTGTCTCATACTCAAGCTTATTTAAACCCTTCACCAGATCTGGTGCAAAGCGGCTTCGCTCTCCTATAATTTTAACACGTACATTCTCCTCTTCGGCTACCTTTAAAAGCTTTTTAATGTAAAAGCCCATAAGAACCATAAGCGCCGAAACCTCTTCCTCAGAGCGCTTCCAGTTTTCAGTGGAAAAAGCATAAACAGTCAAATAGTCAATACCAAGATCAGCTGCATCGCGCACAGTTTGCTCTAGTACCTTACAGCCTTCTGCATGACCCATTTTTCGCGGCAGCTTTCTGCGCTCAGCCCATCTGCCGTTTCCGTCCATAATGATCGCGACATGACGCGGAATCTTTTTTTGTTCATCCATATGAGTACCTCACAGGTATAATCTTATTCTATCTTGTTACACAAAACAGGACAGGCAAAACGCCTGCCCTGAAACTTTCTTATTATTAGACAGTCATGATTTCCTTTGATTTATTCTCAACACTCTTGTCTATCTTTGCAACATATTTGTCTGTCATCTTCTGGATTTTCTCTTCGCCTTCCTTGCGCTCATCCTCAGTAATGTCAGTTGACTTTTCCATCTTCTTTAAGGTATCGTTTGCATCACGGCGAACATTGCGGACAGCAACCTTTGCAGCCTCACCCTTCTTCTTAATGTCCTTTACTAATTCCTTACGTCTTTCCTCTGTAAGCTCTGGGAATACAAGGCGAATGCTTGTACCATCATTTGTTGGTGTGATTCCAAGATCAGATGCCAGAATAGCTTTCTCGATAGCCTTTAACAGACTCTTCTCCCACGGATTGATCTGGATGATTCTCGGCTCCGGAACTGAAATATTTCCTACCTGCTGCATAGGAGTTGGAGTTCCATAATATTCAACCATAATTCTGTTTAACAGATTTGGATTTGCACGTCCTGCACGGATATTGGAAAACTCGCCATCCAGATTTTCGCAGGTTTTTGTCATCTTCTCTTCACATTTTTTAATAACTTCCTTCATAGTTACGCTCCTTCGGTTTTATGGTTTTTAAATTTTTACATTTTCAGGCTGTTACATGAGTTCCTGTAATCTTGCCGTTTAATGCATTTGCAATGCTATTTTCTTCGTTTAAGCCAAATACAGCAAGCGGCATATGGTTTTCCATACACATGATAGATGCCGTCATATCAATAACAGCAAGGCGCTTATCTACGACCTCTTTAATAGTTACGGTATCATACTTGACAGCATCTGGATTCTTTGCCGGATCACTGTCATAAACACCGTCGATTGCCTTTGCAAGAAGGATAACGTCTGCCTCCATCTCAATAGCACGCAGTACAACACCAGTGCCAGTAGAAACATATGGACGTCCGCTACCGCCAGCAAAGACGGGATGGATTTCATCGCAGTCGTGCTGAACGCCCCCAGCAGCAAAGAACGGATGGCTGACATAAAAACGCTGTTTGAATGGGGATTTGCAAACTGTCAGGTATATACTGATGAAAACCTGGATTCTTTGCCAAAGCTCCCCGTTTCCAGAGGCCGACATTCTCAGCTGTCTCTGAAATATGAATCCGCTTTCTATCATCTGGATACTACAAATACCGCAGGAGAACTGGCAAAAAAAATAGAGCTTCCAGATTCCGTGGAAGCCCCGATCAAAAAAGGTGATATCATTGGCAAAGCCGTGTATACATTAAATGACAACACGGTTGGTTCTGTGAATCTGCTGGCATCCGAGTCCATTCCACTGATCACGCTGAAGGATACCTGCCAGCAGCTTCTGCACCGCTTTTTCCTGTCAGAACCAGACTGAATTTCATTTAAGAATGTCCCTGGCATTCTTGATACACACCACCTGCAGAGGTGAGAGTCATCTCACATCTGATATACTGATAACAGCCTCTGTAAATCCACCGTTCCCCAACACTTGAAGCTTTCGTCAATACCGGAGTGATCTGCACTGCGATACAACTGCAGTTTCACTTCATTTGGCATCATGGCCGGATATTTACACAGCAACAGTGCAATCATCCCTGATACCACAGGTACCGCCATAGAAGTACCACTTTTTCTGATATAGGTGCCCGGTCTCGTACCACAGCTGATAATATCAGTTCCGGGCATCAAAATCTCCGGTTTCACTACACAGGATTCCGTAGGACCGCGTCCGGAATAAAGACTTGGTTCCCGCTTTCTCTCATTTATAGTATCCAGACTGCCAACTGTAATAATTTTCTTTGATACCCCGGGGCTGGTCACAGTATTCTCTCCGGGGCCATTATTTCCGGCTGCTGCCAGAACAACAATCCCCTGATCCCACGCCTGCTCCACACTTCGTAAAAGACGTTGCTGCAATTCTGGCCGCACCCGTTCCCGCATACCGACAGATATATTGATAACCCGGATCTTCTGTGCATGGTTCTGATTGTATTTCATAATATCTTCAACCGCCTGACAAATATCCAGAATTTTTCCATTCCCATTCTTATCCAGTACTTTATATCCCTGCAGATAACAGCCCGGGGCCACACCGTGAACGGCTCCTTTTCCACCCGCTCCTATAATTCCGCTGATATGTGTTCCATGACCATTATCGTCATAAGGTTGCTGCCTCTGCCTGATATAATCCCGGAATCCCCGAATTCTCCCTTGCAGATCCGAATGTGGATAAATACCTGTATCCAGCACAGCCACCAGGATTCCCTGTCCGAAAATGCCCTGCCGATATGCTGCCGAAGCATGAATGTATGCTAATATTTTTTCCATATAGTAGTATATTCCATCAACATGCATTGCGTTCGTTTTATTAGCAAGAATCCCTTCTCATGCGGGTGTGCATCGGTTGTACGAAGTGCTTTTGTTTGATAGGAAATTCATCGTGATCGTATCAATCAGAAAACCGATGAACAGATTGCCCATCGGTTTTCTTTTCACTATAATTTATTTTACATCTTTCATACTGAAGCTCATTCTGCCCATCTTGTCTTTTCCAAGGCATACAACAGTTACCTTGTCACCAAGTGTCAGAACATCTTCTACACGATTGATACGCTCTTTTGAAATCTTGGAAATATGAACCATTCCCTCTTTACCCGGAGCAAACTCGATAAATGCACCAAACTCTTTGATGCTTACGACTTTACCGGAAAGAATCTGTCCTGCCTCGAAATCTGTCACAATGATGCGGATCAGTTCTGCAGCACGATCCATCATATCTGCATCGGTACCACAGATAGATACAGAACCCTCATCTGTAATATCAATCTTAACACCTGTCTGCTCAATGATGGCATTAATGGTCTTTCCTCTCTGACCAACGACATCACCAATCTTCTGCGGATCAATCTGCATAGAGATGATCTTCGGTGCATATTTGCCAACCTGTGCTCTCGGCTCAGCAATAGCAGGTAACATAACTTCATCCAGAATGTAAAGTCTTGCTTCACGTGTTCTTGCGATAGCTTCCTCTACAATCGGTCTTGTCAGTCCGTGGATCTTGATATCCATCTGGATTGCTGTGATGCCATCATGTGTTCCGGCTACCTTAAAGTCCATATCGCCAAAAAAGTCTTCCAGACCCTGAATATCTGTCAGAACAATGTAATCATCATCTGTCTCACCTGTTACCAGACCACAGGAAATTCCTGCAACCGGTTTCTTGATCGGTACACCTGCTGCCATCAGAGACATTGTAGATGCACAAATACTTGCCTGAGAAGTAGAACCATTGGATTCAAAAGTCTCAGATACTGTACGGATCGCATACGGGAACTCTTCTTCACTCGGAAGTACCGGTACCAATGCTTTCTCAGCCAGTGCTCCATGTCCGATCTCACGGCGTCCCGGTCCTCTGGACGGTTTTGTTTCACCAACAGAGTAAGATGGGAAATTATAATGATGCATATAACGTTTGCTTGTAATATTCTCATCCAGTCCGTCTACTTTCTGAACTTCAGATAACGGAGCCAGAGTGGTGATGGTACAGATCTGTGTCTGTCCACGGGTAAACATTGCAGAACCATGAACTCTCGGAATCAGGTCTACTTCTGCTGCCAGAGGG
>ENA-OQKO01001845-OQKO01001845.1-human-gut-metagenome-genome-assembly--contig:-NODE-1845-length-10836-cov-3.196003_pt1 | contig 10836 bp, 9 predicted proteins | sample MGYA00242777_ERZ504796 | MGnify/ENA primary metagenome ERZ504796 (study PRJEB26092, sample SAMD00036404) | human gut metagenome | host: Homo sapiens | study: EMG produced TPA metagenomics assembly of... | reverse complement strand
TTCAGGCTGCAAAGTAATTTCTGGAAAAAAGAGGATTTGGAGACAGGATCAAAGAGTTTGATGTTTCCAGTGCAACGGTAGAGCTGGCAGCAGTGGCAGTAGGCTGTGAACCGGCCCACATTGCAAAAACATTATCTTTTTTAACAGGAGAAGGACCGGTCCTCATCGTGGCAGCAGGAGATGCGAAGATCGACAATCACAAATATAAATCCTTTTTCGGTGTAAAAGCAAAAATGCTGACCGTAGAGCAGGTGTCTGAACTGATCGGCCATGAGGTTGGGGGTGTATGCCCTTACGGTATCAAAGAGGGCGTAAAGGTGTATTTAGATGAGTCTTTAAGACGCTTTGATGTAGTTTATCCTGCATGTGGAAGCAGCAATAGTGCTGTAAAACTGTCCATCCCGGATCTGGAAAAGTCCTGTGACTTTGAACAGTGGGTGGATGTGTGCAAGCTGCCTCAGTAAAGATACATCTATAATAACTTTGCTCTTGACAAATCCGTAAAAAATATTTATGCTTGAAAACAGCAGTATAAAAAATGGTGATGAACAAGAGGAGTACATTTTTAAGACCCTCAGAGAAAGCGGCTCACTGGCTGAAAGGCCGCTTGGGAATACTTGAAAATGGAAGGTAGCTTGTGAGCCGGACAGGTGAGAAAGATACATTAGCCTGTTCCGTTGGCCCGCGTTAAGGGAGCGAGTACGAAAGGCTTTAAAATATATATAAGATATGTTTCAGGTTTTCGTATTCCATGAGATGACCGGATATGGATGATATATGTGTTGTACATATCGGTTGGATCAAAGGTGGTACCGCGATACAGTCGCCCTTTGCTTCCCCTATGGGATGCAGAGGGCTTTTTGCTGTTTCAAATGGATACAACCTCTGCCAGGAGGTTTACTGCAAAGAGAAAAGCTGTACTTATTAATGTTCTCTCGGAATCTTTTTGTACCTGATTTTGTGAGAAGATTTTTTGTCAGTTGTGCCCAAATTTCTGAGGCGTACGTTGATGAAATTCGGGCACAGCTGGCGGAAAATCGGCCACAAAGGCAGGTGCAGGAAAGACTCCGAGAGGACATATTATAAAAAGGAGAATTCAGATGAAGGAACTGGAAAAGACCTACAATCCGGCGGAAATTGAAGACCGCCTCTATGACAAATGGCTGAAGGGAAAATATTTCCACGCAGAAGTAAACAGAAGTAAGAAACCATTTACCATTGTTATGCCGCCGCCAAATATTACCGGCCAGCTGCATATGGGACATGCACTGGATAACACCATGCAGGATATCCTGATCCGTTACAAGAGAATGCAGGGCTATGAGGTACTGTGGCAGCCGGGTACCGACCATGCGGCGATCGCAACTGAGGTTAAGGTTATCAACAAGCTGAAAGAGCAGGGCATTGACAAGCATGATCTGGGTCGTGAGGGCTTCCTGGAGAAAGCATGGGAGTGGAAAGAAGAGTACGGCAGCCGTATCGTAAAACAGCTTCACAAGCTGGGTTCCTCCGCTGACTGGGACCGCGAGCGTTTCACGATGGACGAGGGCTGTTCCGAGGCAGTTCTGGAAGTATTTACCAGACTGTATGAAAAAGGTTATATTTACAAGGGATCCCGTATCATCAACTGGTGCCCGGTCTGCCAGACTTCCATTTCGGATGCCGAGGTAGAGCATGAGGAGCAGGACGGCTTTTTCTGGCACATCAATTACCCGATCGTCGGCGAAGAGGGACGTTTCGTCGAGATCGCAACCACCCGTCCGGAGACGCTGTTAGGTGATACTGCGGTAGCTGTCAACCCGGAGGATGAGCGCTACAAAGATATCGTAGGCAAGATGTTAAAACTGCCGCTGACCGACCGTGAGATTCCGGTCATCGCGGATGAGTATGTAGATAAAGAGTTCGGTACCGGCTGCGTAAAGATCACACCGGCACATGACCCGAACGACTTTGAGGTAGGAAAACGCCACAACCTGGAAGAGATCTGCATCATGAATGACGATGCAACTATCAGCGTACCGGGCAAATATCAGGGCATGGATCGCTACGAGGCGAGAAAAGCCATGGTAGAAGATCTGAAGGAAATGGGACTTTTAGTCAAAGTTGTTCCGCATTCCCACAACGTAGGTACCCACGACCGCTGCGGCACAACCGTAGAACCGATGGTAAAACCGCAGTGGTTTGTCAAGATGGAAGAGATGGCGAAACCGGCGGTAGAGGCACTTAAATCCGGCAGACTTAAATTCGTTCCGGAGAGCTTCGGAACGACCTATCTGCACTGGCTTGAGGGCATCCGTGACTGGTGTATTTCCCGTCTGCTCTGGTGGGGACATCGGATTCCGGCATATTATTGTGATGAATGCGGCGAGATGACCGTTGCCAAGAGCGCACCGGCGGTATGCCCGAAATGCGGCGGCACCCATCTGCATCAGGATGAGGACACGCTGGATACCTGGTTCTCTTCCGCCCTGTGGCCGTTCTCTACGCTGGGCTGGCCGAAGGACACACCGGAATATGAATATTTCTATCCGACCGATGTGCTGGTAACCGGATACGATATCATTTTCTTCTGGGTTATCCGTATGGTATTCTCCGGTCTGGAGCAGACTGGCAAAGAGCCGTTCCACACCGTCCTGATCCACGGTCTGGTACGTGATTCTCAGGGACGTAAGATGAGTAAATCCCTTGGAAATGGTATCGATCCGCTGGAGGTTATCGACAAGTACGGCGCCGATGCACTCCGTATGACCCTGATGACCGGTAACGCACCGGGCAACGATATGCGTTTCTATTGGGAGCGTGTAGAGGCAAGCCGTAACTTTGCAAACAAGGTGTGGAATGCATCCCGTTTCATCATGATGAACATTGAGAAAGCGCCGGTAACGGATATAAAACTTTCTGACCTGCAGATGGCTGACCGCTGGATCCTCTCCAAGGTCAACACGCTGGCAAAAGATGTCACCGAGAACATGGATAAGTACGAGCTGGGAATCGCTCTCCAGAAGGTTTATGATTTCATCTGGGAGGAATTCTGTGACTGGTACATTGAGATGGTAAAACCGAGACTCTGGTCCGAGGAGGATACCACCAAGGCAGCTGCACTCTGGACCCTGAAAACGGTTCTGATCCAGTCCTTGAAACTGCTGCATCCATATATGCCGTTTATTACCGAGGAAATCTTCTGCAACCTGCAGGATGAGGAACCGTCCATCATGATTTCTTCCTGGCCGGTCTACAAGGATGAGTGGAACTTTGCAGAGGAAGAGAAGGCAGTTGAGACGATCAAGGATGCAGTCCGCGCGATCCGCGGCGTCCGCACATCCATGAACGTACCGCCGAGCAAGAAGGCAAAAGTATACGTTGTATCTGAAGATCCGGAAGTTCTGTCCATCTTCGAGCACAGCCGTGTCTTCTTTGCAACTCTTGGCTATGCGAGCGATGTTATTCTCCAGAAGGACAAGAGCGGAATCGCAGACGATGCTGTATCGGCTGTGACTGCAAAGGCAACCATCTATATGCCGTTTGCAGAGTTAGTTGATCTGGACAAAGAGATCGAACGCCTCAGCAAGGAAGAAGAGAAGCTGAAAAAAGAGCTTGCCCGTTCCGAGGGTATGTTAAGCAATGAAAAGTTCGTCAGCCGCGCACCGGAGGCAAAGATTGCCGAAGAGCGCGAGAAGCTGGAGAAATACCGCCAGATGATGGCACAGGTACAGGAGCGCCTGGCACAGCTGCGGAAATAGTTGAATATGAAGTAAAAGGCAGGATCGAGAGATCCGCCTGATGCGTGAAATAAGCCGATGTGTATGGGGAAAACTATATGCATTGGCTTATTTGCAAAGAAAGAACCGAAATTATTCTGTTTTTTATTTATATGGGCGAATGCCTTTGAAGAGAGAAAGGAGATTATTTTTTTATCCTCGAACGAGGATAATTGGATTATACGAGATATTATGGAGATAAGAACAGCGACAATAGCAGATCTGGCTCAGATTGCAGCCGTGGAAGCAGAATGCTTTCCGGCAGCGGAAGCCGCAACGAAAGAGGAGTTTGAGGAGAGAATTAAGTATTATGGAAATCATTTCTGGCTCATGTTTGAAGGCGAAAAGCTGATTGCGTTTGTGGACGGCTTCGTCACAGACAAGCCGGATCTGACGGATGAGATGTACGAACGGGCAGAAATGCACGATGAAAACGGCGCATGGCAGATGATTTTTGGTGTCAATACGATTCCGGCATACCGGAAACATGGCTATGCGGGACAGTTGCTCCAGTGCGCCATCGAGGATGCCAGAAAACAGGGGAGGAAGGGACTTGTGTTGACGTGCAAGGAAAAATTGATAGCCTATTATGCCAAGTTTGGATTTGTGAATGAGGGGCTCTCGGAATCGGTGCATGGAAACGTGATCTGGTATCAGATGCGGTATAAGTTTTAAATTTAAGAAGAAATACGTGATTGCCCGCAAATACTAATAATACTTATTATAGGAATCGAAATGGCGTTTTTAATAGAAGTGTGATAAGATACAAGTATCAGAATTAAAAATGAGACGCCATTTCGATTTTTTGTAATTGTTTGCAACAAGCATTACAAATTCTTTTCCATCTTTCTGCGTGTATCTTTTGCGTGTGTTTTATATGCATAACGGGCATCGGAAGCAGGCTGCACGGGATTGGGTGAAAAAGGGTCAAAAGGGGCGTCCGCAAACAGGAGGGGTTAGAGAAAACATGAAATCATTGCAGGCGCGTTATCTGGATCGACTGGCAGAGCTTTACCCGACGATTGCAGCGGCATCGACGGAGATCATCAATCTGGAATCGATTTTAAATCTGCCGAAAGGAACGGAACATTTCCTGACCGATATCCATGGGGAATACGAGGCATTTTCTCATGTGTTGAAAAATGGTTCCGGTTCCGTCAAGCGAAAGATTGACGATGTATTTGGAAATACCCTGAGCCGTCAGGACAAGCAGTCACTGGCAACCCTTATTTACTATCCGGCGGAGAAGATGAGCCGGATTCTGCAGACGGAGAAGAACCCGGATGACTGGTATAAGATCACACTCTATCGTCTGATTGCGGTCTGCCGCCGGGCAGCGAGCAAGTACACGCGTTCGAAGATCCGCAAGGCGCTTCCGAAGGAATTTGCCTATGTGCTGGAAGAACTTCTGACTGAGCGCGGTGATCTGCAGGACAAGGAATCCTACTACGATGCCATCGTCCAGACGATTGTCCGTGTGGGACGGGCGAAAGCCTTTATTATAGCGCTAAGCGAGCTGATTCAGCGCCTGACGGTTGATCATCTTCATATCGTAGGCGATATCTATGACAGGGGTCCGGGACCGCATATCATCATGGACAAGATGATGACCTATCACTCGATTGATGTCCAGTGGGGCAATCACGATGTGCTCTGGATGGGCGCGGCAGCGGGACAGATGGGCTGTATTGCAAACGCAATCCGTATCTGTGCGAGATATGGAAACTTGGATATTTTGGAGGATGGTTACGGCATCAACCTTCTTCCATTGGCAACCTTTGCGATCAATACATATGGGGATGACCCGTGCACCTGCTTCCAGTTAAAGGGCAGTGACTCTTACAGTGCGTCTGAGCGCGAGATGAACCAGAAGATGCACAAGGCGATCTCGATCATCCAGTTCAAGGCGGAAGGGCAGATCATCAAGCGCCATCCGGAATTTGGTCTGGAGAAACGAAATCTTCTGCATCATATTGATTTTGAGCGCGGCGTTCTGGAAATGGATGGCAGAGAGTACAAGATGCTCGATATGAATTTCCCGACGGTGGATCCGAAAGATCCATATGCATTTACACCGGAAGAAGCGGATATTATGGAACGTCTGGAACGTGCGTTCATGAACTGCGAGAAGCTGCAGCAGCATATGAAGTTTCTGCTGGCGAAGGGAAGTCTCTATAAGGTCTACAACAACAACCTGCTGTATCATGGCTGTGTTCCGCTCAATGAGGACGGCACATTCAAAGAGGTCGAGATTTACGGCAAAAAATATAAGGGCAAAGCACTCTATGACATTCTTGACAATTATGTCCGCAAGGGCTTCGTAGCCGTTGACAAGGTGGAACGGGAAAAAGGGCGGGATATGATGTGGTATATCTGGCTGAATGAAAACTCCCCGCTGTTCGGCAAGGACAAGATGGCGACATTTGAACGCTATTTTCTGGCGGAAAAAGAGACACATAAGGAAATAAAAAATCCATACTATAATATGCTGGAAAATGAAGAAGTGCTGGACCGCATCCTCCGTGAATTTGGTCTGGAGCCGGAAGGCGCACATATTATCAATGGTCATGTTCCTGTTAAATCCAAAGACGGCGAGAGCCCGCTCAAATGCGGCGGTAAGCTTCTCGTCATCGACGGTGGTTTCTCAAGGGCATATCAGAAAGAAACCGGTATCGCGGGGTATACGCTGATTTACAACTCCTACGGTCTGATTCTGGCAGCGCACGATCCGTTTGAGTCCACCGAGGCGGCGATCGAGAAGGAGAGTGATATCCACTCCGAGAGCCGTATGGTCAAATGGGTGCCGGAGCGCAAGTGCGTCGGGGATACCGATATCGGACGGGAACTGAAAGAGAAGATCAAAGATCTGGAAAAACTGCTGAATGCGTACTATAGCGGTGCGATCGCGGAGAAATTTACGCGGTAGATCATTCGCCAGATAACGGATGCAAATGGAAATCACGTAAGTGATCCGATTGCAGTGAATGCTGTAGAGGCAAATATTCAGAAATCAGAGAGTGTAAAATGAAAAGGAATACGGCAATGACATAATATGTATTATGTCATTGCTGCATTCCTTTTTTTTATAAATTCTTTACTATTGTACTTTAAAATATTACAAATCGCAACCGCAATGAAAATTTAAGTGTTGCATTTTTTTGTTTTGAAAATAATGTAATCAGAAAATCAACGTTTTCCTTTTTTCTTTTCTCTCATCGGCTATAAAAGTCCTCATATCACGGCACACTGTATATGACATGATACATATTATGTCATATACAGGGACATACAGTATTATGATACATTCCTAAAAAAATATCATGGAGAACAAAGCGGCGCTGAGAGCGAAGGGAGAGAATAGAATGTTGCAAAAATCGCAGGAAGAGCCGAAAAAAAAAGAACAAAGAATTTCGGACATACATACACACGTTCTTCCGGGACTTGATGATGGCTCGAAAAGCATAGGCGCCAGTGTTCGGATGCTTCGGAAATCATATCAGCAAGGTGTGCGCAATGTGATAGCAACCCCTCATTATACCGTTTATCACTGGCGGACAAAACCGGAACAGATACAGAGACTTATGGAGCAGATGGCAAAAGCGGTTCAGAAGGTGATGCCGGAGCTGCGACTGTATAGCGGGCAGGAAATACAATATTTTGAAGGCATGGCTGATATGCTTCAGAGGGGAGAACTGCTGACACTGGCGGGAAGTCATTATGTTCTGGTAGAATTCCTTCCCCAGTCGCAGTGGAGTCAGATACAGAATGCAGTCCGGGAGCTGCTGCTGGCGGGATATTTCCCAGTGCTGGCGCATATTGAGCGTTATCAGTGTCTAAGAAAGACAGGACGTCTGACAGAGCTTCAGAGGGAGGGCGCTTATCTTCAGATGAATTACGGAAGTCTGATAAAGCTTAGAAATGTCTGGAATTTACGTGAGAGACTGGAACGGCGCTGGTGCCGTAAAGTGCTGCTGGCGGGATATATCAGTTTTCTGGGAACCGATATGCATGGGGTTCATCACCGTGCACCGGACAGTGACAGGGCGCTTGCCTGGATTCGGAAAAAGGGCGGGGATACATTGGCCAGACAATTGTCAGTGGAGAATCCAGAAAAAATAATCCTGGATGAGCGATTATAAGAGAAACTCTAAAATACATCTGAAAAAGATTGGCGGAATGCCGGTCAGAAAAAAAGAAAGAAAAGGAAATTTGTAAGGTATGGAAACGAAAGAGAGTCAAAAACAGGCGTGGGATGACGAGGATGTAATTGATGTCGGAGAGATTTTGTATGCATTGCTCCGGAAACTCTGGATTATCATCGGAGCGCTTGTGATTGGAGGAGCAATTGGAGGGGCATATAGTTACTTTTTGCTCACACCGCAGTACACTTCAACCGCAAAAATCTATGTACTGACAAAAGAAACAACGCTGACATCGTTGGCCGACCTGCAGATTGGCACGCAGCTGACGCAGGATTACAAGACGATCATTACCGGCCGCTCGGTCATGGAAGAGGTAGTCGATAAACTTCATCTGGACATGGACTATAAAAAGCTGGTTAAGAAGATTGAAGTAGAGAATCCGAAAGATACACGTATTTTGAGCATCTCAGCGCAGGATCCGGATGCGGAAATGGCAAAAAAGATCGTTGATACGACGGCAGAAGTGGCATCGGACTATGTAGGAGAAATCATGGAGATGACACCACCGAAACTCATCGAGAGCGGTGAGGTGGCTGTTAAAAAGACCAGTCCGAGCAATACCAAAAATGCTGCGATTGGCGCTTTGATAGCAGCATTTTTTGTGTGTGCATACATCAGCCTGACCGTCATTCTGAATGATACGATTCAGTCAGAGGAAGATGTGGAGAAATATCTGGAACTGCCGGTACTGGCTGTGATTCCGGAGAGCAAGATTCACGGAAGAGGCGAGAAAAAAGTAAAACGTACCTCCGGCATCTGGGATATCATCAATCCATTTGCCGGAAAAGAGAAAAACGAAAGAAGGTAGGAGAGCATGGCAAACCAGAATCTGTTTATCCAGATTACACAGGATGAAAAAAAAGACTATCAATATGAGGAAGCAATGAAAACACTCCGTACCAACATTCAGTTTTCGGGCAGTGGATTGAAAGTGATCATGCTGACCAGCACGATGCCGGATGAGGGAAAAAGTGAGACATCTTCCCAGCTGGCGATTTCAATGGCACAGACAGAGGGACGAGTTTTATTTATTGATGCCGATATCCGTAAATCCGTGCTGGTATCCCGCTTCGGATTCGGGCAGCAGATTTACGGTCTGACGCAGTACCTGACAGGACAGAAACTGCTGGGGGATATTCTGTATCATACCAATCTGCCAAATCTTGACATCATTTTCTCTGGCCCGATGGCGCCGAATCCGGCGGAATTGCTGGGAGAGGACGCATTTGCGCGGCTGGTTGAATGGGCAAGAAATGAATATGACACGATCATCATTGATACGCCGCCTCTTGGAAGTGTCATTGACGCAGCTATTATTTCCCAGCGCTGTGACGGAGCTATCCTGGTAGTTGAAAGCGGGGCGCTCAGTTATCGCCTGGTGCAGAAAGCAAAAAACCAGCTTGAGCGGACGGGCTGCCGGATTTTAGGAGCCGTACTGAATCGTGTCGATATGGCAGGCAGCGGATACTATCATAGATATTATGGAAAATATTCCAAATATAGTAAATATTACGAAAACGAGTCGGATAAATGAAAAAGCAGAATATGATTCGATGGATTGCCGGAGCGGCGGTGGGAATCGCCTGCGTGGGATTCGGTATCCATGCGTATTACAGATATGAAGAGAGAGAAGCAGCCGTGCAGGAGATGGAAGCACGCGGGCAGCAGGAAAACGAGGATGCAGAAGACCAGAAAAATGGGATTTTGACCTGGAATGGAAAGAAATATCGCCGGAATACAGCGATGAGAGCCATTCTTTGTATGGGTATTGATACGAAGGGCGAGATGGCATCACAGGCAGTTTCGGGAAAAGGCGGCGATGCCGATGCCATTTTTCTGATCGCCGAGGACGCGTCCAGAGATCAGGCTCAGATTGTTCTGATTCCAAGAAATACAATGACGGAGATAGAGGTATTTGACTATTTTGGGGAACCTCTGGGGACCGAGACACAGCAGCTGACGCTGGCGTATGCGTTTGGAGACGGGCGGGAAGAAAGCTGTGAACTGACAGCAGAAGCCCTTTCTAAACTTTTATTTGGTCTTAAGATCGACGGATACTTTGCAGTCAATATGGATTCGATTCCCTATTTCAATGATGCAGTCGGTGGTGTGCCGGTTACTGTGGATGATGAGATGGTCGCAAACCAGTATCCAGAAGATTTCAAGATGGGAGAAACAGTCAACCTGACCGGAGAACTGACAGAAAAATATGTCCGCTTCCGGGATGTGGACGAAGAGGGTTCCGCAAGTATTCGTCTTCACCGGCAGAAAGGATATCTGAAAGCGTTTATTCAGAAGGCAAAGGAAAGTCAGGCGGCAGACAAAACCACCATAACCCGGCTGGTGGATGGAATACAGAAATTGGCGATCACCAACATGGCAAAGGACCAGTACATGGACATGGGACTGACGCTTTTGAACAGTCCGGATGCCATGGAAGACGGTGATTTTATTGAACTGTCGGGAAAAATATATCAGGGAAAATTCGAAGAGTTTTACCCAGATATGGATGAGCTAAAAGAGATTGTCATCAATCTTTTTTATAAAGAAAAAGCTTAAAAAGCAAAGGCTTTGAAAGCCGGAAAGGAAGGTTCAAATGAAAAAGAAGTACGCAGCACTCATGATGGCAGCAGCAATCATGGCAGTGCCGGGCACACTGGCAATGGCAGCGAGCCCGAACACAAATGTGACAGTCAGTCACGGAGGAAGCAGTTCAGGTTCTGCCTCTTCCAAGAGCGCAGGTCTCAATGTAAATGCGGGAACCATTACCAACAAGACATCTACGGGTATCAAGAATAGTGGTCAGAATGGTTCCAACGGTATTACTGTTTCGCAGGGAAATACTGCAAATGGCAGTTCGGTTGGGTTCGCATCCG
>ENA-OQKO01001839-OQKO01001839.1-human-gut-metagenome-genome-assembly--contig:-NODE-1839-length-10875-cov-7.116673_pt1 | contig 10875 bp, 9 predicted proteins | sample MGYA00242777_ERZ504796 | MGnify/ENA primary metagenome ERZ504796 (study PRJEB26092, sample SAMD00036404) | human gut metagenome | host: Homo sapiens | study: EMG produced TPA metagenomics assembly of... | reverse complement strand
AATAGTCATTATGCGACCCCTATACAAGAGTTGTTGCAAGATATAGATATGCAAAATCATAAGATATTCAACGGATTGAATGTTTCCAAAATGCTTGAGTCTTTTTTGAAGGAAGGGCTTATCAATGAGGACTATTTTGACTATATATCTTTCTTCTTTGGCAAATCAATTAATAAGCATGACCATGATTTTATTCTCGAACTAAAGCTTCGACATAGTTTGCCGTATGATTATCCGATTGATAAGGTAGAGCAGTGCGTCAAGAACATTCCTGATAAATGCTACAATGACATAAGTATATTGAATATTCAGGTTGTTGATTACATTTGTCAGCATCTTGAAACGAGCTCAAATAATAATAAACTCCATACAATTGTACAAACTCTTATAAAAAACAGAAAGTGGGACTTCTTGATTGCATACTACAATTCTGTTGAAAATCCAAGCATGTTTTTTAAGCACTTGGCCAATGTAATGAATGGACTGTGGAAAGTCATTGCTAAGATTAATTCTGAGGAATTATATGAAGCATGGTTACGATTTGTTGAGTTGGAACATTCTACAAAAGAGAGTCGCAGTTGGTTAGAAAAAAACTATGCTTTTATATCTCATAGGGTTGAACTGATAGGTTTTGAAGTAATCACACAAATAGTATCACAAGGAGAACTGATTTTTACAATCATAGATGCAGAATCGGCGTGTCTACTAGAGTATACTGTAGAAAATAAGGCGTATATGTTAACTCCTACAAATGTTGAGTGCGCATTCGTTCATTATCGTAATGAGAGGGTTGAAAAATTAGAGAGCTATCCGTTGAATGTTACAATATTGAGAAATTGTGAACCTGCCAAGCCAATATCGGCTTACATAGATGAACATTTTGAGTCTGCGCTGAATGATGTATTTATTACAGGTGCAGCAAAGCAGGAGAGTGAACAAGTTATTATTGAAATTATAAATTCTGAGGGTATCGCTGAGGAAACCAAGCGTAAATACCTTTTAGGACAACAGAATAAAGTATCTCTTTCTGATGTTAATAATCAGCTGTGGACGCTTGCTGTAGAAATAGATATAATCACACCGTCATGGTCTGAGATATATGTTTTCTATACGAATCAGAATAATGGAATGACCGCCATATTGCGAACATTCATGACAAAACATATTGATGAATTGAAAGATATATCAGAATTGGAAGAAACTCAGAGAGAACAATTAGCAAATAGTGCCCTGCTGACATCGAACTTTGAAATTTCGGTATACGATAAACTTATTAAAGTATTTAATGAGGTTACATTTGAAGATAAAGATATTAGCAGTGTAGACGATACCCATCTTAAATCGTTGCTTTATGCTGATATGCTTCCATATAGCATGTATTATACAACTACAATTAGAGATAGTCATAGTGATGTGCTTCCATATTATGTTGAAAAATATTTAAATGAATGTGTGGAAGATATAGATGAGTTACCTACAAATATGGGATTATACAAACATCTTATGCGAAATCCAAAAGTGGCCGGAGGAAAGTCCTTAAGAGTAGTTCAACACTTTATTTCCCATATCACGTGGAATAGTGAGTTGGCAGATATTACTCTTCCTGTGGTAAAAAATAATATTGATGAATTTGATTACGACACAGAGAAAAATGTCTTGTTTAACTCAACAAATTTGCAAGAACGACTTCTTCTTTTAGTGGATCTGATAGAAAAGCATAAAGGGAACTTTGATATAATAACAGAGTTGTTAGAGTCTTTAGGTGAACCATATAGAAGTATTACGAATAAAAAAGAAAAGTTTTTTTTAGAAAATAGTCAGATAAACAAAATGCTTCTACAGAAGCTCAAAGCTGTTGGATATATTTCTTTTTATAGAAAAGATAAAGACAAGCTTCGTATCAGTTGCCATGAGTGAAGTAATAATTGATATAAAAAATCAATGTGGACATAAAAGAGAAGTATTTAATTGTAAATAATGCCGTTATAAATAAAAATATTTAGAATTGGAATCATTGACTGAAACAGAAAAGAATATAAGAGTAAATGATGAAAAAAGAATATACAAAAACAGGAAAATGTATTTGGTGCGGTAAATCATATCCTGACGTTACCTTCTTAAAGCAGCCCCATATTGTTCCTCGCAATATGGGAGGTAGTTGTATTGGGTTTGACATTTGTGATGAATGTAATGACTATTTTGGAACTCCAACCAAGGCTATGCCATCAACAAATTTGGTGTTTAAAGAGGTATTTAACACTATTCAGTTTTTTAGTAAAACCTTAACGCCTCATTCTTATAAAAATTTTCATTCTGCATATTTTAAATACAATTATAGTAAAAATACTTTGAAACTTAAACATTGGTTGAGTATCGATGTCTTTACAAAACAGTTTAAGCGTTCTTTATATGAAGTATTTCTCCAAAAATATCACAGCATTACAGAAAATGGACATAATAGTAAATTTAATTATGTACGTTCATATGCTAGATATGCGAATATAGTCCAAGACTTGAAAGTTTACTATGCTTACAATAGGATTATACTTGCTCCTGAAGAAGGATATGCAGATCTACCAATGACAGATACGTTGATTGATGAAATTGATAAGTATGGATTCTTCCATTTTTGGTTTAAAGGACATAATTTTTTCATGGAGATAGAACCTGAAAAGTGTAAATTTACGAGGAATGTATATTTACAAGGAAAGGCGAATGAGACATTAATACCTGTAGAAAAGGATGGACCAGAGAAAATATATGAAATAACCAACATATTCCAGATTGATTTTTTAATGAATCGATTCGTCAAAACCAATTTTGACTCTAACTATAATATTAGGAGATAACATAATTAAAACGATATTAGATTATGTCAAAGTTAAATGTAGACCAGAAATCCGTTAAGGATTTATTTCAAAATAATAAAGCAGATTTTCTGATACCAGATTATCAGCGTCCATATGCATGGGAGGATAAAGAATGTCAGACACTTTGGGATGATATTTTCGCTTTTGCATTTCCTGAGGATGATTATGAGAAGTTTGATGGCAGCAAAGATGAATATTTTCTTGGTCCTATAGTTACTTTCCGCAATTCCGAAGGAAAACTTGAGGTTATTGATGGACAGCAGAGATTGACAACTCTTATGTTGCTTTTAAGAGCGTTCTATTCTAAGTTCGGTCATATGCAGGACAAGGCTTCTATATCAACAAAGCAGAACATTGAAAAGTGTTTATGGAAAACTGATGAATTTGGCGAGCCTGATATGTCACAGCTCAAGATAGACTCTGAGGTTGCTACTGATAATGATAAGGAAGAATTTCTTGAAATATTAAGAACAGGAATTGTCAATAAAGAAATGAAAAGCAAATACGCTTGCAACTTCAGATTCTTCCAGAATAATATTGATGAATTTTTGTCCAAATACCCTACTTACTTTGCTTATTTACCTACCCGTATTATGAATAACTGTATTCTCCTTCCGATTGAAGCTGAGTCGCAGGATACAGCGTTGCGTATTTTTTCAACGCTTAATGATAGAGGAAAGCCGCTGTCTGATGCGGATATTTTTAAGGCACAGTTTTATAAGCATTTTTCTAAATTGGGTAAAAAAGAAGAATTTATTGCTCAATGGAAAAAGCTCGAAGAACTTTGTGAGAGAATATTCCATCCGATTTCTGGTACACCGATGGACGAATTGTTTACACGATATATGTATTTTGTCCGTGCAAAAATGGGGATTGTATCATCTACAACAGAAGCTTTAAGAAAATTTTATGAGAAAAATTCTTATGCCCTTTTGAAAGATACTAATACATTAACGGAATTGATTGTATTGGCTGAATTTTGGGAAGATGTTTCCAATCAAGATACCGAAAGATTTTCAAATAGAGTTTTGAAGCAATTTTTTGTATTGAACTATGCTCCGAACGGAATGTGGACATATTTTGTATCCGTATATTTTATGCAAAATAAAGATGATGAAGGTTTGCTTGATGATGAGAAGTTCTATACATTCTTGCAAAAGATAACTGGATTTATATGGACGTATGCTATTACAAATCCGGGTGTAAATGCACTTAGAACACCAGTGTATGCTGAGATGGTAAATATCGTAAATGATAAGCCTGTTGAATTTTCAAAATATAAGTTCGATGCAGATACTATAAGAAGTATGTTTGATAATTTCAGCTTCAATAATGCACGTCCAATTACAAAAGCAATGATAGCTTGGTGGGCATATCAGAATGATAAACAGCCACTACTTTCACTTGAAACTACTTTTGAGATTGAACATATTTATGCTCGGAATAGAAACGAGAAAGAAAATTCATTAACAGATGCTCGAAATGTAGAGTCATTGGGCAATAAAGCATTACTTGAGAAAAGAATCAACATTCGTGCTTCTGATTATCGTTTTACGGATAAGAAGAAGTATTATGAGGGATTTACAAACAGTAAAGGTCAGATAAAAGAGGGAACAGGTGTTGTTGAACTTCTTGACCTGACGGCTACATCGGCTGACTTTACCGAGAATGATATTATTGACAGATATAAAAAGATGATTGATTGCTTTATCAATTACTTGCAGAAGAATGGCTTGCTAAAATAAGAGCATAGAATGCGAAAATATACTTTATTTGGAAAATAATAAAGCTGTTTATAAATTTAAGCCCGTATTATAAAAATGTGGATAACAAGGAATGAGGTGGAGAGTGTGATAAATCTAAAAAGTGAAGAAATTCGACATAAAAGTTGGGGCGTGGGAAATGTTATTGAGCAGACGGACACTTATATCAAGATAGAATTTTCTTCAGTTGGTATTAAGCCATTTCAATATCCTGAAGCATTTGAAAATTTCTTAAAGTGTTCGGATATCACAATTCATAATCAAATTCTCGCTATTCTTGCTGACAAAAAGCAGCAGGAAGCTGAGAAAAGGCTTAAGTTACAAGAGGAAAGAGAAAAGGCAGTAAAACTACACGAGCATACCATAAAAAATGCTTCTGGCAGAAAGAAAACTTATCCGAAAGAAAACATTGCTTTTAAGTGTAATTTCTGTGATGGAGGAAACAAAGAAAATGGTATAGGGTATAAATGTGCCTGCTCAGACAACCTTATAAACTATAACATTGAAGTAGCTCAGCATAATTGGTGTTGTAGCGGAGATTGCCCTTGCAGTCAATATTATGATGGAATAATTAACAGAAAGGCTCTTGATAGATATGCCGAAGAAGATGGTTTTGTTTGCTATGAAAGTCAAATGCTTAGAAATTGGGCAGCGTTTGCAGGATTTGCTTTAACTAAAGAAAACAACCAAAGACCAATGAAACTAAATAAGGTTCAAGTCAACAGTTTAGCAATATTGACCACACGAGTTCCATACGCACCGGAGAAAGATAGATTTGTTTTTGGTGTATTCCTTGTTGATGAAGCTTATGAGGGAGATAATCGTGAAGAAGGATATGTTACAACATCTTCTAAGTACAAGCTGAGCCTATCGCTCGAAGAAGCAAAGAAAATTTTGTTTTGGAATTATTATCATAACGAAAATGCTCCGGAAAAGGCGGCTTGGGGACAAGGGTTGCACAGATACATTACAGATGTTCAGGCAGCTTGTATTCTTAGAGATATTGCACAGATTAAAGCGAATACTTCGGAGCAAAAATTGGCAATAGAATTTCTCGATTATTTTTGCAATATTAACGGACTTGATAAGGACGAGCTTCCGGAATTAGACGGAGCATTACAAAGATAACTTGTAGATGAAAATTCTGTCAAGCAGGAAGATGAATACCAGCAACTTGACCTATTTACCGACTACGAAGCACAAAGGAAGAAGCAGGTAGAGGAAGAAGAAAAATTAGAACGAGAAAGGCGTATGCAAGAAGCAATGCTGAGTATCAAAAAGAAGTTTGGCAAGAATGCTGTGTTAAAAGGAATGAACCTTGAAGAAGGTGCAACCGCCAAAGACCGAAACGAGCAAATCGGCGGTCATAAGGCTTAAGCAAACAGTGATTTGGTGGAGAAGTGAATCTATGGAAAAACAAGAGTACATTGAAGAAGTAAATCTCATAAAAGAACAAAATGATACAGAGTTTGAAATTTACCCTATGGCGGTAGAAATAATACAGCCGACAATAAAGAATCTGTCTAAAAGGTATGTTTTTGCAAGAAGAAAGACAGATAAAGGGCAGATATACTATGGAATAAGCAGTTTTCCGGATGTTGCTATATTAGATAAAAAGTTTAAAAATATATCAAATAAGACAATTAACGAAGATGTATGGCATCAACTTAAGGGATGTCTTGAAGTGAAGGCATTGGAGACTGAATTAATTACCAGGTTTCAAATAGAAGAGGTTATATCTAAAAAACCGGATAAACTCGGGCAGAAGATTGGGCAACTTATAGGTGAAATTCTGTGGTACAAAAAAGTGATTTATACAAATGGCATAGAATGGCGATATCTTTATATCAAAGAATACTCAGAGGAATTAATAAAAAGAATTATTGGGATAGTCAATAACAGAATTGATTTTGAAAAAAATCCAAAAAGAGAATTTAATTGGTGGGAAAGTTTTAAGAATATTGATTTTGAAATTGTTGATGAATGTATAACAGAAAATTGTATAGAAAATTGGGATGGCTTTATTGCGAAAATTCACAAAATAAACTGGGAATAAATTTACAATTTGTAGAATTCAAGAATTTAATATGAATTGAAATTTGCGTGGAGGAAAAGGTTGAAAGAGTTATTAAAAGAAACCCATATGCTAGATTTTAATGATTCCAGAATTCAATCATTAATAGAGAATAGAGGCTGGAAGAATCTGGAGCAGTTTGAATGCATTAAAGCCATATATTTATACGTTAGGGATGAGATTTTATTCGGCTACAATATTGATGACAGCATATCTGCATCCAAAGTTTTAAGTGATGGATATGGTCAATGTAATACAAAAGGTACTTTATTTATGGCGTTGCTTAGGGCATGTAAAATACCATGTAGGGTGCATGGGTTTACAATAGATAAGCAATTGCAAAAAGGAGCAATGACAGGAATTGTTTATAAAAATGCTCCGCAGAATGTTTTTCATAGTTGGGTTGAAGTGTACTTAGATGATACATGGTATGAACTTGAAGCATTTATTTTAGATAAGAAATATTTGAATAAGCTGCAAAAAATAAATAGCCAATGTTCTGGTGCATTTTGTGGTTATGGTGTGGCGGTAAAAGATTTTCAGAATCCAGTGATTGATTTTGAAAGAAATAATACATATATACAAAGTGAAGGAATCAATCAAGATTTTGGAATATATAATTCACCAGATGAGTTACTTACAGAGCATCATCAAGAAATGTCGATAGTAAAAGCATTTGCATACCGTCATTTCGGCAGGCATCTCATGAATAAAAATGTTAAGAGAATCAGAGCTGCGAAAGTTTAAAAAATAATGCTTAGTGGCAAAATCCAGTTTGTCGAGTAAAGGAGGTGCTGCAATAGATGGACAACCATTCTTATGATGATATAATCAATCTTCCACATCCGACATCAAGGAACCATCCTCGTATGTCGCTTCACGACAGAGCAGCACAGTTTGCTCCTTTTGCGGCACTAACAGGACACGATGCAGCTATTAAGGAAACTGCAAGGTTAACGGATGAACGGTTAGAGTTGAGCGATGAGGTCATTATGAAATTGAATGACCAGTTAAATATGATAAGAGATAATATTGGTACAGAACAGGAAGTGACAATAACTTATTTTGTGCCTGATGATAAAAAATCCGGAGGAGCATATCTCACGCATTCCGGCATAGTGAAAAAGATTGATGAATTTGAACGCAAACTAATTATGCAGGATGAAACAGTAATCCCGACTGAACAAATCAGCGAGATGCAGGGAGAAATGTTCAAAGGACTATATGAGTAATAACTTGGAAAGGGCAAACAATGGAAACAAAGCCAAGAATATTATACTTAAAGAAAATATTAGAGGGACGAACGGACGAGGAACATCCACTTTCGACGACGCAGCTAATCAATATATTGGCTGATGAATACGGGATTTCAGCACATAGAACGACCGTTTCAAAAGATATTGCCGCACTTCAGGAGTTTGGTGTAGATATAGTGGTCATTCATTCCACCCAGAGCAAATACTTTGTGGCAAGCAGAAAATTTGAATTGCCGGAACTAAAACTGTTGATAGATGCAGTGGAGTCATCGAAGTTCATTACAAAGAAGAAAAGCGAAACTCTGATTGAGAAGATACATACGATGACCAGTCCAGGGCAGGTGGCAAAGCTGAAGCGTAATAACTATGTGGTCAATCGCATTAAGCCGGATAATGAGCAGATATATTACATTATTGACGCTATAAATGACGCCATCAACGCAGGTAAACAGATTTCTTTCCAGTATTACGATTATACCGGATTAAAGAAAAAGGTTCTGAAGAATAAGGGCGAGATTTATAAGCTGAGTCCGTATAAACTTCTCTGGTGTGGGGACTATTATTATGTTCTCGGATATTCTGAGAAGAAAAACAAGGTTATCAATTTCAGGGTAGACCGTATTGCTTTCAAGCCGGAGATACTGGATAAGGATATTATTCCTATGCCTGCTGATTTTGATATTGAAAATTACACAAAAGAAGTATTTTTTATGTTCTCAGGCGAGAAAGTTCTTGTGGATTTAAGATGTGATAACAGCTTGATGAAAACAATGGTTGACCGTTTCGGAGAAGATGTGACAACCCTTGCGTATGATATGACTTCTTTCAGGGTACAGACCGAAGTATCAGCCAGTCCGACCTTTTTCGGTTGGGTGTTTGGCTTTAATGGCAAGGTACAGATACTTGCACCGGAAAGTGTAAAAGAACAGTACAGACAGATGATTGCACAAGCCGATGAGGGTATGCAGGAAAGCGAATAATGCAGATTTGAATTATAAGACTATGAAGCGAGGTAGTGGATATGGAAAAAGACCCGTTTAAGGAATATTTGAGGGAGTCTGAACCGGATAAAGCTCATAAGGGGTATGCTTGGAGTACGGCAATCGGACTTCAGGCAGTGGACGGACTCAAACCATCTAAATATTTGATTGATACTGCCATTCAGAATATTGAAGGTAAAATCACAATGAAAGAAGCACAGAGCCTTATTGATAGTTACTATGAGGAAAGACCTGTGCATTTGTCCGATGATGAGCGTACCGAAGAAGCAGATAAGGTTTCGTCCCGTATTGCAGAAATTCTTTCTGAAACAGCGTTCTCATTTTCTCCAAATGAGTATATCTCTATCCACCGCAAACTATTTCAGGGGATTTATAAACACGCCGGAAAGATTCGAGATTACAACATCACAAAAAAAGAATGGGTGCTTGATGGAGCAACTGTAATGTATGGTAGTGCTTCAGAACTGAGAGCCACACTTGAATATGATTTTTCGCAGGAGAAAGATTTTAGTTATAAAGGACTTTCAATGGACGAGATTATCCATCATCTTGCGGTATTTGTTTCAAGGTTATGGCAAATCCATATCTTTGGGGAAGGCAATACGAGAACAACAGCAGTGTTCTTCATCAAATATTTAAGGACACTGGGTTTTTCTGCAACCAATGATATTTTTGCGGAAAATGCGTGGTATTTTAGAAATGCACTTGTCCGTGCAAATTATACGAATCTGCAAAAAGATATTCACGAAACTACAGAATATCTTGAAGTGTTCCTTAGAAATCTACTTTTGAATGAAAAAAATGAGCTTCATAATCGAAATCTTCATATAAGTGGACTTTTGAACGAAGAAAAAGTGGACATTAGAGATTTAAAAGTGGATATTGAGAATGAAAAAGTGGACATTCAAGAGCGAAAAGTGGATATTGAAAGTGTGCTTTCCGAAAAAGGTAGTGATTTTTCAGTAAAAACGACAGTTCATATTCATAGACTTTTTGAGAAATTTGGTTTTGATGAGGTGTTTGGAAGAAGTGCAGTTATGGAGCTTCTTGAGCTGAAAAGTTCAGGTGCTTCAAAACTTCTTTCCAATTTGGTGCAGGCAGATATTATTGAACCGGTATCCGGGCACGGAAAAGGAAGATATAAATTCAAGAAGTAGTTTATATCTTATTTGAAGGTTTATAAGATTCTTCTTGAAATTGTTGACACAGCGTGTAGACGATTCGATGTTTTATTTTCAGAAACAGGATAATGAAGAAAAGGAAAGAGAATAGAATTTGTGCAGACGGTCTGCACAAATTGCAAAATCTAAGTTCATTGAACAAAAAAGCCTTTATGGGCGGAATTTTTCAATGAAAATATTGAAAGATACTGAGGTGTTAGCAAATTGCGACACCTCTTTTCTTTTGCGAAAAACCTACTTGAAAAAATTTTCGTATCAGGTATAATAAAACTATCGAAAGCAAACTGCTTCCGATAGAAAAGAAAGCGAGGTGCAGGTATGAGAAGCAAGAGTCCTGAACTTATGAGTGAGATTAAAAAGTATATCGAGGATTATTACCTGCAAAACAGACAATCCCCATCGACTACAAAGATTGCTGAAGCTGTTGGTATTGCCAGAGGTACAGCATACAAATACTTGGTAGAGATGGCTGAGAAGAATATGATTGAGTACGACGGGCAGGAGATTAGTACCAATGTGACCCGTAAGTACAGTGGCGAACAGACACAGACACCGATTGTAGGTTCTATTCCTTGTGGCAGTCCTCAGTATGAGGAAGAAAATATTGAAGAATATGTATCACTTCCTACTGCTATTTTCGGCAAAGGAGATTTCTTTATATTAAGAGCAAGCGGTCAGTCTATGATTGAAGCAGGGATTGATGACGGCGACCTTGTGGTTGTCAAAAAGC
>ENA-OQKO01001836-OQKO01001836.1-human-gut-metagenome-genome-assembly--contig:-NODE-1836-length-10914-cov-3.006304_pt1 | contig 10914 bp, 10 predicted proteins | sample MGYA00242777_ERZ504796 | MGnify/ENA primary metagenome ERZ504796 (study PRJEB26092, sample SAMD00036404) | human gut metagenome | host: Homo sapiens | study: EMG produced TPA metagenomics assembly of... | reverse complement strand
AGGAAAACTGGCGTATCAAGGCTCATTCAATGGTAGTAAATAAGTAGTAAATTGATGTATTTGTTCCCTTGAAAATGCTGATAGATACTGTGTTTTAGCGGATAATCAGATTTTTATTGTGTTTTTTCCTGAAACATATACGTGATTCATCACTAAATCACTTACTTTTGCTTCCCCGATCAAGCCTCCGGTTTTTCCTCCACTTATTTGCAGCGTCGGTGCATCTACAACTACATGGTCGAGTGTCAGACTGCCACTATTCGTGCTTCCAACCACCGCGCCTGTTGCCAGCGTTCCAGAAATCCGGGATTCTTCTCCATATATATGGATATTTTTAATCGTTAGATAGCTGTCCGCCGAAGTGCCTGCCTGTGCCACCAGCCCTGCTGTATTCTGCCCCTGACAGGAAATGTCCGGATCCTTCAGATTCAAGTTTGATATCGTCAGATGATCCGTCTTCTGAAATAAAGCCGCACCATTCCAGGCAACAGGAGTTATCTTTAAGCCTGCAATCGTATAACATTCACCCAGTTTTGCTTTTTCTTTCTCATCCACCTCCGCATCATAAGAGATAATATCCGGGTTGTTAATCGGCCAGAAACTTCCACCTTCATACTTGGAATTTCCCGGACTGTAGATCGTCATCTTTCCGTATGCATCTTTCACCTCTTTACAATACGCTTCCGTCTGTGAGGTAATCGAATCATCCTCCTGCCAGAGAATATTATCGGTCTGAATGACCCGTGTGATCTTTAAACCACCATAGCCTTCTCCGCAGAAATTCAGATTCTGCAGATGACGTCCATTGGCGACCTTAACCGTATAGGTATCCGTTCCATCACCATTTCGTTCAATTACATCGGCAAAGCAGCTGTTGAACTTGTATGAGAGTTTTGTATTTTCTGTCGGTGGATAGCCATCCTCGCTCAATTTTACGATCACATTTTCTCCATTTATGTAACCGCCCGGCTGATAACCTCCCCAGGTACCCAGACTACAGAAATTTCCACCCTCACGTGATAAATCATCCAGATAGAAACGCAATTTCAACTTTTTCTCTTCCGTTATGCCTATTTCAAAACGATTTACCCTGTTTTCTGCAGCAAAGCTCGTCCAACTACCATTTGCCTCATTTTCTGCACAGCTGACAGCTTTCTCTTCCGTATCTACAAAGCAAAATTTTGATCCCGTTCTCAGAGTATTTTCCTGCAAATCACCCGTATTGACTTGGAGAACATACCACATCGTTTTACCGCTCAATTCGCCGGTAATCGAAAATATCAGATGTATTCTCTGATTTTCTTCAAGCGGAGACGGAGAGACATAATCGATATACAGCCTGTTTCCAGTATGCAGCGCCTCTTCGTTCTCGCCCTTGTCCCAGTCCCCGACATGGTTATTCAGAAACCACGAAAATCCCTTCGAAGCGTCCTGCGCAGCAAGTTTTTCCGCTACTTTCTGGATCGTCGGCATCGGATAAATCGGTATTTCTGCCTTCTTTAATTCCGGATCATACGGATATGTATTCCGCTTTTCCTCCGTATCTTTATTTTCTTCCTCACTGCTATCTGCATTCGGATCCTTTACACCAAACAGACTTGCAAGAGCCTCGTCATATGCAAGCACATACTTCTCATTCACCTTACTGCACACATAGCACCCCGGATAAACTGATTTTTTGTTCGTCCCCGTACCACTCGTCTCCGATGGAAGTATTCCATTCGTTCTACTTGCATAATCATAGAACGCAACAAACGCAGGTGCTTTCATCGCCGGATCCTCTGTTTCATCCGCCGCCGTACCGCTTCCACCTTCCGTTTCATCCGATTTTTCCTCAGCCGGCGGCGAATACCCCGACGCCGACACATATGTATTCGCTATCTGACTGTCTGCCGGAAGCTGTGCGGCGAGACCCCCTGCGAATCCGCCGGTATATGCCGCTACGTTATAACGTCCGGTAAGATTCTCAAAGGCTGTATTGGCGTTTGCCCCATTCCCTGGTTTTTGGGAGGTATCAAACTTCTTGTTTGCTGTATGACCGCCGACATAACAGCTCTGAATCTGCACCGTGGAACCGCTTGCGGCGGCTACAGCTGCCGCTTTCTCAGCAGTTCCGACCAGACCGCCGGCGTACATACCTTCCACATAGAGTGCCGCTGCGCTGTCGGTCAGGGAAATTTTTCCCTTTGCCGTGCCGATCAGGCCGCCCGCCGTTCCCTTTAAAGCGCGGATCCGGTATTTGCTTTCTTCCTCCAGCTTCAGATCGGCTGCTTTTTCTGTGCTGCTTCCCAGCTTATCACGGAAATGATTCTCCGCCAGCGCATCCTGGACGGTCAGACTGCCGCCCTCAAATGTGCCGACCAACGCACCGGCAGAAGCGCCGGTCTGCTCTGCCTGCACCTGTGGATATTCCACCTGCACCTTTTTTATTTCCACCGTTGGCAGCTTTATAGTTCCCCGGGAATCCGTTCCCGGCATCACCGCGCCGATCAAAGCGCCTGCATTCGCCTTCGTCCGGACCACTGGCTGGCAGATCAGCAGGTTTTTAACACTCATATCCTGCGTTACCGTTCCAAACAGTCCGCCCGTCCCATCTACTGCTGTGATTGAACTTGCAGCCGTTTTTCCTACCTGCAGACCATCAATCCGGTATGTATTTCCCTGATAGTCCAGTGGATACGGCAGGCTAAGCGGAAGATAGCTTCCCGCCTCCGTGGTATATGTCTGTGCCGTCGGGTTCGTCCGATCTGCATTCGTTTCATCCGTCACCCGGTAGGCAATCGAGATGGTTTCCGCATTCTGATTCCAAAAATTCCATCCAACTGCCGTATGCAGCTTCGCCACATGTCCGCAGTAACCGCTCTCGTCCGCAGTGTTGTCTCCCGCTTTCCAGGTCAAATCGCTATTCTGCATCGCCGTAACCGTTTTGGGCGTAGTCACCGCTCCCGTGTACAGCTGATCCGGATCCCAGCCTGAAACCCTCTCATCCAGATTTTCCAGATGGCGGAAGCTGCCGATCCCCACGCTTCGGTCCGTACCGATCGATGCAAAGAGGCTGCTGCCTGAATCTGTATTGCTCGTCTTAACCTGCGAAAGCGCTTCATTGTTGAAAACCTGCGCGTACACAAAGATATTTTCGCCCGGAATAAAGGAGGCAAAACCTCTTTCATCCTGCTGAAATGTCATATCCGTCTGTGCCGGCTGGTTGAAATCCATAAATTTGAATCCTGTACTTCCGCCCGTGCCGGCTGGCGCCGTTATATCATCCAGAATGACCTGATACGTTCCATCCGAATCGCCCGAAGTTCCGGACACCTTCGCCACACGCGCCGAACGACTGCTTCCCGGGGCATTGATCTCGATGTAGCCGGTTGTACCGCTCTTTTCTCCCTTTACAAACAGGCTCAGCGAATGTTCATTTTTATTCGGATCCCCGATTTCCGCATATAAAATATCATCATTCACCAATTTCACTGTCGGTGCCTCGAATTTCTCCACCGGCAGTTCCGGAACTTCCAGATTTCCTGATGCGTAATATCCGATCGGCAGCTTCTGATCCTTATAATTGGAGTTAGCACCCGTAAACCGCTCCCGTTTTCCGGCATCAGATGCCGCCGCCAGAAGTGCCTCGCTTCCGATATCTGTCTGCACAAACTGATAATGATCCGAATACCACACCTCGCGGACCAGTCCTGCCTCCGGATCATAGAAAATAAGATAGCTCCCGTCTACACGGACAGTCTCATCCATCGAGCCAAACGGAAGAAGGCGCTGCCGGATCTCCTCGGTCACATTCGCAGACACCAGCGCTGCCTCACCGCCAGACTCTTCTTGTTCCGATTCAGGCTGCCCTGCCTGTTTTTCCGGCACATAGAGAACCGCGTAGATATTTCCCTCTTTCTCCTCCGCCAGCACTGTATTTTCTACCGAAATTCCCAGCTTTGCCTGCTTTTGATCGTCTGAAAATTCCCCCTGTGCCTCCATATGGAGCAGACGCGGAATCGTTCCACTGGAGACCTCCAGTGTCAGATGATTCTGCGCCGCCAGAAAGATCTCCTTCGCCGTCTGATCCATCTCCACTCCAGACGGCGGAGCTTTCTTTGGTAATGAATCACCGCAACAAAAGAAAGACTGGCAAGAATACCGACAATCGCAATCACCGTCAAAAATTCCGCCAGCGTAAACGCCGCCCTTCTCTTCTGTTTGTTCTGTCTCGTCTGCTCCATCTGTCCTCGTTCCTCTTTTAATTTTATTTCTGATCCAGGTTGACCGCACGCACGGTCAGGTTAATCGGCTTTACCACCGCTTTCCGGGAAGTTCCCATCGTATCTTTTTTCCGGTAGATCGCCAGATTTTGAACCGTAAAGCACGCCGTCTCCTCCGAATAGGTATAGCCATCAAATGCCGTATAATATTCATCCGAGATCGCCGCCTGCGTCAGCAGAGGTATCTTATTATACGCATCATCGTAAGTATAATCCCCATACCATTTTTCAATGCCCGTGCCAGACCAGTCTGTCGCACTAAAGTGCAGCCACAGGTGGCTGTTTCCACTCCGCAAAAGAGGTGTTACCATTTCTCCTGTTTCGGAAGTCCCAGCAGAATTTTTCACTTCCAGCGCATTGGCAAATTCATCGGTCATCAGCTGCGCCGTGAGCGACAGCGCCTGCTCTGCATCTGCCTGATCCTGCGTCCTCTGGTAAACATTTTTTACCATCATCACGCCGCCCCCAAGCACCGTGCCGATCATGCCGAGAATCACAATCGCCGCCAGCAGCTCCGTCAGCGTCATACCGTTCTTTGACCGGAGTTTTTTCTGACATACTGAAAAGAGCTTGCAGTGACCCTTGGATGCCGTCTGTTTCTGCTGCCTGCAATGCCTATTTCTGCATCTACGGCATTCACTTCTCTCCTGTCCCATCTCTGTCTCCTCTATCGGTATCTGTAAAGCAGATCTTGTAAGTTTACCTCTTCCTCTTCTGCATCCGAATCAGCCTGGCTCACATACAGCACGATCGGATACTGTCCCGTCCGGTAATTCGTCTGTGTGCCTGTCTGGTAGGCATTTGACGCCAGGCTTTTCTTCATGCCGCCGGTTCCAGATGCCTCCAGCTCCAGAACATATCTGCCCGACGCCTGTTCCGCTGTCCGGTTGTTCTCCAGCTGATTGCGGCTGTCATAATAGCCCGCCATCTGCTCTTCGCCCTGCTGCAGCATCCTGCCGGACGCCAGAAATGCACTCAGAAACATCGTCATTCCCAGTGCAATCACAAGAACCGATATCAGTACCTCTGTCAGCGTCTCGCCCGCATTGGCACGCAGCTTTCTTCCAGCTGCCCATTCCATTCTACTTATCATCCTGCAGCAGCTCCTTCTCTATTGTTCCGTTCTGCCAGCGGATCGTCGTGATGATGGTCGTCGTCGTGATCGTGTAGGAATCATCGTCATCCGAATCTCCGTCATCGCCCTTTACTTTGACCTCTACTGTGACCATCTCACTCTCGGAGCTATGTGCTGCTTCCAGCTCCAGCCGTTTCTCGCACCGCTCTTCCTTCTTGTCATCCGCCGTTACCGTATCTGAGATAACCGCCTTGATTTTATAATCATCCGTCATCCACAGGCGTACACTGGTCTTTAACGGGTCAATCGTGTTCCCGCTCGTTCCGGCTTTCTTCACTGACAGAGTAAAATCTTTGTACGCTATTTCTTCCTCCGATGCATTCTCCCCGTCTGCCAGCTTCCGATACTCATTATTTCTATAAATATCCACGATCAGTGAATCGAGAACCGCGCTATTCGCACTCTCTGCGCTTGACAAACCCGAATCCGTTCCATAGAACTTTTGCCACGTCTCCTCATTATCCGTGTTTTTCCGGCTGCCGACGTAGTAGCAGTAAAAATCATCGTCTTCCTCGTCATCCCGGCTGTCATGCACGATCACTTCCTTGATCTTGACTATATTCTCCGTCTTCTGCAGCTCATCCCGCAGAAATGCCGCCGCCGAGTCCACCGCATACCGCTTCTGGTCCTCCCTAGGCAGGTGGCGGATCTTTCCAGCCGACGCAGAAGCGGACGCCAGAATGATCGACGCGCCTACCCCGCAAAACACAAAAAACAGGAGCGCCGCCATCAAGCTGGCGCCATCCTGATTTTTCATACGCCTGAAAAACTGCCTCCAGATTTCCGGGCGTTTTTCACTGTTCTCTGCTTTTTTCATGCTTTATTCTCCCAGCGCCGCCTCTGCCGCTGTCTCAAGGTCAGAACGCTGCAGGTTCGACACATCCGCATTTGCCAGTCCCGACGGTGCCTGCGTCTCCTCCGGTTCCAGCTCCAGACCTTCCTCCGATTCCGCATCGTAGCGGGTCTCAAAATAGGTCAGCTGGAACGCCACCGCCACTGAATGGATGCGGATATCCTCTAACTCTTCATTTTCCAGATCTTTATCATCCTGAATGCTCAGATCCTCGATCAGACAGCGGTACGGTCCTTCGACCACCTCATGAAGCATCGAAACAGCGTGATCAAACGAATCCGCCGTAAAAGAAATATTCATCGCGCGGCGGATCTCCATTCCGTCCACCTGCGGCTCTGAATACTGGAAAGTAAAATCATACGCATTCGCAAAAATGCGGTTCAGCTCCTCCGTCTCCGTCTTGAAATGATTGTAGGCCGGAACCATCGGCGCATTCGATGCCTTGTTTTCCTCGATCTCTTCCTCCATCTGCCGGATCTGCATCGCTTTCATCTGCTCCAGCTGAATCTGGGCATCCAGCTCCGCCGTGTCCGCCGCCTCAATCCGCCGCTGCACCGGCAGGTAAAATCCGGCATAGTAGCCGCCCGCGATCAGGGCAAAGACTACAACCAGCAGCACTATTTTCTGTGTTTTTGTTACTACATATTTCCCTAACGTATTCATTCTTCTTTGCCCTCGTCTGGTTCGTTAAAAAATACAGCCATTGACACTGCCACCTGCTTTAAGGATGCCAGAACTCGCTCTTCGCCATCTTTCTTCGCTGGCTCCTCCAGCGAAGCGGTCACATAGCGCGCATTCGGATCCGCCTCCGCATCACGGACCAGCTGCGGAAAGAGTGTACCATTGGGAATGGTTCCTTCCAATGACATCTGATCCGAGGTGATCGAAACACTCGAAACTGCCGTCAGCGGGAAAATCTGTGATTTCAGGGAATCCAGCATCATCCGGCGGTCCGGAAGCTTACTCTCTTCCTCATTCAGATACTCATTTCCATAATGCGCGTACTCTGCCAGGACCTCACCGTACACCTCGTTGGATTTCTCCAATGTACGAAGCTCCTTCTCTGTCGCCGCATAAACCGCCTCTGCCCGGTCTGCCTCCTGCAGGGGAAGCATTACGCCAAATTTCGAAAATCCGTAGACAAAAACCATAAAAACGGCAAACGCGCCCAGCTCCGCCGCTATTTTTCCTTTTTTAGTCTGCTTCTGATACAGATTGATGCGCCGTTTTTTCGGATACTTCGGACCGCCAATCTGCATATTCGCGATTGATTTTAAATCAGCCACCGCTCTTCCTCCTTATGCAAGTAATACACCGTATGCCTGTGGGCTGTCGATCCACTCGTCTTCCTCATCCAGAGAGACCTCCGGCAGAAGCTCCGCCACACTCCGCACCGGCAGATCCAGCGTTTCTTTCAGCACATCGATCAATTCCCCGTATCGTGCGCCTCCGCCGCAATAATAGAGGCTGTCGATCGTATTATTCACATTGTTGAAGCTATAAAAGTTCAAAACTCGCATGACCTGGACGGCGCGGGTCCGGTACTGCTCCTCCAGCACAGCCACCAGCTTTTCTTCGTCGGTCTCCTCGCGGTTTTCTTCCTCCGCCTCAATTCCCAGTTCCTGCATCTTGTTCTTATCTCCCGAACGGATCTGCTCGATCTCCTCACAGCCCGGCTCCATGGTACGGGTAATATCATAAACCCCCTCACGGAAGAAATGAATCCGCAGCGCCTGTGTTCCCAGATCCAGAACAGCGTAATCCTTTCGCTCTTGTGCATACTCCAGAATCCGCTCCAGGCCAAGCACCGCCGGGACCAGGCCGACGAGCTTCAGGCGCGCCATCTTTGCCAGCTTTTCAAACCGCTGCGACAGCGTCTTCGTGCACGCCGCACCAAGAAGATCCATCGTCCCCTCTTTCGTCTGAATCATCGCGTAATCAAAAACATACTTGTCCATCTCACCGCCGATATAGTCATGAAACTCATACGGCAGGTTCAGCCGGAGCTGTTCTTCCGTCATCAGCGGCATCTCAAACCGCCGCACATACACATCCTCCTGACGGATGACAAATACCACATTCCGGCACCGGATCGCATATTCCTTCAATAAATCCTTTATCAAATCCGCACAAACGTGCATATCGGTCAGATCCATTCCCTGAACCCGCTCGCTGATGAACTCTTTCAGTTCACCCTTTTCCGCATATGCAATCTTGATACGGTAATGTCCAATTTCAATTCCTAAACAATTCTTCATCTCTGCACTCCCCTTAAAAGAGTTTTATCGTGTACAGCTTACAAAAGCCACAGCCCCCTATACCATCCTGTCAGTTGTTCACCAAACAGAAGCATCAGAAAGAAAGCTGCCGCAATCGCCGGTCCAAATGGGATTTTCCCCTTTCTCCAAACCAACGAACATCCGATTCCAAGCACACAGCTGAGAATCAGAAAAAACAATACCTCCCAGATAGAACGAAGGTACAGCCCCGTCACAAAAAAGAGCTTGATATCCCCGCCTCCCAGGCTTTCCTTTCCCGTCAGGCGGTCAAATAAAAGTGAAAGTGCCAGCATACCGCCCGACAAGCCAGCCCCCGTCAGAACACCACGCAATATCTGTGCGCCCGTTTCCGGCAGACAGACTGCCGTTCCGAAAAAAATCAGGACTCCTGCCACCTGCAGGCGATCCGGTATGATCCACGCATGCAGATCCGTGAGCGTCAGGCACAAAAGCACAATCCACAGAAGTATCCCCCGCAGTGCCAGCACCGAAACATCGAACCGGTACACGATCAGACAGCACGCGATCCCCGAAACAAGTTCCGCCCAGAACGATTCCGCCGGGATCTTTGCCCCACAGTAACGGCATCTGCCCCGCAGACACAGCCACGAAAATAGCGGCACCAGATCCGGCACGCCCAGCACATGCCCGCAGGCATCACAGTGCGATCTCCCCTTTAGGATCGAAGTTCCCGCAAGCATCCGCCCCGCCAGACAGTCTGTAAAACTGCCAAGGGCACAGCCAAAGATAAATGTTATGGTTAATATGTAAATCGTTAAAAATGTGGTTTGATGCAGCATCGCCGCGTCCTCTCCTGTCTTTTGCAATTCTTTGATTCATTATAACAGAATTTGCTTATTCTGTCTCCGGGCGCCTTTAGCAAAAATGGATGGGAAAACCCATCCATTTTGCCACGTATGTGGTTTTTAATTCTTTATTTTTTTGCATATATTTTGATTTCTGCACCATTTAACTCTTCCGCTGCAGTACCAGTACCTGTTACTTTTGGAGTAATAACCACGTTAATTTTAGTATATTTTTCAGCAGATGTAGCTGCATCAATATCAATCTCTTTACCTGTTTCTACAATATAACCAGAATCATCAGATCCTATCGATTTAGCTTCTCCTGTCTCTAACACATACTTGTATGTAACTGCGCTTGTTGACTCTGCCTCATCTGTTAAATACTGCGCTATCGCTGCCGCCTTAGCCGCTCTCATATTTGCCTGATTCGTAGCCTTTCTAGCCTTGCTCAGCTGTGCCGTAAATACCGGAATCGAGATTGCAACCAGGATGCCCACGATCGCAACAACCACCAGCAGCTCTGCCAGTGTGAAACCTTTTTTGTTCTCACGAACTTTCTTGATTAAGCTCTTCATAAAATCAATCTCCTTATTGTATAGTATTTTATTAATGAACAGAGAATTATCTCTGCGCCATCCAGCCTCTGCCGTATCACATTTCACATGTGTGCAGTCAATTCTTACATCAGATCATACATTGTAAAGATAGGCAGATAAATCGACACTACAATGATACCCGCAAAAATCGCAAGCACAACCAGCATCGTCGGTTCCAGAAGCGCCAGAAGCCGCTGGATTCGGTAATCCGCCTCGTTGGTGTAATAATCGGCGACATTGTCCAGTGTCTCCTCGAGTTCACCGGTTTCTTCTCCGACGGAATACATATCGACCATCGTCGGCGGGAAATATTTCTTTCCCCGCAGACATTCCACCAGACTGCGTCCCTGCTCGATTCCTTCGCGCATGGAGCGGACATCCTCGCTCAGAAGTGCATTGTCCATAACCTTCGCCGTCGTGTCAACCGCCTGATTGATCGTGATACCTGCTGCCAGAAGCACCGACATTGTATTGGCAAACTGTGCTGCGCCGTTCATCTGGTTGATCACGCCCACAAGTGGAAGGGATAACATGATCTTTGCTTTCTCAATCCGTCCCTGCGGCGTATTGCCGTAGACCTGCGAACCAATCTTCAAAAACGCCAGCACCGCCAGCATCAGCAGCCACCATTTCGCGAAAAAATGGGAAGTCGCAATCAGCATCCGCGTCATCAGCGGCAGCGTACCGCCCAGATCGGTAAATACATCTGCCAGTGTCGGGATAACCTTCGCCATGACGATAATCAGGACAACCACCGCAATCGCAACGACGAACAAAGGATACGTCATCGCTCCCTTGATCTTCTCCGTCGTCTTGTAGGACTTTTCGTAAAACTTCTGAAGCCGGTCAAAGGAGTGTTCCAGCGTACCAGACTGCTCGCCTGCCCGGATCGTCTCGATAAACGTGAGCGGAAAACGGTCGCTATACTTTTCCAGCGCCGACGCAACGGTACTTCCGGCAGCTACTTCCTCTGCCGCAGC
>ENA-OQKO01001835-OQKO01001835.1-human-gut-metagenome-genome-assembly--contig:-NODE-1835-length-10916-cov-2.109741_pt1 | contig 10916 bp, 9 predicted proteins | sample MGYA00242777_ERZ504796 | MGnify/ENA primary metagenome ERZ504796 (study PRJEB26092, sample SAMD00036404) | human gut metagenome | host: Homo sapiens | study: EMG produced TPA metagenomics assembly of... | reverse complement strand
CATACCGTGGTTGAGCCAGTCAGGCATCAATCCAAGGGCATGTTGAACCGATTCTGCTGGGATAGCAAGAAGAAGGGCAGCTGGCACAGCGATACGCAATCCTTGAAGAAGGAGGGCGAGGTAGTGTGCACGATCAACACCAGCGATGTTTCCGCTTTCTGCGGCTTTATCTGCAGCGTGAACAAGGACAACAGATGCTGTACGAACAAGCATAGTTAGGAAGAGCCCGGCAACTGCAAGTGGTATAGCTGTTGCAGTCGCAACACCGATACCTTCAGTTGTGAAGTTACCACCTTTAACCAAAATAATGGCAGCAGCAACAGAGGCAAGGGCAGCGTCAGGAGCGACAGCGGCACCGATATTAGCCCAAGCAAGGGCGATCATTTGAAGAGAACCACCAAGCATGATACCTGCAGTGAGGTTACCTGTAGCAGCACCGATGAGGGTACATGCAACAAGTGGTTGGTGGAATTGGAATTGGTCAAGGATACCTTCAAGACCAGCAAGGAAGGCAACAACTACGACCAAAATTGCAGAAATAATTGACATATCTGACATGGTAATAATTCCTTTTCTATTGAGTTGTGATTAGCTGAAATAATCAACTAATTTTTCCGAATGAAGATTATTGAACGTTAGCTTTTTTGATAAGGTCAAACAAGTCTTTTTTAGAATCATTTGGTACCTTACGAACGTCGAATTCGACACCAAGGTCACGCAATTTTTCGAAGCAAGCAACATCGTCTTTGTCCATAGACAAAACGTTGTTAACCATTGTTTTACCAGTTGAGTGAGCCATAGAACCAACGTTAAGTTCTTTGATTGGCACGCCACCTTCGATAGCACGAAGTGCGTCTTGAACAGTTTCGAACAAGATAAGCGCGTGTGTGTTACCAAAGCGAGGGTCCTTAGAAGCATCAATCAATTTTTGAATTTGAACAACGTTTGCTTTAACCCCATTTGGTGCTGCTTGTTTGATCAATTCTTTACGAAGCTCATCTTTGGCAACGTCGTCTGAAGCAACAATGATACGGTCTGCTTTAGAAGCAGGTGTCCAGTTAGTTGCTACTTGACCATGCAAGAGACGTGTGTCCAAACGTGCCAAGTTAATCTTGAGTTTACCATCTCCGATAACTGTCCCTTCTGGGATAGCTCCTTGAGGTGCAGCGGCTTCTACAGGAGCTGCTGTTGTTTCCTCAGCTGGATTGAGCTCCTCTGGAAGCGCCTTGATACCACCCTTAGCTTCCTTGATGATATTAGCAGCAACTTGCTCTGCAGTAGCGTTAGCATCCATCATACGTTCAGTGTATGCTTGGATTAGCATTGGCAAGTTAAGTCCTGTGATGATAGCAATCTTGCGATCTGGATTTTCTCCAGCAATTCGGCTAGCTTGGTTAAATGGTGAACCAGACCAAAGGTCAGCCAAAACAAGAATTTCATCATCAGCATCGAATTGTGCAATGGCGTCGTTGAAGTGAGCGTACAAATCATCAGGACCTTCACTTGGCATGAAAGTTACGACTTGAACTTTCTCTTGGTCTCCAAAAATCATAGAGCCTGATTGGTGGATCCCTTCAGCGAACTTACCATGGCTGGCAATAATAATACCGATACCCATTCGTGTTCTCCTCCTTATAAATTATTTTTTCCTAGGCTTAAAAAGACTATCTCCGATTTTTATCAAGACGCTAAAAAAAGCGTCTCTCAATCTTTTTAAACATAAGAAATCAAGAACAATTATATTCTAAAACGCTTTCAAGAAAATGTCAATAGCTAGTGAGATAAAATTTCAAAAGAAGTCAAACTCTTTCAAAAATGAGCAAAATATTATAAAAAGATTGCCCAATCATTAGATTGGACAATCTTTTTATAATACTCGGAGATTATTTCTTCTTGACAATGAGTCGGAAAAGATTCTTAAAGCCTTGTTTGAGAACAACGATGAAGCTAGGTGCTTTTCTTAAACTTTCTCGAGGAATTCTTTTTTGAATTTCTTTCAAAGTTATTCGGCTTTTTCGACTGGCAAAACGGAAACGTCCATTTTGCTTAGTACGGATTTCAAAGCGTGGGATGAATTTACCACCGAAGTAGACATCGGCAATCACATAAGTGATTTCATCCCAAGGAATTTGAACGTAGTCTTGTAACTTCGTATCATTGTAAAATTCGAAGGCCTTATCTCCGACCATGATATTTCCGTAAATAGGTCCTTCACGAAACCAAGTTCCCTTAGTTGTGTGAGCCATTTCGGTATTGAGCGATTTAACCATACCTTGCTCCGATTAGAGTATACCAATAATGTGGAGCACAATAGCAAGGACAAAGATACCTAAGATGATAACGATTGGAGAAACTTTTCTCTTAAGAAGGTACATACAGAGGAAAGTCAAACCAAGGGCAGCAAGACCAGGAATCAATTGGTTCAAGTTATCTTGCAATGTTGTTACCTTGTTGGCTTCGAGTGATTTACCAGCAGCTTGTTCTAGGAAGGCTGCTTTAACACCGGCAATACCTTTTGGAAGTTTATCCCAATCGATATAAGCACCTTCTTGTTGTTTAACAACAGAGACAACTGGTGTGAAGGTAATGCTTACCCAACGTTGGATAAGAGAACCGATAACGAACATCCCCATCATTGATGCGCCACGAGTTACTTGTTGAAGAAGGTTACCAGATACGGCGTCTGTGATCGCAGTACCAGCACGGTAACCGAATTCTTGGGTATACCATTTAACGGCAGCTACCATGACGTTCCAGAGAACGAAGAAGACGATTGGGCCTAGGACGTTACCTGAAACAGCCAAACCTGCTCCTAATGAAAGGAAGATTGGACGAAGGGTAAACCAGAAGAGAGGGTCACCGGCACCTGCAAGAGGTCCCATCATACCGACCTTAACCCCTGAGATAGCAGCATCATCGATCTCAGCACCGTTGGCACGTTCTTCTTCCAAGGCAAGTGTAACCCCAAAGATTGGGTTAGCCATGAAAGGTTGTGTATTAAAGAATTCCAAGTGACGTTTAAGAGCAGCAGCACGGTCTTCTTTAGTTTGATAAAGTTTTTTGATTGCAGGAATAAGGGTGTAAGCCACACCACCATTTTGCATACGTTCATAGTTGAATGAAGCTAAAAGGAAGTATGAGCGCAAGAAAGCTTTGAAACGATCTGCTTTTGTTAATTTAATTTTTGAATCAGCCATTTTCTTTCCTCCTAATTAAAAGTCTTCCAGAATTTCACCGAGGGGATCACCTGATCCTCCGTCGTTTGAAGAACCCAATGAACCACTAGCTTCAAGTGCAAGGTACATAACGGCAAGGCAGAGACCGATGATACCCAAGCTAATCAAGGTCAATTCTTTGAGGGCAGCCAAAGCAAAACCAAGGAAGAAGAATGGCCAAACTTCGCGACTAGACATCATGTTGATAACCATGGCATAACCAACAGCTACAACCATACCACCACCGATTGTCATACCTGATGTTAACCATTCAGGCATAGCTTCAAGACCAGATTGTACGATGTGTGCAGGAATCAAGAGCAAGAGGAGGGCAGGGATAGCAACACGGAGACCTTGGAGGGCCATACCGATAAAGTGCCATCTTTCAACACTAGCGATATCAGCAGCTTCTGCACGGCTATCCATAATATGAGCGATGAAGACAGTTGCTGTACGGACAACCATTGTCAAGGCAAGACCGGCAACAGCCAAAGGCACCGCAAGGGCGATGGCAGGACCAATCCCTTTAGTTCCTTGACCACCCAAAATAAGGATGATTGTAGAAGCTACAGCGGCAAGTGAGGCATCTGGTGCCATGGCAGCACCAACGTTAGCCCATCCCATAGTGATCAACTGTAAGCTACCACCCAACATTACGCCGAGTTCGAGATGACCAGTAACAAGACCGATAAGGGAACAAGCCACAACTGGTTGGTATGTTTCGATTTGGTCGTTAACTGAGCTACAACCGATGATGAAAGCAACAATTACGACTAAAATAATTTGTACTAAACTCATTTATGCATCCTCCAAAATTATTTCTTCTCTGCTAATTTAGTTTCAGCTGACTTAATCAAGGCATCAACGTTTGCTGGGCTATCACTTGGTACCCCACGAACGTCAAATTTGACACCCAATGATTGCAACTCTTTGATAGCATCCACATCTGTTTGGTCAAATGAAAGAGCCTTAGTAACGTTGACTTTTCCTTCTTTATAAGCTGAAGAACCAAGGTTGATTTCTTTAACATCAACACCTGCTTTAACAGCAGCAAGAGCATCTTCAACAGATTCAAAGAGAAGCATAGCACGTGTATCTCCAAAACGTGGGTCATTGTTTGCTTTAACCATGTTTTTAATTGGGATAACGTGAACTTGAACACCAGATGGAGCGGCTTGTTTAATCATGTTTGTACGAAGTTTATCATGACAAACAGTGTCTGAAACAACGATGATACGGTCTGGGTGAGTTGAGTGAGTCCAACCAGTCGCAACCTGACCGTGGAGGAGACGTGTGTCAACACGAGCCAAAACGTATTTGATTTTTCCATCACCAAGTACTGTTCCTTCAGGAATGGTACCCTTAGGAATAGAAGGTTTAGCGTCTGCTGGTTTAGTGTCTTCTTCAGGAATAAGGCCTTCTGGAAGGACTTTAACGCCTTCTTTTGTTTCCTTATAAATGTTAGCGACAATCTCCTCAACCCCAGCATCAGGAGCTACCATACGTTCCGTATATGCTTGGATAAGCATTGGCAAGTTGAGTCCTGTCACGATAACCATCTTGCGATCAGGATTTTCTTCCTTGATACGGCTTGCCTGGTTAAATGGTGACCCAGACCAAAGGTCTGCAAGGACAAGAATTTCGTCGTCAGCGTCAAATTGAGCGATGGCATCTTTGAAGTGAGCGTACAAGTCGTCAGGACCTTCATTTGGCATGAAAGTAACCACTTGAACTTTCTCTTGTTCACCAAAAATCATAGAACCTGATTGGTGAATACCTTCAGCGAATTTACCATGGCTAGCAATAATAATACCGATACCCATTAGTGTTCTTCCTCCTTTTATATATTGTTTCTTAGGAATAGAAAAATGATTATTGGTATTAGCATCGATCAGTATGAAATGACAACAATATTTTTTTAGTCCCTCGAAAATTAGAACACTCTAATTATAGGACGTTACCATGAATTTGTCAATGGTTTTCGTAACAAAAGTGTCATATAATTGAAAAAAAACATCAAATTATTGCAAATATACTTTTTTTTCAGACAATAAGTGTTAAATATAGTTTTAAGCTATATCTAACTAGAGGAAATAGGATTAAGAAAAAATGAGATAAAAGCTTGTAATAGCTGGTGTTGGCTGCTATAATTTCTTCAATTAACTATTTAAGGTTAAATCTATAAGAAAAGAGGGCCTCCTTATGTCAGATTTACTAAGTATTTATAATGAATTGCAATCTAAGAAATGGGTTGACTTGACCCACAAAATTAATGCAGAAAGTCCACATTTCCCAGCCCTTCCTGCTTTGAAACAAGAAGACCTTTTCACATTAAAAGATGGTTTCCATGTTCAAAAATTTACAGTGGTTGGTCAATACGGAACGCATATTGATGCACCGATTCACTTTGTAGAAGGTGGTCGTTGGTTGGATGAGATTGCCCTCAAAGATCTTCTTTTACCACTCTATGTTATCGACAAGTCTAAAGAAGTTGCTGCCAATCCAAACTTTATTTTGAGCAAACAAGATATCTTAGACTTTGAAGCAGAATATGGACAAATTACTGAAGGGGCCTTTGTCGCTTTTCGTAGTGATTGGTCGAAGCTTTGGCCAGATCAAGATGCTATGCGCAACCTTGATGAAAATGGGGTTCAACAGAGTCCAGGGTGGAGCCGTGAAGCTCTAGAATTCTTGATTTATGAACGTAAGGTTAAGGCTGTCGGTCACGAGACTTTTGATACAGATGCTGGCATTCCAGCAGCAGAACATGGCTTGGTAAACGAATACTACCTCTTGGAACAAAACATTTATCAGGTAGAAGTTTTGAATCAATTGGATCAAGTTCCAGCCGTTGGTGCTTTGATTTCAATTGCATTTCCTCACTGGGACAAAGCGACAGGTTCCCCAGTGCGTGCAGTGGCTATTTTACCTTAATCATAAGAAAAAACACCGAAGAAATTTTCGGTGTCTTTTGTTATTTATAAGAAGAGTTCCTGGAGTTTGCGAGCAACGCCATCCTCTTCATTAGTCCACTCAATTTGTTCGTTAGCGTGGGGGAGAAGAACAGAGCTAGCATTCTTCATGGCATAACCAGTTTTAGCAAGCTCCAACATCTCTGTGTCGTTGTGTTCGTCTCCAAAAGCAATCAGATCATCCGTTGATTTGCGCATGGCCTTAAGTAAGTAGTTTAGGGCGTAGGCCTTGTTAATACCTTTAGGCGAAAATTCCAAAATATTAAGTGGGCCACCCCAAGAATCAACTTCAATTTCTTCCTTGAAGTCTTTCTTGATGTCATCGGCAAGTTGGTACTTATCCTCATGGCGAGTTTGCATAAGGAGAGCGTTAGGGTTGCGCGTGATTTTAGTTGGTTCTAAACGCATAGCCTCAATAATTTTATCAACACCAAAGAGTTGTGGTTGGATACGCTCTGGGTGATTCATAGTGATATAGAAGTGTTTTCGATATTCACTAGCCAGAAAATCCATCTCTAATTCATCATGGCGTTGTAAGAGGCTAATCAGATATTTCTTATCTAATTTAACCGAATGCTCATAAGCCCAGTCTTGGTCTGGAAGATTGGTCAAAGAGCCGTTGAAGGTGATGAGTGGTGTTTCTAACCCTAGTGTTTTGTAATGGTCAATAGCCATACGATAAGGACGACCTGTAGCGATAACAACTTGGTGTCCTTTATTTTGTACATCTTTCATCGTTTTTTGTGTGAATTCTGAACTAGTTCCATCTGGGCGCAAGAGCGTTCCATCAAGATCTAGTGCAATCAATTTTTTTGTCATGTTACTATTATAGCAAAAATCTGTCCTTTGTTGGTGATTAAGAAAGAGCTTTCTGAGAACGTTCGGTTTTTCATAAGAAAAGTCTCAGGAAATAAACCTTGCACCGTCAAATAATTTCATGTAGAATAGTAATGTTGCATTCTACATGAGAATGTTCCGAAATTATTCGGATTTTGACAATATTTTTTATTAAGGAGTCTAAACTTTCATGGAAAAGTTTTTCAAATTGAAAGAACATGGTACTGACGTCCGCACAGAAGTGACTGCCGGATTGACAACTTTCTTTGCCATGTCTTACATCCTCTTTGTTAACCCAGCGATGTTGGCCCAAACAGGAATGCCTGCACAAGGTGTTTTCTTAGCAACAATTATTGGTGCGGTTGCAGGGACATTGATGATGGCCTTTTATGCCAACCTACCATACGCTCAAGCGCCTGGTATGGGGCTTAATGCCTTCTTCACCTACACAGTGGTCTTTTCTTTGGGTTACACTTGGCAAGAGGCCTTAGCAATGGTCTTTCTATGTGGTGTTATTTCATTGATCATCACAGTAACTAAAGTACGTAAGATGATTATTGAGTCTATCCCAACAGCTCTCAAATCTGCTATTTCAGCAGGTATCGGTGTTTTCCTTGCCTATGTTGGGATTAAAAATGCTGGTTTCTTGAAATTCTCAATTAATCCACATACCTACACTGTAGCAGGTAAAGGTGCTGATATGGCCAAGGCTTCAATTACAGCTTCATCGTCAGCTACACCAGGTTTGGTTGCTTTCAATAATCCAACTGTAATTGTAGGTTTGATTGGTCTTGCGATTGCGATTTTCTTTATTGTTAAAGGTATTCGTGGTGGTGTTCTTCTTTCAATCCTCGTAACGACTATCATTGCTATTTTTGCTGGTGTCGTTGATCTTGGAAGCATCGATTGGCATGCAGCTAGCTTGACATCATCTATTAAAGATCTTGGTCAGGTCTTTGGTGCAGCGCTTGGATCTAAGGGACTGGGATCACTCTTTGCAGACGTTTCTCGTTTGCCTGGTGTCTTTATGGCTATTCTTGCCTTCTCATTGACTGATATCTTCGATACTATCGGTACCTTGATCGGTACTGGTGAGAAGGTTGGTATCATTGCTTCAACAGGTGATAACAACGAATCAAAAGCTCTTGACCGTGCCCTTTACTCTGACCTTGTCGGCACAAGTATTGGCGCCATTGCAGGGACATCAAATGTTACAACTTACGTTGAATCTGCAGCAGGTATTGGTGCTGGTGGACGTACTGGTTTGACAGCTCTTGTGGTTGCTGTACTCTTTGCCATTTCTAGTTTCTTTAGTCCAGTGGTATCAATCGTTCCTAATGCTGCCACAGCGCCTATTCTTATTATTGTAGGTGTTATGATGCTCTCTAACCTTAAGAGTGTCGATTGGGAAGACTTGTCTGAAGCTATTCCTGCCTTCTTCACTTCTATTTTCATGGGATTCTCATATAGCATTACCTATGGTATCGCAGCTGGTTTCCTTACTTATACTTTGGTCAAAATCGTCAAAGGTCAAGCTAAGGATGTCCACTTTATTATGTGGATTTTGGATATCTTGTTTATCCTTAACTTCATCAGTATGGCTGTGTTCTAAAGCTTGAAAGTTAAAAGTCTGTATATTTGTCAGGCTTTTTCTTTTGCGATTTTTATCTGGAGGAATGTGAGAGAGTTACTATTGGTTAACTTTTGAAACTATAGTAAGTTTTACAAAAACATTTCTAATCTATGAGTGTTTAGCGTGCCCAAAATAAATTAAAAATTAAAATACACAGCTTAATTTCTTACTTAAATGATTCAATATTTATAAGTTTCTACTGTATTTTTACAGTGGATTCTAGTCCATATTTTTATTTTTTGATATAATGAAAACATGATTTACAGTCAAAATGAAGAAGAATTGATTAGTATCGGCCAAAAGCTAGGTCGACTGCTCGATTCTGGAGATATAATTGTTCTCTCAGGTGATCTGGGAGCTGGCAAAACGACCTTGACTAAGGGAATTGCCAAAGGTTTGGATATTTCACAGATGATAAAGAGTCCAACCTATACTATTGTAAGGGAGTATGAGGGGCGATTGCCACTCTATCATTTAGATGTCTACCGCATTGGTGATGATCCAGATTCTATTGATTTAGATGATTTTCTGTATGGTGAAGGTGTGACAATCATCGAGTGGGGTGAGCTCCTAGACGAGTGTCTGTTAGGGGATTATCGCCTAATTTCGATATCTCATCATGGGGATGGGCGTCAGTTGCTTTTTGAATCTTTCGGTCCTAGAAGTAAGGTGATTCAGGAGGAAATGGTAAATGGCTGAGCAAGAATTAGTCATTGAGGAAGCTCAAAGAGAGGATGCTGCCTCTCTAGCTCGTTTACTAGAGAATGTAGCCTTGGAATCGGATTTTCTAGCACAAGATGATAGAAGTTCTATACTGAGTGCTGAACAGTTAGCCACTTATATTGAAAGTCATCAGCATAGGCTTAATGAGATTTGTTTGGTGGCGAAATTGGGTCATGAGGTCATTGGTGTTTGTAATGTTACCTCTGATCAAGATACTAAGACCAGTCATATTGGCGACGTATTTATTGCGGTTTCTAAACCCTACTGGGGGAATGGTGTTGGCCAGTTTCTTATGGAAACAATGATTGACTGGGCAGATCATACCCCAGCTATCCGTCGCTTAGAGTTGACGGTTCAAGCACGTAATGAACGGGCGGTTCATCTCTATCAAAAATTTGGATTTGACATTGAAGGCACTAAGAAACGTGGTGCAAGAACTAAAAATGGAGAATTTCTAGATGTTTACCTTATGGCTAAACTCATAGATTAGGAAAAAACATGAAACTTGGACGAAAAATTTTATTGATGTTGTTGGCGATTTTTGCAACGACAGTAGTAGCTGCTGGTATTTACCTAACGACAACTTATAATTACGCCACAGGCGAATTGTCAAAAACGTTTAGGACTTCTAAAGCAATTTCTGGGAATAGTAAGGCTATTCAACAGACTAAGCCTATAACTATTCTCTTGATGGGGGTAGATACAGGATCCAAAGAACGTAAGGAAACCTGGGAAGGAAACTCTGATACCATGATTTTGGTAACAGTGAATCCTAAGACTAAGAAAACAACCATGACCAGTTTGGAACGTGACCTTTTGACAGATATTGAGGGGTCAGGTGAAGCAAAACTAAATTCAGCATATGCTGAGGGTGGTGCTGACTTGGCTATTTCAACCATTCAAAAGGTTTTAGATATTGATATTGACTATTATGCACTGATTAATATGCAGGGTATGATTGATTTGGTAGATGCTGTTGGTGGTATTGAGGTAACGAATCATTTTGATTTTCCAATTTCGATTGCAGAAAATGAACCAGAATTTCAAGCAAAAGTTGAGCCTGGAACCCATAAAATCAACGGTGAGCAAGCTTTAGTCTATTCACGTATGCGTTACGATGACCCTGATGGTGACTATGGTCGCCAAAAACGTCAACGTGAGGTTATTCAAAAAGTTGTAGCTAAGCTCTTGAAGATGGACTCTATTGGTTCTTACAAGAAAATTTTATCGGCTGTAAGTTCTAATGTTCAGACAAGTATCGATCTTGGTGATACCAATACTTTGCGTAGCTTGATGGGTTATAGTGATGCCCTTAAAAATATTAAATCATACCAATTGGCCGGTTCGGATGCCATGATCAATGGAGGAAGCTATCAAGTAGCCTCCACTGAGGATATTCTTAAGGTGCAAAATCGTATCAAGAAGGAAGTTGGTAAGAAAAAAGTCTCTGAATCTAATCTTAAGACTAGTTTGGTTCTCTATGGTTCTGGTAGATCTAACTATGGCTCAGCTGATTTCGTTAATTCTAATGGAAGT
>ENA-OQKO01001829-OQKO01001829.1-human-gut-metagenome-genome-assembly--contig:-NODE-1829-length-10965-cov-3.363628_pt1 | contig 10965 bp, 6 predicted proteins | sample MGYA00242777_ERZ504796 | MGnify/ENA primary metagenome ERZ504796 (study PRJEB26092, sample SAMD00036404) | human gut metagenome | host: Homo sapiens | study: EMG produced TPA metagenomics assembly of... | reverse complement strand
ACACATGCGAAGTACATTGGGATGAACTGTTCCACAGCCAAGGATTTCGATCCAGCCGGATCCTTTACAGAAACGACAGCCTTTTCCGCCACATTTGAAGCAGGAAACATCTACCTCTGCACTTGGTTCTGTAAACGGGAAGTGATGTGGTCTGAATTTTGTTTTGGTTTCCGGTCCGAAAAGCTCTTTCGCAAATACTTCAAGAGTTCCTTTCAGGTCTGCAAACGTAATATTTTTATCTATTACAAGGCCCTCAATCTGATGGAAAGATGGAGAATGAGTTGCATCTACTTCATCAGAACGGAATACTCTTCCAGGTGCAATCATACGGATCGGCAGTTTGCCTTTTTCCATGGCACGCGCCTGAACCGGAGATGTCTGGGAACGAAGAAGTATGGAATCATTGATAAAGAAAGTATCCTGCTCGTCTCTTGCCGGATGATTTTCCGGAATATTCAGCTTGGTAAAGTTGTAATCTGCATATTCAACTTCCGGACCTTCTACAACTTCATAGCCCATTCCAATAAAAATGCGCTCAACCTCTTCCAGCGCAATGCTGTTGGGATGACGATGACCGATTCTGGATTTCTTTGCAGGTAGGGTAACATCGATTACTTCTGCTTTCATCTTCTCTTCTCTGACTGCTTCTTCCAGTTTCTGTCTGGACTCTTCAAGAAGACCTTCGATCTTAGCTCTGGTCTCGTTTACAAGCTGGCCAACCTTCGGTCTCTCCTCCGGGGAAACGTCTTTCATTCCTTTTAAGATTGCGGTAAGCTCTCCCTTTTTTCCAAGATATGCCACACGCACATCATTTAATTTATCCAGGCCTTCGGATTCTTCAATCCGTACTCTGGCGTTCTCAGCCAGTTCCTGAAGTCTTTCTTTCATATCCATGGTTCATTTCTCCTTTATTTTTATAATCTGCCAGATGAGGGGGGGGGAAGGAAGGTAAGAAAATATCTACATAGCAGATTTTTTCTTTCGTAAAGCGGATTGTTCAGCGCTCGCGCTCCAAGGACTTTACAATGCGAAAAACCCGCTTTGCGTATTTCCTACATTTTCGCGGCAGTCATCAAGTTCTCACCCAAGCGTGGACTTTGACTCTTGCTCGTGAAAATAAAAAAGCTCCGTCCCCAACAAAAGGGACGAAGCATATTCCGCGGTACCACCCTGATTCCTGTATATACAGGCTCTCCCGCCGCTTAACGCGCAGCTTCACGTCGCTTCCTACTGGAAATTTCAGAAACGCGGCTCCGGTGCGAAACTCAGAAACTATCTGAACTTAAGGAAGCTTACAGCCGGTGGCTTCCTCTCTCTGAAAGAAAATAATTTCCTAAAAACACCTTCCTGGCTTTTTCTCTTTTATAACTATGCCACATCAGAGTGAATCTGTCAAGAGGTTAATTTGTCTGTTGCTCTTCCTTCTTTTTCTCAGCTGAAGCTTTCATCTCAGTCTTTTTCTTTCTCTCATTCTCTTTTTCCAGATATTTTTTCTTCTCTTTATTAAGCTCTTTTTCCGCCTCATCGCGCTCGCGGCTGAGCATTTCCCTCATGGATGCCTGGGCCATTCTGAACTGTTTTTCAAAATAAGCGTTGATCTCTGCTCCATACAGCAGCAGATTCATACAGATATACAGCCACAGCATCACCATGATCAACGCAGTCAGGCTTCCATACATATTGCTGAAGCCTGGAAACATGTCAAAATAAATAGAAAAGAAATAGGAAAACAGGGACCACCCTGCTGCAATCAGAAGAGCTCCCGGCACCTGACTTTTAAAAGTAGCTTTACGGTTTGGAAGCATTTTATACAAAATCAGAAAGATCAGAAACAGTCCGGCAAATACAAGCGCCGTCCTGGCTCCAATGATCTTTCCGATAATTCTCCCAAGGAATGGAACGTACTTTCCTGCCATAATCTGAATCTGATTTCCAAGAACCAGAAGCAGAAGACTTGCAATAATTGCAATGCTGAACAGAAATGTATAAACAACTGCATACATTCTGGTAATCAGCCAGTTACGGGTCTCATGGACGTGATAAATGCTATTCAGTCCGTTCGTAAGGGATTGCATGGCTTTTCCTGCAGACCACAATGCCATGATAGCAGAAATCGGAACTACCGCCGTGCTTCTGCCATATACTTCTGATACAATGGTAAGCACAAAATTCTGTATATTGTGGGGCACAAATGCCCGGATGGTTTCGCTGACCATATTGTATGTTAAAGGTGTATATCGAATTATAGTCGTGAGAAACAGAATAAACGGAATAAAAGACATAATCAGGAAATATGCTGCCTGTGCCGCATAAGCTCCCACATGGTCTCCATTTGCCCTGTCCATAAAACCGAACAGAAGCTGGAGAACGCTCTGTTTTTCTTTCTTCTTATCCATATGATTGCTCCTGTTACATTTTCGTAATCATTTTTTGTATCATATCACGAAACATGCTTTCTGTCTACTTTTTCCTGGTGTTACTGTTCTTTCCGTTCACAGCAACAATTACTGTTCACTCCATAATCAGTAAACGCTTCGCGATGCACAAAAAGACGAACCTTCCTGTGACAAGCACAAACAGCATCGTTTGCTGCGCAAACTTAATTCTCGGGTTTTCTGTGAACTTTGTTCACAAAAATACCTTGCAAAATGTCATGTTTCCCGCTTTGACAGGTTATTCCCCACCACTTCCAACGTAATATCCTTAAAAAAATAATTTAGGATTTCCTGCCAGCCATAGCCTTCCCTGGCCATTTCATTTGCCCCGTTCTGGCTCATTCCCACACCGTGTCCATACCCTTTCCCCTGAATCTGTACTGCCTTACCGGATTTCACATTCAGTTCAAAATAGGCGCTTGGCAGAAGATTACTGCCGTTCACAATACTTCCATCTTTTTCTGTAATCAAACACCCTGCCGGGGAAAGAAATTGCCGTATTTCATATTCGCCTTCCAGCTGTATACTTTTATTTTCCGTCACAATCTCCATTCCCGTAACTGCACCACTGATATTCTTTTTAATAACCTGAAGTCCTATAAATTTCCCACTGCCTTCCAGATTTCCCGATCGTTTCTCCAAAGTTTCCCAGGGAATTTCCACGCTCCAGCTGCTCCATGGCATATTCTGGTCAAAATCACATTCTACACTTTTCAGATAAGCTGCTGACCTGTCTGCTCCCCATATCTCATCTGTGCTTGTCCTGCCCGCTGATGTAGAAAAATAATAAGCCGTGATCGGTTCTCCATTCTGGCATAGGATCTGACCTTTTGTATCCTGTACTGCTTTATTTGTTCTTTTATCTGCCCCAAAATTGTTGTAAACCTGATAATTCACGCTGTCATCTACATCCACCCCATATTTTTCCAGACTGTTTTCCTGTATCTGGCAAACTGCATAGGTTCTGGCACATACTGCCTGGGCCATCAATGCCTGTTCTTCATAGGATGCAGGCATTTCACTTGGGACTACAGCTTCCAGATAAGCTTCCAGGGACAATTCATTAATAATCAGCAGCCCCTGCGCTGTCTTTTTAATTTCCAGAGTTCCATAATAAACAGGAGGATTCTGAGCTCTTTCAATAGAGGGAATCGCAATGCCATCAGTTCCCCCGTCCAGAAGCAGACTATCATTCTGGAGCTCCTGTGAATCCGGGGTGTAGGTATGTTCTTTTCCTTTTTGTTCTATGGTTACTGACTGGTGATAACAGGATTGCCAGGACGAGTCTGTAAGCAGAACGCGAATGGAAGGCTCTCGTTGTTGCACCTTGTTTTCGTCAGTTTCCTTTTTCTTTTCTTTCTGCTCCCTTTTGGCACTTTCTTCACTCCTCTTGTTCATTTCTGCGGCTTTTCCAAACAAAAGCAGCCAGCCCAGCAGTACAATCAGAAAATAATTCAATCCATAAAAAAATCTGGTCTTCTTCATACAAAAGTATATGAAGAAAACCAGACAAAAATATCTGTATTGTAATTATTTTCTTACGTCAAATTTATATGCGGTAAAAGACTGATACTTCTCACCAGCTTCAAGTACTGGTGAATGGAATGCTTCCACATTTACTGCATTTGGTTCAACCTGTGTCTCAAGGCAGAAGCCTTCACGCTTGTTGTAAACATGTCCATTCTTACCCTTCTCATCAATAACAAAATTACCGGCATAGAACTGCACACATGGACAATCCGAAATCACATCCATCGTAATACCAGAGGTCTCATTGTAAGCAACTGCAACCGTTCTCCGACTGCCTTTCGCGTAATTGTCAGTCACATAATTGTGGTCATATCCGCCAGTGTACTTCAGCTGCTGGAAGTCTGCCTCGATTTCCTGGCCAATCTTTTTCGCCTTATTAAAATCCATAGGAGTACCCTCTACTGCTGCATATTCGCCTGTAGGAATAGAGAACTCATCCACCGGATTATAATCTCTGGCATGGATCGTAAGATATGTATCAAGAACCTTGCCGCTTCCCTCCCCTGTAAGGTTGAAGTAGGAATGGTTGGTCATATTTGCCAGCGTCGCCTTGTCACTGATTCCGCTATAGTAAATCTGCAGGGTATTGTCCTCTGTAAATTCATATGTAACAGACACCTGGAATTCTCCCGGGAATCCATTCTCGCCATCCGGGCTGATTCTGGAAAAAGTAATGGCATTTTTGTCAGAATCTGTATTCTTAACAGTCCAAATCTTCTTCTCGAAGCCATTGGGACCGCTGTGAAGATTATTGTCATTCTCATTCTTGTCAAGCTGGTATTCCTGTCCATAAAGGGAAAATCTGGCACCTGCGATACGGTTTCCGCTTCTTCCTATGATCGCACCAAAGAAGCAGCCATTTACTTCGTACTGCTGAACATCGTCATAACCAAGCACTACATCTGTAAGCTCCCCATCTTTGTCCGGAACGCAAAGCTTCACAAGAATGGCACCGTAATCCATCACTTCTGCATATGCACCGGATTTATTCTCCAGATGGTATAAAGTAATCTCTTCCCCAGAGGTTAAGTTTCCAAATTTCTTTGCTGTAACACCCATATTACCTGCCTCCCTGTTCTAAAAAATCCCAGAATGCCGTTCCCTTTCTTTTGACGCCTAGCTAACCGCTAGGTGGGTATCCTCAACAGGACTTCTGCCTACCACAACGAGAGGTCTGGCATCCGCACTGCGATATTGGATTCCCTTGATGTCAATGTAGGTTCAAAAATAAAAGGGGCCTCGCACATCCCAGGATTCATTTTTCTAAAAATAATTATACTCTAGTATATACTGTTTTTCAACAGAAAATGCACAAATTCTTTTTGCTGATTTTTAACTGATTTTTAGAATCTCTTTCACAGTTGCAGGCATATCTTCTGCATCTACTACCCGGTCATGAAGTACTGGTGCAGTACGGATATCGTTGACTGCCTTCGGAACTGCCACCCCGGAAAGCTTCTCAAGTGCGTCTGCAAGCCCGAAATCATCCAGATTCTCATGTCCCTCGGAGATTGCATCCATAACACTTCTGGTAAACTTGTATGGACTTGCTGTAGAAGCAATAACTGCCGGAATCTTATCTCCGGTATCTTTCACATATTTTTTGTATACGCCAGCAGCAACTGCAGTATGTGTATCAATCACATAATCACTTGTCTTATATACTTCGCGGATAGCTTCCTTCGTCTCTTCTTCGGAGCAGTAGTTTCCATAGAAATCCTTCAGCTGGGCTTTCATCTCAGGTGTAATAGTGTATTCACCACCCTTGGAAAGATTTTCCATAAGTTTTGCACACTCCTCAGGATTTCCGCCTGTAATGCGATAGATCAGGCGCTCCAGATTGCTGGAAATCAAAATATCCATAGATGGAGAACTGGTAAGGATAAAGTCTCTCTTTCTATTGTATGTACCTGTGGAGAAGAAATCAAACAGAACCTTGTTCTCATTAGAAGCACAAATCAGCTTGTTCACCGGAAGTCCCATCTGTTTTGCATAAAATGCTGCCAGAATGTTTCCAAAATTTCCTGTAGGAACTACTATATTGATCTCCTGTCCGGCTTCGATCTTGTTCTGGCGCACCAGCGCAGCATATGCATATACATAATAAACGATCTGGGGAACAAGACGTCCAATGTTAATGGAGTTTGCAGAAGAGAACTGGAATCCAGCCTGGGAAAGCTCTGCTGCCAGTTCTTTATCATTGAACATTTTCTTTACAGCTGTCTGGGCATCGTCAAAATTACCTGTGATACCCACAACGTAAGTATTGGCACCTTTCTGGGTTACCATCTGCTTCTCCTGGATCGGGCTTACGCCATGTTTCGGATAGAATACAATAATCCTGGTTCCCGGAACATCGGCAAAACCTGCAAGTGCTGCTTTTCCAGTATCTCCGGAGGTCGCAGTCAGGATAACGATTTCATTTTTTACATTATTCTTTCTTGCTGCAGTCGTCATAAGATATGGCAAAATGGAAAGTGCCATGTCTTTAAATGCAATTGTAGGACCATGGAAAAGTTCCAGATAATATGCCCCGTCAGCTTCCTTAAGAGGTGCGATCACATCTGTGTCAAACTTCTTGTCATATGCTCGGTTGATACAAGTGCGCAGCTCTTCTTCTGTAAAGTCAGTAAGAAGGCGGCTCATTACCTGATAAGCAGTTTCCTGATAAGTCATTCTGGAAAGTTCATCCATAGAAACATCACGTGCCGGAATCTGTGTTCGTACACACAGTCCTCCATCTTCAGAAAGTCCCTTTACAATAGCCTGGGAAGCGGTTACCGGTTCTCCTTTTCCTCTGGTGCTCTGGTACATTACCTGCATTTGTTATTCCTGCCTTTCGCTTATTGTTATGAGGTACACATTCCGGAATCTGTAACCTTCCGACAGTCATCCTCTCTTTGTTATCATATTTTAACTTTACAGGTATTATACATACTTCACCGTGCTAAATCAACACCCAATTTGAAAAAGCCACCTGGAATTGTAATTTCCTGGCGGCTTATATCTCTTTATTACAGAATGTTACTGTTATTAAAATATTATTTTTTCACCATCTGAACAACATTTGTGTCATCTTCTGAGGTTTCATTCTCAGTGTTCTGTGACTTAGCTTCATCCGGGTAGGTGTAAAACTCGTGAACACCATATTTAAATAATTTTTTTAAATCCTTATCAAACCAGGACACGTTCTTTTTGTCCGCAGCAGAACGCTGAACAAAGAACAGAGCTCCTTCTGAATAGTCAGTTCCCTCTAATGCCTGTTTCACAGCTTCCCTGGTCTCATCTGTTACCGTTACTTCATAAAACTTACCATCGTAAACAGGTGAAAACTGAGGAATTCCATTTCTCTGATACAGAATAACACCTGTAATGGTATCTGGAAATTCCTCATGGGAAAGGCGGTTCATAATTACATTTGCGATCAGTACACGACCTTTAATGTCCTCTGTGCCCGCCTCTGCCTCTACTATATGAAGCAAGTTATCATAATCTGCGTCCGACATGATCTTCGGATTTGCAGACATGGATACTGCAGCTGCATCAAGGCTCGCAACTGTATCAGCCATAGAGTCCCCTACATTCAGCTCATCCACGTTTCCTTTTATCTGCTTCACGCGCTGGCCTACCATGACTCTCTCGCATGAAGTTCCAATTCTTGTTACAGATGTTCCTGCTGAAGGAGTATCTGCAACACTGGTTACCATACCGGCAATTCCGGTAGGCAGATCATACTCTACACTTCCAAGGTCAGTCCAGGCATCCGCGGATCTGTTCTCTTTGTCCGAAGCTGCATATACCTGGCTCCGTGGACCAAACTCCGCCACCTTCGTTCCAACTGCCAAAATCATTGCCAACGTGGCGCAGGCGCTAAGAGCTACAAAATTATGTACAAGAGCATTTCCATTCTTTTTTTTCTGGGCATCGCTCTTGCAAGTTGTTACATGTTGTAAACTTCTTTTTAATTTCATATTCTTCTTTCCTTGCACTTCTGTTATGTTTTGATTTCTTTTATTATTTATTCTGTAACATTTCTGTAATTTATAGGAAAATTATATTTAATAAACTCCAAAATGTCAAGTTTTTTTGCTTTCTATAGCTTTTTTCTCTAAAAACAGGTAAAAAAGAAAGGCAACAAGAAAGAAATAGGATGATTCATTCAAAAATCATGTAATATTTTTGATAAATTTACCCTGTTTCTATTTGTCCCCTTTTATTCTTAGGTATGGTTATTTCTCCCCTTCTTATGGATTTTATTATAGCTTTTCTTTTTCTGTTCGTCAAACCTTTTTTATCGCCGAATTCTGACAAAAAGCGCCGTTACCTTTCAAAGCAGCAAACCACCGCACAGTCTTTTTTATGAACTGATTTGCGGTGGTTTGTCTTTTTGTTATCAAATATGCTTCTTATTATAAATAAGGTTTAAACAAATCTCTCAGCGGTTATTAATTGCTGTTACAAGTGCATCAATGGAAGCACGGATAATATCCGGGTCTACGCCTGCTCCCCACGCCATAGTTCCGTCAGGTTTCTTGATTCCAACATATGCTATAGCCTTGGAACTGGAGCTGCGCTCTAACGCATGTTCCTGGTATACTTCCAGAGAATACTTCAATTCGTATGCTTTCTTCAGGGCATTGCTCACTGCGTCAAGACGTCCATTTCCCACAGCCTCTGTGGTAATTGTTTTTCCATTAAATGTGGAGGTTACCTTAGTTGTAATTCCCTCGCTCGTCTGCTGGAAGTGCACTTCATTAATGCTGTACGGCTGTCCCACATTCTCAAAAGTCTTTTTGAACAGATCAAAGATTTCATCTGGATGAAGCTCTTTATGAAGGTGATCAGAAACACCCTTGGCTGCGTAACCCATTGCCTCACGCATTTTTGGCGGAAGGTTCAGACCGTATTTTGTTTCCAGAATGTAGCCTACGCCGCCTTTGCCAGACTGGCTGTTGATACGGATAACATCTGCCTCATAATTACGTCCACCATCTGTGGGATCAATTGGCCGATACGGAACTGTCCAGCGGTTCGGATCTTTTTCCTCGATCCAGTGCATACCTTTGGCAATTGCATCCTGATGGGAACCAGAAAATGCTGCAAAAACAAGTGCTCCACTGTATGGACTTCTCTCTCCAACTGTCATTCCCGTGCAACGCTCATACACCTCGCAGATGTGAGGCATATCGGAGAAGTCAAGCTTCGGATCTACTCCCTGGGAATACATGTTCATTCCAAGTGTTACAATATCAACATTACCAGTACGCTCTCCGTTTCCAAAAAGAGTTCCCTCGATGCGGTCTGCTCCGGCAAGAATTCCCATTTCAGAATCTGCCACACCACAACCTCTGTCATTGTGAGGATGTAAGGAAACGATTACATTTTCACGGCGAAGCATATGTTTGCACATATATTCAACCTGACTCGCATATACATGCGGCATGGAATGCTCCACTGTTACCGGAAGGTTGATGATACATTTGTTGTCCGGAGTCGGCTGCCATACATCGATAACCGCATTGCAGACCTCAAGGGCATATTCCGGCTCAGTTCCTGTAAAGCTCTCCGGACTATACTCAAACTGGAAGTTTCCTTCTGTCTGTTCAGCCAGTTCTTTTAATAATTTCGCACCTTCTACGGCAATCTTTAAAATCTCTTCTTTGGATTTCTTGAATACCTGTTCACGCTGTGCAACAGATGTGGAATTGTATACGTGAACAATAGCTTTGGGCGCACCTTTTACGGCTTCAAAGGTTTTACGGATAATATGCTCCCTTGCCTGTGTCAGTACCTGGATCGTAACATCTTCAGGAATCAGTTTGCGATCGATCAGGGTACGAAGGAACGTATACTCTGTCTCGGAAGCAGCTGGAAATCCTACTTCAATCTCTTTAAACCCAATCTGTACAAGAAGTTTGAAAAACTCAACCTTCTGTTCCAGGCTCATTGGGATGACAAGTGCCTGATTTCCGTCACGAAGGTCTACAGAACACCATGCAGGTGCCTTATCAATATAGTCCTTTTTTGCCCAGTCCATACAGGTTTCTGGTGGAAGATAATACTGTTTTTTGTATTTGCTTACATTCATCATTTTTTATTCCTCCATATTGTAAATTTAATTTTTCTCTTTTCTGTGACGGAAGGATTCTTTGTCTGCTGGGTCAGAGCTCAGTCTGATAAAGCAGCTTTATGTGGTATTAAATTCCAATGGAATTACTATCACATAAAAAAAGTCCTCCAGCTCTGCACACATACAGGTGCAAGAGACGGAAGACATACATCTTACGCGGTACCACTCTTATTTCATGAATAGAATCCATACACTTATCGGATACGGGATTACTCCTTATATCCTTTCCCTGTAACGGTGGAATCCGGCTGTGTCTACTCTCGCTTCTTCTAATCATTCGAAGTAATTTCAGACAGCTGCTCCAAGGCGAGTTCTACAGTTTCCTTCCGTCATCTCACACCACCCGATGACTCTCTGCGCTCCGGTACCTGTGTACTACTCCTTATCAAAGCATTTCTCTTATATGTTCTTTGTGGTTATTACCTTAACATTTTTCAAGTCACTTGTCAATGACTAATCGGGGCAACAGGATTTGAACCTGCGACCTCACGGCCCCCAGCCGTGCGCGCTACCAAGCTACGCCATACCCCGCGAACAGTTGATATTGTATCAAATGTTATAATAAAAATCAACAGTTTTTTCAAAAAACAAATTAAAATCGTCTGTAAGTGTTACTGTGAACGGAGCAGACGGGTAACCCATGTATAACGCCCCTATCCAATTATGAAAGAACCTTGAACGTAGGTAAAACTGCAATTTTATTGAGAAAAATCACAGAAATCAAAGTTTTCGTCCATATTTCTCCCATATACCAAAAGACCTTGACAGCTGGTTTTCCCAGTCCATCAAGGTCAGTTTTTATGCTTGGACAACTTTCTATTGATTGGGAGTTTTGCCCTTTAACAGGATATTTTACTTTGCCTGTTAACA
>ENA-OQKO01001827-OQKO01001827.1-human-gut-metagenome-genome-assembly--contig:-NODE-1827-length-10977-cov-8.942581_pt1 | contig 10977 bp, 10 predicted proteins | sample MGYA00242777_ERZ504796 | MGnify/ENA primary metagenome ERZ504796 (study PRJEB26092, sample SAMD00036404) | human gut metagenome | host: Homo sapiens | study: EMG produced TPA metagenomics assembly of... | reverse complement strand
CTTACCGGGTTGGACTCAAGACGATAGTTACCGGATAAGGCGCAGCGGTCGGGCTGAACGGGGGGTTCGTGCACACAGCCCAGCTTGGAGCGAACGACCTACACCGAACTGAGATACCTACAGCGTGAGCTATGAGAAAGCGCCACGCTTCCCGAAGGGAGAAAGGCGGACAGGTATCCGGTAAACGGTAAGGTCGGAACAGGAGAGCGCACGAGGGAGCTTCCGGGGGGAAACGCCTGGTATCTTTAAGTCCTGTCGGGTTTCGCCACCTCTGACTTGAGCGTCGATTTTTGTGATGCTCGTCAGGGGGGCGGAGCCTATGGAAAAACGCCAGCGGCGCGGCCTTCTTCCTGTTCCTGGTCTTTTGCTCACATGTTTTTTCCGGTGTTATCCCCTGATTCTGTGGATAACAGCATTTCGTTTTTGAGTGAGTAGATACCGCTCGCCGCAGTCGAACGACCGAGCGTAGCGAGTCAGTGAGCGAGGAAGCGGAAAAGCGCCTGGACGTGCATTTTCTCCTTACGCATCTGTGCGGCATTTCACACCCGGTATGGCGCACGTTTCATACAATCCGCACTGATGCCGCATGGTTAAGCCAGTATACACTCCGCTATCGCTACGTGACTGGGTCATGGCTGCGCCCCGACACCCGCTAAAACCCGCTGACGCGCCCTGACGGGCTTGTCTGCTCCCGGCATCCGCTCACAGACAAGCTGTGACCGTCTCCGGGAGCTGCATGTGTCAGAGGTTTTCACCGTCATCCCCGAAACGTGCGAGGCAGCTGCGGTAAAGCTCATCGGCGTGGTCGTGAAGCGATTCACAAATATCGGCCTGTTCATCTGCGTCCAGTTCGTTGAGCTTCTCCAGCAGCGTTAATGTCTGGCTTCTGATAAAGCGGGCCATGTTAAGGGCGGTTTTTTCCTGTTTAGTCACTGATGCCTCCGTGTAAGGGGGGATTTCTGTTCATGGGGTAATGATACCGATGAAACGCGAGAGGATGCTCACGATACGGGTTACTGATGATGAACATGCCCGGTTACTGGAACGCTGTGAGGGTAAACAGCTGGCGGTATGGATGCGGCGGGTCTGTCTGGGTGAGCCGGTTGCCCGTTCCGGGAAGCTGCCGACACTGGCACCGCCGTTACTGCGCCAGCTGGCTGCCATCGGGAATAACCTGAATCAGACGGCGAGGAAGGTGAACAGCGGGCAGTGGTCTTCCGGTGACCGGGTTCAGGTGGTGGCCGCACTGATGGCCATCGAGAGAGAGTTGCGCAGCTTACGGCAGGTCGTCAGGGAACATGGAGCGCGGGATGATAGTTAAGTTTCATGCCAGGGGAAAAGGCGGTGGCAGTGGTCCGGTTGATTACCTGCTGGGAAGGGAGCGTAACCGGGAAGGGGCAACGGTGCTTCAGGGTAATCCGGAAGAAGTCCGGGAACTCATCGATGCCACGCCATTTGCGAAGAAATACACGTCCGGTGTTCTGTCGTTCGCGGAGAAGGAGCTGCCGCCGGGAGGACGTGAAAAAGTGATGGCGAGCTTTGAGCGTGTACTGATGCCCGGTCTCGAGAAAAATCAGTACAGCATCCTGTGGGTGGAGCACCAGGACAAGGGACGGCTTGAGCTGAATTTTGTCATTCCGAACATGGAGCTACAGACCGGAAAACGCCTCCAGCCGTACTACGACCGGGCAGACAGGCCGAGAATTGATGCCTGGCAGACGCTGGTGAATCACCATTACGGTCTGCATGACCCCAACGCCCCGGAGAACCGCCGGACGCTGACCCTTCCTGATAACCTGCCGGAAACGAAACAGGCGCTTGCTGAGGGCGTCACACGCGGGATAGACGCGCTTTACCATGCCGGAGAGATAAAAGGCCGTCAGGATGTGATTCAGGCGCTCACAGAGGCGGGGCTTGAAGTGGTCAGGGTGACGCGAAGCAGTATCAGCATTGCAGACCCGAACGGCGGGAAGAATATCAGACTGAAAGGAGCGTTTTATGAGCAATCTTTTACAGACGGGCGCGGAGTTCGAGAAAAAGCTGAAAGAGAGAGCCGAATCTACAGAGAAAATGCTGAACGACGAGTTCAGGAAGCTCGAAGAATCTGTAAACAGGGAACTGACCTCAAACGAATCTTTAATCAGGAACGCTATCAACGACCATACAACAGCCCTGAAAGAACTGCTGGAGAGGTATCAGAAAACGACCGTCGATACGATGGACGCGCACTGGAAAACCGTACTGAAAATGAGCGTGAAACGCTGGCTGTGGCTGATTATCGTCTCAGTACTGATGTTTGCCACGACCGGGAGTCTGCTGTGGTACCAGGGCATGAAGATAAACGCGAATATGAATATTCTCCGCGAGCAGAAAGAGAGTCTGGAGAAGCTGAACGCGAAGACATGGGGCGTGCGTTATCACGAGGACAGCAACGGACGTTTTCTGGTGTTGCCGAAGGGGATGAAAGCCGAAACGAACTGGACGAAGGACAACGGCAAACTGAACGCAGTGAGACTGGTGCAGGAGTGACAGAGCATGACGGAGCTGGAAAGACATTTGCTGAACGCATTAGAGCAACTGCAACAGGACTATATGCAGCGGCTGAACGAATGGGAGAACGCCTTCGTGGAATTGCAGAAAATGTTTTCGCTTACGCAACGGGACAACGCGATGCTGAACGGGCGAGTCATGCAGTTGAGTCAGCAGGTGCAGCACTTGAGCGAGCGGACAGAACGCTTGAGCCAGTTATACAGCGAGAACAGGAGATAAGGGATGAACGGCTGATGCAGGAACGCGAACATGAGTTATCTCTGGAGCGGGAGCGTCAGCCGGAAATCCAGGAGCGGACACTGGATGGCCCTTCGCTGGGATGGTGAAACCATGAAAAATGACGTGTTCAGTGGATTAAGGCGGGCTAATGTGGCCTGTAGCATCTGGTTGCATAGGTATTCATGCGGTTAAAATTTATCAGGTGCGATCGCGGCAGTTTTTCGGGTGGTTTGTTGCCATTTTTACCTGTCTGCTGCCGTGATCGCACCGAACGCGTTTTGGCGGTGCGTACAATGCGACGTTATGGTAAATGGAGCGGATTTTCAGGAAGGAGTGATACTAACAACTCGAACACTGTGCAAATAATGATTTTTTTAAAATATCGGTAACGATAATAAATTATTTCGTTTTACGCCGGTAATAAATATAATGTAGTTTCAGTATATAAAAAAATATATGAGGTGTCTTGTGGGAGCTTTCATGAATCTTCAACAACGTATAAATAAACTACCACAATTATCATCCAGTTTTTCATTTGGAAAAGATATTGATAATATTCATTCATTTATCTTTAACGAAACTTCTAAAGATAAAATTGAAGATTTACTAAGAAAATGGGTGTCAGGCAATCAGCCCTGTGTATTTGGTAAATTGGCAAGCAAGAAAATTAAAGGGCTTGATTTCCATTTATCTATTGTAAATAGCCCCCAACTATATAATGATGATGGTCATTTGTTTGATTTTTTGCGTAATGAAAGAGTTCGTTTTAAAGAACGCGCAAGAAGAGGAGAGGTCAGTGCGCATCTCATTTATTTTATTCATCCACAACTTGCCTTTGCTCGTCCATCAGAAGAGTTAGTGGACATACAAAAATATATTTGTTCGCTGCATATGCCAGAGTGCTATCCAATAAAAGAGGATGTTATTTATACTGAAAGCGTACCATTTCAGGATAAAGATGGGCTAAAAATATATAAGGCTGGTGTTAATGTTTTTTACTCTTCTGCTCATAGAACAAGAAATCATGATAGAAGAATACCAGGGGGAATACTTATTTCTGTAAATGCCCCGGGGCATTTTATGAGGCTGGCGATAGAAAAAGGTTTCTATAAAGATCAAGAACAAGCGTTAGCGGATATTCGTAACATGACTATTCAGTCTGTTGGTAAGGGTGGGTATTCACATCCGGAAGGGATTTCTACAACATGGCATTCAGAATCTAATTTGGATCGTTTTGGATGCCCAGTGCACACCGGTAATAGTTCTTATTACAGCGGTTTTTATCATACTGATGTATTAATTCCAGGAGAATTAACTAAGGATGAAAGATTGCTCCATGAAATAGAAAATAGTGATCCAATGATCTTCAACTGGAATGTATTGTTTTATGTTTCATTAGAAGAGTTTCCTATAGATGATCCTTATTATGGAGAGTTTATTGGTATTCCTGTAGATGATGCATCTATGTTTTTTAACTCCTTTCAACCAAGGAAATTTGAAAACAAACCCCTTTATGAGAAAGAGGATGATTAATATGATTAAAGGAATGCTTTTTGCTTTTTTAGCAGCGTTCTCATGGGGGGCAGCTATCGTAATGAGCAAAAAAGGAGTTGAAGAACTAGATGCCGGAGGGGTGTTTTTCTGGCAGATTTGTAGTGCAGTAATACTATCTTGGATAGTTCTTTTTATAAAAAGAAAAAAACTCCCATTAAACTCAAAAGCGATACTTGCTTATGCGACAGGCGTTTTTGAACCATTCTTAGCGTATACTTTTACACTCTACGGACTTTATTTTATTTCAGCAGGAAGCGCATCAATTATTTTTTCACTTGAATCAGTGTTTATATTGGTGTTGTCTGTTCTTATTTGCTCAGTTAAAATTAATTCCCCGCAATATTTTATATTGTTCCTTATAGGTGCAATTGTTGGCAGTATTTTGGTAGCCTTGCCAGACATCAGTAATGGATCGAATAATATTGTTGGATATTGTCTTGTTGTTGCCGGTGTGTTATCGGCAGCATTTTATGTTGTTATATCGTCTCGCCTTATTAAATCGTTTGAGCCTATCACATTATTGAGCGGACAGTTGACATTCTCCCTTATACTGTCATCGCTCTTTATTTTTATATCTAAATCATCAATTTATCTTCCGTTGGAATCCGTGATTATTGTTTTTTCATCTGGAATATTACAATATTTTTTAGCTTTTTGTTTTTACTTGAACTCCTTGCGTTGGCTCCCAGTTCATTTGGCAGGGATAATGTTGTACTTTATTCCGCTAGTTGCATTATTTTTGTCATGGTTGTTTTTGGATGAACAATTCACATTCTTACAGGGGGTAGGATTTATTGTAACTGTGCTAAGTGTATATTTTCTTAACAGAAAATACTCAGAGGAGTAACATTCTGTTCAGGATTGCCCCCCGGCCTCCATCGATACCGTGCCAAATGCACGTAAAAAACGGGAGCGTTTCTGGTGTCGGAATGTAACCAAGGGGGTCAGAGGCGCGCTAAAACGCTCTCAGGGGAGTCAAATAGAGACGTTTGTAACAAAAAGATCAAAGGATCCTCTTGAGATCCTTTTTTTCTGCGCGTAATCTGCTGCCTGTAAACGAAAAAACCGCCTTGCAGGGCGGTTTGATCGAAGGTTAAGTCAGCTTGCAGACTGCTTAACCAGGTAACTGTCTTATGCGAGACGAGTCACCAAAATTGTTCTTCTAGTGTAGCCGCACTCCGGCAGCCACTTCAAGTACTCTCTAAATATCTCGCACATGACTTTTACCAATGGCTGCTGCCAGTGGCGCTTTGTGGTGTCTTTTCCGGGTTGGACCCAAGAGAACAGTTACCGGAGAAGGCGCAGCAGTCGGGCTGAACGGGGGGTTCCTGCATACAGCCCAGCCCGGAGCGAACTGCCTAAGTCGCCCCGAGATACCAGAAGACGTGAGCTATGAGAAAGCGCCACGTGTCCCGTAAGGGAGAAAGGCGGAAAAGGTATCCGGTAATCGATATGGCGGGAACGTGGGGGCGCAGGAGGGAGCGATTCACCGGAAACGGTGATGATCTTTAAGCCACGTCGGGTTTCGCCACCGCTGGCGGATTTCATGGTTGAGCCGCAAGGCTCCCACAGATGCACCGAAAAAGTGTCTGTTTTGTGAAGTCCGTCAGGGGGGCGGAGCCTATGGAAAAAGCGCCTCCGGCGCGGCCTTTCCCGGGGTTTCGTTTTTTGCGCACATGTTCTTTCCTGGTTTATCCCCGGGTTCTGTGGATAACAGGGTTAGCGTTTTTGAGAAAGGAGAGTCCGCTCGCCGCAGCCGAACGACCGAGCGTAGCGAGTCAGTGAGCGAGGAAGCGGAAGAGCGCCTGAACTGGCATTTTCTCCTTACGCATCTGTGCGGCATTTCACACCGGACATGGCGCACTTTTCATACAATCCGCACTGATGCCGAATGGTTAAGCCAGTATACACTCCGCTATCGCTACGTGACTGGGTCAGGGCTTCGCCCCGACACCCCAAAGGTCAACGGCCTGACGCGCCCTGGCGGGCTTGTCTGCTCCCGGCATCCGCTCACAGACAAGCTGTGACCGTCTCCGGGAGCTGCATGTGTCAGCGGTTTTCACCGTCATCCCCGAAGCGTGCGAGGCAACTGCGGTAAAGCTCATCGGCGTGGTCGTGAAGCGATTCACAGATGTCTGCCTGTTCATCCGCGTCCAGTTCGTTGAGCTTCTCCAGCAGCGTTAATGTCTGGCCTCTGATGAAGCGGGCCATGTTAAGGGCGGTTTTTTCCTGTTTGGTCACTGATGCCTCCGTGTAAGGGGGGGTTCTGTTCATGGGGGTAATGATACCGATGAAACGCGAGAGGATGCTCACGATACGGGTTACTGATGATGAACATGCCCGGTTACTGGAACGCTGTGAGGGTAAACAACTGGCGGTATGGATGCGGCGGGTCTGCCTGGGTGAGCCGGTTGCCCGTTCCGGGAAGCTGCCGACACTGGCACCGCCGTTACTGCGTCAGCTGGCCGCCATCGGGAATAACCTTAACCAGACAGCGAGGAAGGTGAACAGCGGGCAGTGGTCTTCCGGTGACCGGGTTCAGGTGGTGGCCGCACTGATGGCCATCGGGGATGAGCTGCGCCGGCTGCGTCTGGCGGTCAGGGAACAGGGGGCGCGGGATGATAGTTAAGTTTCATGCCAGGGGAAAAGGCGGTGGCAGTGGTCCGGTTGATTACCTGCTGGGAAGGGAGCGTAACCGGGAAGGGGCAACGGTGCTTCAGGGGAATCCGGAAGAGGTCCGGGAACTCATCGATGCCACGCCATTTGCGAAGAAATACACGTCCGGTGTTCTGTCGTTCGCGGAGAAGGAGCTGCCGCCTGGAGGGCGTGAAAAAGTGATGGCGAGCTTTGAGCGTGTACTGATGCCCGGTCTCGAGAAAAATCAGTACAGCATCCTGTGGGTGGAGCACCAGGACAAGGGACGGCTTGAGCTGAATTTTGTCATTCCGAACATGGAGCTACAGACCGGAAAACGCCTCCAGCCGTACTACGACCGGGCAGACAGGCCGAGAATTGATGCCTGGCAGACGCTGGTGAATCACCATTACGGTCTGCATGACCCCAACGCCCCGGAGAACCGCCGGACGCTGACCCTTCCTGATAACCTGCCGGAAACGAAACAGGCGCTTGCTGAGGGCGTCACACGCGGGATAGACGCGCTTTACCATGCCGGAGAGATAAAAGGCCGTCAGGATGTGATTCAGGCGCTCACAGAGGCGGGGCTTGAAGTGGTCAGGGTGACGCGAAGCAGTATCAGCATTGCAGACCCGAACGGCGGGAAGAATATCAGACTGAAAGGAGCGTTTTATGAGCAATCTTTTACAGACGGGCGCGGAGTTCGAGAAAAAGCTGAAAGAGAGAGCCGAATCTACAGAGAAAATGCTGAACGACGAGTTCAGGAAGCTCGAAGAATCTGTAAACAGGGAACTGACCTCAAACGAATCTTTAATCAGGAACGCTATCAACGACCATACAACAGCCCTGAAAGAACTGCTGGAGAGGTATCAGAAAACGACCGTCGATACGATGGACGCGCACTGGAAAACCGTACTGAAAATGAGCGTGAAACGCTGGCTGTGGCTGATTATCGTCTCAGTACTGATGTTTGCCACGACCGGGAGTCTGCTGTGGTACCAGGGCATGAAGATAAACGCGAATATGAATATTCTCCGCGAGCAGAAAGAGAGTCTGGAGAAGCTGAACGCGAAGACATGGGGCGTGCGTTATCACGAGGACAGCAACGGACGTTTTCTGGTGTTGCCGAAGGGGATGAAAGCCGAAACGAACTGGACGAAGGACAACGGCAAACTGAACGCAGTGAGACTGGTGCAGGAGTGACAGAGCATGACGGAGCTGGAAAGACATTTGCTGAACGCATTAGAGCAACTGCAACAGGACTATATGCAGCGGCTGAACGAATGGGAGAGCGCCTTCGTGGAATTGCAGAAAATGTTTTCGCTTACGCAACGGGACAACGCGATGCTGAACGAGCGGGTCATGCAGTTGAGTCAGCAGGTGCAGCACTTGAGCGAGCAGACAGAACGCTTGAGCCAGTTATACAGCGAGAACAGGAGATAAGGGACGAACGGCTGATACAGGAACGCGAACATGCGTTATCCCTGGAGCGTGAGCGCCAGCTGGAAATACAGGAACGGACACTGGATGGCCCTTCGCTGGGATGGTAATCAGAGACAGGCTAAAATGTTGTCAGCGCGTTTCCGGTGCATTTTTTGGGATAATGGTTGGTTCGGGGGCACCGGGAACGCGCTTCAGTCAGACCTTGCTGAAAACACAGGAACGCGTTAAAACGCATACGGGCGCGATTCTGGTGTGTCTTTTGTTGCTGTGTTTTGCCTCTATTGCCAGATCGCGCTCATTCCCCTGAACTTCTGTTTTCCCGCTCCGGTCCCCGTCTTCTTCGCTTCCGAAAGCATGAAAAAAATCCGTTTCAGCTGTCTCTGGCTGGCAATTCCTGCATGATTCACATGGCTGCATAGCTATGCATGTGGTTAAAATTTACCGGGTGCGATCGCGGCAGTTTTTCGGGTGGTTTGTTGCCATTTTTACCTGTCTGCTGCCGTGATCGCGCCGAACGCGTTTCAGCGGTGCGTACAATAAGTGATTATGGTAAATCACCCTTCCAGGCGTTCAGCCCTTCTTCCGGTTTTTTTCCGTTCAGGAATTTACGGGCGAGACGAATGCGTCTTGCCTGGTAAATCGCATCGTAGGCCTGTGACTGTCCCACACCGTTACTGATTTCACTGACCAGATGGCGCAGGTCGGCCTGTGTCAGTGTGTAAACGTGTTTCTGGATGAGGTCACGGGCTGTCCGCTCTTCGTATCCGGCAGCGATAAGTGCAGCCAGCAGGCGTTTGTCTGTTTTGCTCAGTCGGTGGCGACCAGATTTTGTTTTGCTCACGTTATCTCCTCTCTGTTTTTTCTCCTGATGTTATCCGGTGCTGTTTTTCTGCTGCGAATCTTCCCTTCCTGATTTTTATAAGGGTGATTCAGATCACAAAAATGAAAATTCATATCATTGACAGGAAAAATAATGCGGCGTAATTTATACTGTATATAAAACTAGTATTTATATATACAGTATATTCTGTGTAAATAAAGGGAGGGATAAAATGAAAGAAGAAAAAGTATTGCTTCACCGTTTCTTATTTGTAGTTAGGAATAAGAATGGTTGTGAACTATCATGTTCGGCAGACCTTATGGGAACAAGGGATGATGTTTATAAGTATTTCTCTGATTCTGTTAGTGGGCTAGATGTTGAGCTTATAGATGTTTCTTGCGAGAGTGAATGGGAAGAACATTCGCATTGAACTAATCAGGAGATTATATGATTTCTCAAAATGTTTGGGCTCCTCCTTTCTTTTTTGGTCCTTGGGTTGAACTTGAAAATCATACTGGTGATATCGCGTACACTGTCTATTTTGATACATTGTCTAATGTACCCGGTCCATTTATTGCTTTTATCTGGTATGCCCCTAATGGGCCAAGAACAGTTAACGTTATTGGTCCAGCATCTTATCAGATCTCTTGCAAGGGCGCTGGTGTTGATAAAATTAAATTTAAAAGTGTCAGTGGGACAGGGCAGATTATTCATGTATACACTACCTTATAATAAGAGCTGAATAAATATAATCCTGCCTAAGCTATACCTTAAGCAGGATTATATCTATTAATATTATTTTGAATATGCTTTTATGATTTCCATTACTGTTGTTTCATCGTTCACAGGTTGATAATAATGGGTTGGATTTAGTGCAGAATGAATGATTGCAGGTTGGGATATTACTTTTCCATCAAAATATGAAATCAGGGGTTTCCCTATATTTTTACTAGTTATTTCGTTTAGTTTTTTCTTACATAAACTATCTGTGTTTACTTCTATTATGACGCCTTTGTTTTTTTCTGATTGGGAAGGGTACATTTTAAGTATGCAATATTTATTCAGAATGATGCTGTCACCACCAACTTTGTAAACAATGTTTTTGTTTGTTTCAGTACTTGAACATCCTATAAGTAAGGTCAGTATAGTACTCGATGTTATTGACTTTACTGATGATTTGAACATATTAACTCCATTTTATTTTGTTAAAATTCCAATCTATAAATACATATACACGTAAAAATAAACAATGCGAACGTTTTCACTTATATTATCCCCATGATGTGATTGAATGGTGGTTCCATATAAGAGAGGGCAATTATACTATCTTTCTCTCCTGAACTGATGGGATTGCAGTTTAGAGAAAAAAGATCAAAGGATCTTCTTGAGATCCTTTTTTTCTGCGCGTAATCTGCTGCCTGTAAACGAAAAAACCACCCTGGCAGGTGGTTTTTCGAAGGTTAGCTAATCCTGGCAGATTACCTAACCGGGTAGCTGGCTTAAGTGGAGCACAGATACCAAAAGATGTCCTTTCAGTGTAGCCGCTATAAGGCTTCAACTTCAAGAGTTCTGCGTATCTAAATCCACTTTTTAGTTACCAATGGCTGCTGCCAGTGGCGTTAAGTCGTGTCTTACCGGGTTGGACTCAAGACGATAGTTACCGGATAAGGCGCAGCGGTCGGGCTGAACGGGGGGTTCGTGCACACAGCCCAGCTTGGAGCGAACGACCTACACCGAACTGAGATACCTACAGCGTG
>ENA-OQKO01001819-OQKO01001819.1-human-gut-metagenome-genome-assembly--contig:-NODE-1819-length-11025-cov-4.173885_pt1 | contig 11025 bp, 10 predicted proteins | sample MGYA00242777_ERZ504796 | MGnify/ENA primary metagenome ERZ504796 (study PRJEB26092, sample SAMD00036404) | human gut metagenome | host: Homo sapiens | study: EMG produced TPA metagenomics assembly of... | reverse complement strand
AGTGCCGATACGGCGAGCGAGGTGCGGCAGATGCTAAGCCAAAAGCGCAGATAATACTGGATGTCTTATCGAGCATTTTGGCAACGCAGATGCCGTGCCGCAGCCGCCGGAGCGGTGCTTAAGCCGTCAGGCGGGAATTATGCGGTGTTGCCCTTGGGCCGATACCGCATGTCCGACACGGTGTACACCGTAATGAAGGCCTGCGGGTCCTCGCGGTTCATGTAGCTCATCAGCTTCTGGTATTCGGCCTTGTCCACAATCGTGATGATCTCGCGGCGCTTCTGCATATTGTACGCGCCGTAGGATTCATACACCGTCGCGCCGCTGTGCAGGTCCTCAATGATGAACCGGCGCAGGTCTTCTTCCTTCCCGGTGATGATGCAGACGCGGCGCTTGATGTTCTGGTCAAAGATAAAGTGGTCGAGCACAAGCCCGTTAAAATAGGTACCCAGCACGCTTAAAACCACGGTCTTTTTGTCGTAGACCAGCGCGGCGGAGAGCGCCACACACATGCCGGACAGCGACATGGCCTTGCCCAGGTCCATGTGCAGGTATTTGTTCATGATCTTGGCGACGATGTCCAGCCCGCCCGACGAGGCGTTGCGGTTAAACAGGATGCTCAGCCCCACGCTGACGACGAGGATGTAGCACAGCACGTCCAGCTCCTGGCTGTCGGTCAGGGAGCCGAGGTTCGGGAAGAGCCGCTCGAACAGGCCGATAAACGCCGGGAGCAGGATGCTGGTGTAGACCGTCTTGGCACCGAACTCCCGCCCGCAGGTCAGAAACCCGATGACGAGCAGCACGACATTCAAAATCATCGTGATGGCTGACAGCGGCAGCGGCACAAAGTTTGCCAGCACGATGCCCAGACCCGAGATGCTGCTGACCGAGGCATGGCTGGGCACAAGGAAGAAGTAGACCGCCGCTGCAATGATGGCCACGGCTCCGGTCAGGATGGCAAGTTCCCGCACCGCGGCGGCGGTGGGCACAGCTTTTTTGTTCATCGGCAGACCCTCACGATTCCTTGATGCGCTCGCCGTGGCGCATTTTTCTAAACGTTGTCATTTTTGTTTCCTCTTTCTTAGGGCAACACCGCACAATTCCCGCCGTATCGGCACTTAGAATTATGCGGTATTGCCTTAGTAGTATCGTACCACAAGACGGCACAGTGCACAATGTACTATATCGTTATTTGTTTCGTACTATTTTCCTTTTCCGTCCCAGAGTACCTGCCGCGCCTTGCAGCCGGAGCTTTTTACTCTCTTATTGTAGCACACCCCTTTTAAAAATAAAAATAAAATTTTCACTTCAAACTGTGCCGTTTGTTCCAACACCGGCGGCGTTTTTTTCGGCGGCGGGCGGGGTTGTTATCCGGCGCACATTTTCTGCCGGAGCGGGGCGGCGGGGGTTGGAATCCGCGGCACAGTTTTCTACAGGCTGTATTGTTATCGGCGGCACAGTTTGCCGGGCAGCCTCTTTTATACAGGTTGTTATCCTGCACACAATTTCGGGGAGCCGGCGTTGGAATCCCCCGCACAGTTTACGGTGGGCGGGGTTGTTATCGGCAGCACAATTTCGGTGCGGTGTGCATCGCGGGGCAAAAAAACGGTTGTTATCGGGCGCACAATTCGGACTTTTTTCTGCGGGCGGCAGGTTGTTATCCACAGCACAATTTGCGCGGTGGGTAAAATTCGGCTATTGTTATCGGCAGCACATTTCGGAATTTCGTCTGCTTTCCAAACGTGTCCGGACCGGGTTGTTATCCAGCGCACATTTCCGGCAGTGGGGTTGTTATCGGGCGCACAGTTTCCAAACTGTAGAATTTTGACGGCTGTTGTTATCGACGGCACAGTTCTGAAAAATCTACCGTACAGCGTACAGCCGGTATTGTTATTCACGGCACAATTCGTTTTTTCCAGGGCAGAGCGGTTGTTATCCGGCGCACAATTCGCAAAAATCCGTTTTTTTGCGGCGCGTCCTGCCGTGGGTTGTTAGTCTGCGCACAGTTTGCCCTGCAGGGGCCGGGGTTGTTATCGACGGCACAATACACGGATTTTTCAGTACGGGTTGTTATTCAGCGCACATTTCCCCGCGGCAGAATTTTTCCATCCGCCCTGTTGGAGTGCTGCGCACATTTCTCACTTTTCCTTTTTTCGCGCCCGGGGTTGTTATACTCGACACTTTTTAAAAATCCCACAAAATTTTCTTTGCCGCCATTTTCCTGCAAAAAAACTTTTTTACCGTTGTTACGCTCCGCACATTGTTGCGTTTTACACATTTGTGTTGGAATGCTGCGCACAGCACCGTTGTAACACAGCGCACATTTGTATTGGAATATTCGACATAGCTATACTACTTTTCTAAATATATATAAATAGGGCTAAAAATCCCAAAACAAAAGAACACGGGATTTTGTGCGGCGCGGAGGAAATGTGCTGAATGTTACAATAATTGACACAGCGCGCACAATCTGCTATGATACGTTTAACGTGTTGTAAAGATGAGGTTTTGCAAATGACACCCCAAAGTACGTTGAAAACGACCCCAAAAGCCAACCATAACAAAAAGCAGGGGTCGAAGTCTGCCAAGGCGTCGCCTTCGACCCTTGTTGCTACCTATAGCGGGCGCGGCAATCAGACGATTGTCCGCAAATCCAACGACCTGATCCAGAACGCAATGTACAGCCTTTCGCTGAGCCAACAAAAGCTGATGCTGCACATTTTCGCGATGATCAAGCCGTCGGACACCGAGCTGCCCCGGTACGAGATGTCGATCTACGAGTTTTTGAAGCTCTGCGGCGTTGACCCGCACAACGGCTCGATGTACAAGCAGGTCAAGAAAAACATCGAGGACATCGCCAACGCCAAGGTCCAGTGGATCCGCCTGGCGGGCACCCAGAAAATCACGATGTTCCGCTGGCTTTCCAGCGCGACCATCGACGAGGGCACCGGCAAGATCGTGCTGACGCTCGACCAGTCGCTCAAGCCGCACCTGATCCAGCTAAAAGAGTTCTACACAACGATGAATATCACCTATACGCTCCCGATGAAGAGCCAGTATAGTCTGAAAATTTATGAGCTGTGCAAGAGCTACCAGAACCTGTACATCACCAAAAAAGAGAAGGGCGAACCGCTGGTCTGGAACATTGAGACGCTGAAAAAGCAGGTGGACTGCAATGCGGCCAACTGGGCCCACGTGCGCCGCACCGTGCTGGACAAGGCCAAGAGCGAGATCAACGGCCACACCGACATCTATTTTGACTATGAGGTCTACGAAAAAGATCGTCAGCGCGTCATTGCGATTGCCGTCACCATTGAGCCGGTGGACAAGCAGGTCGCCGATGACAAGCTGAACGAGATCACAAAATCCATGTCCAACCGGGTCCGCAGCAAGAAGGGCAAGCTGACTCTGGCCGAGACCGGCACGCTGGATGACGACCCGAACGTGCTGACGCTCGAGTATGTCTCGGTGCCCGAGACGACGATCCCTTATTCCTACGGTGCTACGCCGGAATTGCTGCGTCAGGAGCTGGAGATCAAGGCAGAGCCCGACAAGCTGATCCGCGAGCTGACGGCGGACGAGATGGACGCCGTGCGCACGATCATCGATGCTATGGTAAAAATGGCCGGCACACCGCGCGGCAATGATAAGATGATCGACGGCGGCAACGCGACGTTCTTCCAGACGATGAACAACGTCATTGACAACTGCGGCGGTCTGCGCCGCTGGTTCGAGGGAGTCGCCACCCGCTACGCCGCCAAGGTCATCCCGGTGGCACGCACCAAGAGCGCTCCCCTGCCCTACCTGTCCCGCGCAATTTTGGAAGACCTGGAAAATTATCGTATCTACGTCACCGGCGGTATGCCGGAGGAGGTGGAGGACGACTACGGTGCACCCGAGACGCCGGACATCGTCGAGACCGCCGACTTTGTGGAGACCGACGCCGAGCCGGTCAACCAGCTGGTGCCGGAGGATGCCGCGACGAAGAAAGAGGTCACGGCGGCGCTGCTGCGCTACATTGACCGCGACACGCTCTCGGCCCGGCTGACCACTGGCCAGATGGAGGCATTCGAGGATATTTTGCAGATGACGGCCTATTTTTGCCGTCGCAACGTCAAAGGCAAGGACGACGGCATGATGGAGGGCAAGGCCAACATGCAGTTTTTGGACGCTTTGAACAAGGTCATTGCCCGGTATGAGAGCCTGACCCCGCTGTTTGAGGCGATGTCGGTCATGATGGACTACGACACCTACTGGAAGGACCTGATGAAGAACCCCAGGATCAAAAATCCGAAGCTCGTCTTTCAGTCTGAGGTCGAAAAGGCCCTGCTGATGCCGTCCGCCGTCATCGGCGAATACACCGCCCGCAAGGCCCAGAGCGACACCGGCCACACGCTGCACCGAGAATACAACTGGACGAAGGCTTTTGACGAAGAATAAGACGAAAAAGCGGAATTTTTGAAAATGTGCCCTGAATAACAACAGCCCCGGGATTTTCCAAAGCAGAAAATCCCGGGGCTTTGCTGTCTGTATATTTATTCGTGCGTATAAATATTCACAACCGTTTAACAACCGGCGCGGTGCGGGCGGATACAGCGTGTGCACTTATCGTTTACGCCAGACGCTGTAGGAGGCGGCGTCCCCGATGCCCCGTGGCCGTTTGCGGCAGTGACGAGTGTCACCTGGGCAAATTTCCGCATCGCTCGATCCGCCCGCAGACGCGCCTAGCAGCCCCTCACAGCCGCCTCAATCGCGGCCTTATCCAACCCTTCCCCAATCACGATCAGCACCTCCTGACCGCTGGGAATGGGTTGTACGGTTATGGCGTCGCGGGCGGCGTTCAGCTCGACCCAGCCGCCGCCGTCGGGAATAAACCCCTTGACGCGCAGCACATGGCCGTATTTCGCGTCGTGCAGGAGCGTCTGCGCGGCCTGCCGGACCTGCGCGACACTGCGCCCGGCCTCGAGGAAATACAGCGAGGTAAACGCCCTGTGCTCGTCAAAATGCAGCTTGACGTAGCTTGTCTGCCGCCAGCCGCAGCGATCCACGCGGGCAAAATCAGCGGTTGTCAGCGCGTTCCAGTCCCGGCACAGTACATCGTCCGCGCCAAAGCGGCGGGCACAATGGCAGCCGGCCAGTGCGCGGTTCAGGTGGTCGATGACCGCTTCCGCCTCGCCGGGCGCGGCAAGCTGCGTGCGGCTCATGACGACAAGCCCGGCACTGGCGGCCTCGGAGGCCAGCAGGTAGTCGGCCTGCGGGGAAAGCTCGTTTTCCAGCTTGGCGTCCACAATGGCAATGACGCTGCCCAGCGTATACCAGCGGTCCAGCGGCTCGTCCCGCAGAATGTCGTAGAACTCGTCCACGTCAAAGATGCCGCTCGGCTCAATGACGACCCGGTCAAAGCCGCGCATTGCCATTGAGATCAGTTTGGTGCGCATCCGGCGCTGGTGGGTGTCGCAGTCACAGCCGCCGCTGATCGTCTCTATGTCGCAGTGCTCCCCGATCAGGTCCTGCAGCAGCATGGCATCGACGTTCACCGCGCCGAAGTCGTTTTCCAGAATGCAGACGCTGTGCCCCTGCGCGACGAGATACTGCACGTAGCGGCGCAGGAACGTCGTCTTGCCGGAGCCGAGAAACCCAGTGATCAAATCGACCTGTACCATCTTACTCCTCCTTCGGGCAGGTCATGCCCCGCGGGCGACCAATGGCCGCCCCTACACACGCATTACGGCAAAAATGCAATTTTTTGACGGTCTGACTTTATTCGTGAATTTCCAAAGGAAGATTGTCAGGGTCGGAAAAGAATGTCATTTTTTTGCCTGTGTAAGCATCGACTCGGATCGGCTCGGTTATGATGCCCTTTTTATTCAATTCTCTTACGGTATCATCGACAGAGTCTACAGCAAAGGCAAGATGCCGGAGGCCGTAAGCCTCTGGATAACTGGGGCGTTTCGGGCAATTTTTAATGATAAAAAGTTCTAATTCCATCCCATCGAGTTGAAGATCGATTTTGTAATCATCGCGTTCCGGTCTGTAATTTTCTCGAATGACAGAAAAGCCTAACAGATCCACATAAAAGCGCCTTGATTTCTCATAGTTGCTCCCGATAATGGCAATGTGATGAACTTTTTTCAAATTCATAGCGTATTTACCTCTCCCCTGCCTGGTGTGCGGTACCCTGCAAATAAAAAACGTACCCGAACCCTTTTCCGTAAAGAATTGGGTTCGAGTACGAACTGTCTGGTGGAGGATGGGGGACTCGAACCCTCGACCTCTGCGATGTGAACGCAGCGCTCTAACCAGCTGAGCTAATCATCCGTATGCGATTGACAAATGATAGTATACAGGATTTGCCCCGATTTGTCAAGCGCAAATTTTCAATTGTTTTGTTGTTGTCCTCCTCTCCCCCTGCCCGCAAAAAGACCCCGCCTCACGGCGCGAGAGACGCGCTGTGAGGCGGGGCTTGCAGTTGAGAGGAAAGAAGATTACCTGCTCAGCTCATCGGCCAGAGCGGCGAGCTGGGCCTCGCTGGCGGCATTCAGCGCGCCGCGGACCGTGACGGTGGTGGCAGCGTAGGTCAGGTTCTTGCTGCCCTCAAGCATTTTGGTCATGACCTTGGCGGCCATCGGCGCCCAGGAGCCGTTCTCGATAAAGGCCACCGTGCGGTTCTGGTAGTTGCGCTCGGTCAGGTGATGGATGAACTCCTTCATGAAGGGGAATACATCGGCGTTGTAAGTAGGCGTGGCCAGAACCAGCTTGCTGAAGCGGAATGCCTGCGCGACGGCCTCGGCCATATCGCAGCGGGCCAGATCCATGGAAACCGTCTCCACGCCCTTCTCGCGCAGGGCCTCGGCCAGGCGGTTGGCAGCCTCGGCAGTGTGGCCGTAGATGCTGCTGTAGGCGACGAGCACACCCTCGGTCTCGGGGCGGTAGGCACTCCAGGTGTCGTAGGCGGCCAGCACATCGCCCAGCTGCTCCTTGTGCAGGACGGGACCGTGCAGGCTGCAGACGATCTCGATGTCCAGCGCGGCGGCCTTTTTCAGCACGGCCTGCACCTGCACGCCGTATTTGCCGACGATGCCGATGAAGTAGCGGCGGGCCTCGGGCAGCCACGGCTCCTCCACGTCGAGTGCGCCGAACTTGCCGAACGCATCGGCGCTGAACAGGACCTTGTCTGCATCGTCATAGGTCATGATGACCTCGGGCCAGTGGACCATCGGCGCGGTGACAAAGTGCAGCGTGTGGGTGCCCAGCGGCAGGGTGTCCCCCTCCTTGACGACGACACGGCGGTCCGCGTAGTCGGTGCCGAAATAGGCCTTCATCATGTTGAACGCCTGGGCGGACGCGACGATGGTCGTGCCGGGGTATGCCTGCGCGAACGCGGCGACGGAGCCGGAATGGTCAGGCTCCATGTGCTGCACGACCAAGTAGTCGGGCGTGCGCTCGCCCAGTGCAGCGGCGATCTTGGTGATCCACTCGTCGGTAAAATGGGCATCGACGCTGTCCATGACGGCGACCTTGTTGTCGCAGATCAGGTACGAGTTGTAGGCCATGCCGTTGGGCACGTCGTATTGGCCCTCAAACAGGTCAACAAGGTGGTCGTTGACGCCGACATACAAAATATCTTTGGTGATTCCCATACGTGTAAACCTCCCGAAAAATACCAGAGTTGTTATTCTGGACACAGTATAGCATAGTTTTAGGAATTTGTCTCGGTTTTTTTAAAAATAGTTTGATAAAATTTTTAAATACAGTTGATAGGTAGGGGCAGGAGGGAATTTGGCGGGGTGGGCAAGGCGCACGGGAGGGATGAATACCTCCCGTGCGAAGCAAAAAAGCTCCCCGCCGATTCTCGGCGGGGAGCACAGGGATGTTTACCTGAAAATTATACGCGCGTTTTCAGAACCTCGTGCGCGGGCACGGGGGCGTCGATGGGACGGGGCGCACCCTCGACCCACTGGATGGCCTTCTTGGGGCACTTGCTGACGCAGGTGCCGCAGCCGTTGCACTTGGTATAGTCGATGACAGCGACGTTGTCCTTCAGGAAGATCGCCTGGTTCGGGCAGTTGCGCACGCAGAGGCCGCAGGCAATGCAGCCGACCTTGCAGGTCTTGTTGACCAGCGCGCCCTTGTCCTTGTTGGAGCACATGACCGCGGGCTGCGGGGCAATGGGCTTCATCTGGATGACGTGGCGCGGGCAGGTCACGGTGCAGGCCGTGCAGCCGGTGCACTTTTTGCGGTCCACGACGGCCACGCCATTGATGACGTGGATGGCGTCAAACTTGCACGCGCGGGTGCAGTCGCCCAGACCCAGGCAGCCATAGGCGCAGGCGCTTGGGCCGCCCGCAATGGAGGCCGCAGCAGCGCAGGTCTGGATGCCCTGGTAGTCAAACCGCTTGCCGCAGTTCTCGCCGCCCGCACAGATGACGGTGGCGCGCAGGCTGGGGCGGTCGTCGGTGGCATTGCCCATGATGGTGTTGATGGCGTCGGCAGTCTTGTCGCCGCCCGGGGCACACTTGAAGGTGGGGGCACCGTTCTCCACGATGGCCTTGGCGTAGTCGGCACAGCCGGCGTAGCCGCAGCCGCCGCAGTTGGCGCCGGCCAGACATTCCGTGACCTGCGCGATGCGCGGGTCCTCATACACAGCCATGAACTTGGAGGCCAGCACAAGGATCACGCCGCCGGCCAGGCCCAGCACCACCACGACAACGATAGCAAATACGATCGGGTTCATTCTCTCCATTCCCCTTTCTTAGAATATCGCGTTGATGATGTTTTCGACCAGACCGCCAAAGCCCATGAAGCTCATGGAGGTGATAGCGGCAGAAACCAGCGTGATGGGCAGGCCCTTGAAGCTCTCCGGCGGGTTGGCGGCCTCGACGCGGGAACGCACGCCGCAGAACAGCAGCATGGCGACCAGGAAGCCGACGCCCGCACCGGCGGCGCAGATAAGCGCCTCAGCGTAGGCCAGGCCGAAGCCGAACTCGGCCACAACGGCGGAGTAGTCCTGCACGGCCAGGATGGTGACGCCCAGCACGCAGCAGTTGGTCGTGATCAGCGGCAGGTAGACGCCCAGGGACTGATACAGCGCCGGGACGTACTTTTTCAGCGTGATCTCGATCAGCTGGACCAGAACGGCGATGACGAGGATGAAGATGATCGTCTGCAGGTAACCCAGATTATAGGCATCCAGCAGGAAGATCTGCAGCGGGAAGGTCACAGCCGTGGCAATGACCATGACGACGATAACGGCAGCGCCCATGCCCGCGGAGGAATCCAGCTTTTTGGAAGCGCCGAGGAACGGGCAGATACCCAGAAACTGCACCAGCACGTAGTTGTTGACCAGGATCATGCTGAAGAAGATGGTGGCAAACGTTGCAATCTGAGAACTCATTGTGCGGCACCCTCCTTCTGTTCTTCCTTGGCGGCGTCGATCTTCTCGAGCATGACGTCGCCGCAGCTCTTGCGCTCAATGGGCTTGTTCAGCTTGCGCTCCAGCCAGACACAGCCGGCCATCAGGCAGCCAAAGACGAAGAAGCCGCCCGGCGCGGAGTTCATGACGGTCATGCGGTCCACGCTCTCGGGGATGATGGTGATGCCCATCCAGGTGCCGCTGCCGATGATCTCACGGACGGAGGACATGAGCAGCATGGTCAGGATGTAGCCGATGCCCATGCCCAGACCGTCCAGCGCGGAGTCCACGACGGTGTTCTTGCAGGCGAACATCTCGGCACGGCCCAGAATGATGCAGTTGACGACGATCAGCGCCAGATACACGCCCAGCGCCTTGTACAGATCGGGCACGAACGCCTGCAGCACCATCTGCACGACGGTAACAAACGTTGCGATGATAACGATGTAGCACGGCAGATGCACCTTGGCCGGAATGACCTTGCGCAGTGCCGAGATAACGATGTTGGAGCAGACCAGAACGAACGTCATGGCCAGGCCCATGCCCACAGCGCCGGAAACGGTGGTGGTGACAGCCAGTGCGGAGCAGCAGCCCAGCACCAGGCGCAGAACGGGGTTCTCACGGATGATGCCCGCGGTAAAAACCTTCCACTTGCTCGGTTTTTCGTTCATCGTTACTGCACCCCCTTGATCTCATTGTTGTAGCAGTCGATGGCTGCGTTGATGGCGTTGAACGCGCCGTTGCTGGAATACGTTGCACCGGCAATGCTGTCCACAGGGCTGCCGGAGGCGACCTCTCCCCCGTTCCAGCCGATAAAGCCGGAGGCGAAGGAATCGCCGGAGACCTTGGAGCCGATGCCGGTGGTCTGGGTGGAGCCGTCGATGGAGATACCGGAAATGGCACCCTCGGCGTCAAAGGCAACGTAGACCGTGACGTCCTTGCCGGAGTAACCGGAGGCCGCAGCCTTGACGGCGACATCGCCGTTCGCGGTCTTGACAGCACCCTCGACGCTGTCGGTGGTCAGACCGTCGATGGCAGTCATGCTGTCGGTGGTCGTGCCCTCGGGCAGGACGGAGACATAGGCGGCCAGGGTCTCGGCTTGGGTGTTTTCCGCAATGATGGGGGCGGTGATGTCGTTCAGCACAGCCAGCAGCGCGCTGCAGACCAGGCAGATGACGACCAGCACGATGACGGGCAGCACAAGCTCCTTGAAAGTGCTCTGCTTCTCGGTGGTTTGCTTTTCAGCCATTATTCCGCACCGCCTTTCTTGGCTTTTTTGGGCTTTTTGTAGCCCAGCGGCGTCTGGTGGCCCCAGGCGTTGAACCACGGGGTCATCAGGTTGCCCAGCAGGATGGCGTAGCTCATGCCCTCATTCATCGAGCCGAAGTGGCGGATGAGGAAGGTGATGAGGCCGATAAACACGCCGTAGAACAGCTTGCCCTTGGTGGTGAACGGGCTGGTCACGTAGTCCGTCGCCATAAAGACAGCACCGAACAAAAGACCGCCGGCCATGCACCCGAACAGGGCGGTGTAGGCCCCGCCGGTGTTGAGCGGAGTCCGCCCAAAGACCGTGGCAACGAGGGTCACGGGGATGGGCGCCGGGCTGGTCCGGG
>ENA-OQKO01001818-OQKO01001818.1-human-gut-metagenome-genome-assembly--contig:-NODE-1818-length-11028-cov-5.669480_pt1 | contig 11028 bp, 9 predicted proteins | sample MGYA00242777_ERZ504796 | MGnify/ENA primary metagenome ERZ504796 (study PRJEB26092, sample SAMD00036404) | human gut metagenome | host: Homo sapiens | study: EMG produced TPA metagenomics assembly of... | reverse complement strand
TCTGTTCGGTCCGTGGGGGTGGGTGTCGATCTTGATTGGGTGTGTGGTGTGGGTGTGGCGCCGTGCCGGGGTTCGTTGCTTGAGTCGGCGCGGCGGCGCACCGGGGGCCGTCTGGTCCTGTGGCAGTGCTGTGGCGGGTGGGGTGCCGTCCGGGCCGCCGTCATAGTGGGCTTCGCCAACAAAAATGCGCCCGCCCAGCGCTGGGCCGGTGGCAATCACCACGCACTTGCAGCTGTAATAGCCGCCCAGCGCCGTTACCACCCCGCACACATGGCCGTTCTGCACATCCAGCCGCACGATCTCCGCCTGGTGAATTTCCAGGTTGGGGGTCAGCTCCAGCGCGTGCTTCATCCACATGTGGTAGCGCTTGCGGTCAGTCTGCACGCGCAGGCTGTGTACCGCAGGGCCTTTGCCGCGGTTCAGCATCCGGCTCTGCAAAAAGGTGGCGTCCGCCGCAATGCCCATCAAACCGCCCAGCGCATCGATTTCCCGCACCAGATGCCCCTTGGCTGTGCCGCCAATGGACGGGTTGCAGGGCATGTTGCCGATAAAATCCAATGTCAACGTAAAGATCGCCGTCTTGGCGCCAAGCATGGCTGCCGCATGGGCAGCTTCAATTCCGGCGTGTCCGGCACCCACCACGACCACATCATAATTTCCCAAAAAATCCATAATCTCTATGCCTCAAATCAAAACTCTTTGATGGAACAAATTTTCGTCACTTCATTGTATCACAGCCGCGCCCGGAACACAATAAAAGAGCGCCTGCCCCCGCAGAAAATAGCGGGTAAACAGGCGCTCTTGGAACGCAGAAGAACAGGTGGGTTATTTGCCCACACAGAAGGTAGAAAACACTTCGTCAATGGTAGCTTCGGTGGCATCCTCACCGGTCAGGCGGGCAAGGGCACGCTGCGCATCGCTGATGCACACCCCGGCAGCATCCAGCCCAAAGCCGTCCTCCTGGCTGTTCAGGGCTTCGGCCAGGGCATCGCGGGCTTCCTTGGCGGCGCTCAGCTGGCGGGCGCTGCACAGCACGGCAGCGTTGGGGTCCAGGTTGGCGGTGCCCAGCAGTTGGGCGACCGCCTGACACAAAGGCTGCAGGCTGGCGGCGTCCCGCGCGGTCAGCGGAATGATGGCCTTGAAGTAAGGCGCTAACTGCTGCTGTGCGGCAGTGAATGCTTCCCCCTGCCCGGCCAGATCCTGCTTGTTCAGGATGGCCAGCGCAGGGCGGCCCTGGCAGCGGCGTGCAATTTCCAGGTCTTCCTCATTCAGCGGGGCGGCCAGATCGAACACGGCCAGCACCAGCCCGGCTTCCTCCAGCTTTTTCCAGCTGCGGCGGATGCCCTCGGCTTCAATGGCATCTTCGGTCTCGCGCAGACCGGCGGTATCGAACAGATTCAGCTGGATATCCCCCAGCTGTACCGCCTGCTCCACCACGTCACGGGTGGTGCCAGCCACCGGCGTGACGATGGCCCTGTCGAACCCGGCCAGCAGGTTGAGCAGTGTGGATTTGCCCGCATTTGGTCTGCCCACAATGGCGCAGTCCACACCTTCGCGCAGGACGGTATCCGCCTGATAATTATGGATCAACTCGTCCAGCTCTTCCTTTACCCCACTCAGTACGCGGTGCAGATGGTCACCGTCCAGCTCCGGCACATCCTCTTCGGGAAAATCCACCCATGCGGCAAGGTGAGCCTGAATGGCGGTAAGCGCTTCCTTCTGGGCACTGATCTTCTTTGCCAGCGCACCGCCCAGCGCGGCATTGGCCAGCGCGGCACCCTGACGGCCATCCGCCGAGATCAGGTCCATGACCGCTTCGGCCTGCGTCAGACCCAGCTTGCCGTTCAGGAACGCGCGGCGGGTGTACTCGCCGGGCGCGGCAGGCTGAGCACCGGCAGCAAGACAGGCTTCCACCAGACGGCGGGCCACGGCGCTGCCGCCATGGCAGGAAAGCTCCACCACGTCCTCGCCGGTATAGCTGTGGGGCGCACGGAAAAACAGGGCCACCCCCTCATCAAAGGCTTCGTCCCCTTCCCGGAATGTGCCGTACATGGCGGTGTAGCCTTTGGCATCCTCCACCTTTTTTGCGGCGTTGGCCGGGCGGAACACCCGGGCTGCTATGGGATAGCTCTCCGCACCGGAGAGCCGCACGACGGCAATGCCGCCTGCGCCCGGCGCTGTTGCAATGGCTGCAATGGTCGTTTCCTGCATGGTTTTTTCTGGCTTCCTTTCCGCGCCCGGTCTGGCCGCTTGCTCCCATCTGCCCACAGCAGCGAGACCAATACAGTTTCATTGTACCACGAAATGCTGCGGAATGGTACTGTTTTTTCAACCAATTCCCGGGAAACGGTTGAAAATCCGCCCGTTTCTCACACAAAAAAGGGGCTTTCCGTCCCAACACGGAAAGCCCCTTTTTACAGGAAACTGTTTTTTAGAACTTGGCGATATCTGCCGTGGTGATGGCCTTGCCGGGCAGTGTGCGTGCATCGGCATTCTCATTCAGGGCCAGCTTGCCCTCGCGCAGCAGCTGCACAGCCTTCTGGTGATCGGCAGCCTTCCAGTTGTTGCCCACGATCTTCCAGTTGTTGTTCACGTGCGGCTCAATGGTGCCGCCCTTCACGGTGCGGATGTACTCGCCCAGCAGCTCGCGGATGCCGCCCACGTCGCCGCGCACATCGATCTCCAACAGCTTGGGCAGCTCTTCGCCCGGCAGGAAGATGTCTGCAGCCGTCAACAGCTGGGTGGTGGCGCGGTAGTTGTTCACTGCCACCACAAAGGTGTCGGTATCCTTCACGGCCTTGCCGTTCGGCCACTTGAGGTTCTTGATGCGGTGGCCCGGCTCCTTGGAGACGTCCAGCTCGTAGTTGACACCCTCAAAAGCATCATACAGGTAGTAGCGCACCGAGGGGTCAAAGGCGATGGTCACTTCATCCGGCTTCCATGTCTTGAAGAAGGCAGCAGACCACTCCATGAAGCGGCGCAGCTGCTCGCCGGTCATCTGCAGCTTGTACAGGGTGTTCTGGTAGGTGTAGATGCTTGCCATGTCGCACTTGCGGATGGTGCCCTCGCGCATCTGGGAGGTCATGGAGGTCAGGGCGGTAGCAGAGACCTGCGCACCGGTGTAGTACATCTGCACTTCGTTGATGAAGTCCAGCAGCGCGGTATCCTGCACCATGGCCTGCGGCAGGCAGTCGATCTCGTTTTCGGGGGCCAGATCGCCGCCCTTCAGCTCGCCAATGGGGGTAACAGCGTCTTCCTTGGCGCGGGTGTCGTAGGAGGCCAGCAAAGCGGTCAGCTCCGGATCGGGCTCGTACTCCTTGATCTGCAGGTTTTCAGAGGTGCGGTTCACGACCTTCCACTTGCCGTCCAGCTGGCGCTCCAGATAGACGTGGATCTCGGACAGGGTGGCACCGGCGTTCTTGTTCTCCACCACCAGCACGTTGTTGATCATCATGTTGGGGATGCTCCTGTGGCCGTGGCCGCCCACGATTACATCAAACTCCGGGCAGGCATTGGCCAGATCGGTAACGCCGGAGCCGTACACACCGTACTCGTTCTCGGTATCCATGTGCATGACGCCGATCAGAACATCCACCTGATCCTTGATCTTATCGATGATCTTGCGGCTCTCGTCCACAGGGTTGGTGACCTTCCAGCCCTCCAGATTCTTGGCATCCCAGCGGATGATGTTGGGGGTGACCATGCCAATGACACCGATCTTGACAGTGCCCTTTTTGATGATGGTGTAGCCGTCGGCCAGCGGGGTGCCGTCCGGTGCATAAACGTTGCCGGTGAGCACCTTGGCCTTCTGCTGTCCCATGACCTTTTTCAGCACATCCATGCCGTAGTTGTACTCATGGTTGCCGGTGGTCCAGATATCATAGCCGATGGCATTCATGGCAGCGATCATGGGATGCAGGTCATCGTTCAGGAACAGCTCTGCGGAGTTGGCCTGAATGGTATCGCCTGCATCCACCACCAGCGTGTTCCGGGTGCGGCACTGCTTGATGGCGGTCGCCTGCTGGGCCACACTGCCGGAAGCATCTGCCTTGTTGGCAGCGTAGTCCCATGGGTCGAATTTGCCGTGGGTATCGCTGGTGGCAAGGATCTGCAGATCCATGCTCCACAGGGACTTGATGTCACAGGCGGCTGCAGAGGGTGCCATGCAGCTGGCGGCTGCGATGGTTGCGGATGCCCCTGCACCACGCAGGAAGCTGCGGCGGGAGATCTTGTTCTGAGCCATAGTTGATTACCTCTCTTTTCATCATTCTGTCTGTTCTTCACGAACAGAACGCTCTTGACTACAGTATAAAGCCTTGACCAATTGTTTTACAATTGCCATTTAAGAGAAAGATTTCGGCAAAAAACAGGTAAATCCTCCAAATTTTGAGAAGAATGACTTTTTTATGCTCAGTATACCGCAACAGCTGCCCGACCCGAAACCACCTTGGCGTCAGTTTTGGGTAAAATCCTTTTTTGCGTGAAAAAGGTCTCCGGAAAATCCGCAGATTTTCCGGAGACCCTGATTTCAAAAGTAGTTCCGTATTACAGCTCGATTTTGCCAAAGCTGAAATTGGCAAAATCATCCACCCGCTCGGTGCGCTTGGGTGCTACCGGTGCTGCATTCTCGGCATCACGGGGTGCATAGGTACGCTCCGGCACGCCGGAAGGCCGCGGGCCGCGGGGTGCACCATTGCGGCTGCCACGGTAACCGCCGCGGTTTCCATTGTGGTCGCCATGCTCAGAACGGTTCCCGCCGCGATAACCGCCATTGCGGCTGCCGCCGGGACGACGGCCATTGCCGCGTCCGCCACGGGGACGGCGCTCGCCATAGGTGTTCTCGGTCTGTGCATCGGGTGCGGTGGAGTAGATGACCACACGGCGGTCACGGCCCTCGCCCTTGCTCTCGCTGCGCACGCCCTCCATCTTGCTGATGGCAGAGTGGATGATACGGCGCTCGTAGGGGTTCATGGGTTCCATGGCAAAGCTGCGGCCGGTCTTGCGCACCTTGGCACCAATGCGCTGTGCCAGTGCGGTCAGGTCGCTCTCGCGCTTATCGCGGTAGCCGGCCACATCCAGACCCAGCTTGATGTAATCGCCCTCCAGACGGTTTGCCACAAGGCTTGCCAGATAGGAAAGGCTCTCCATGGTCTCGCCGCGGCGGCCGATGAGGGCACCCAGCTTTTCACCGTCCAGACGGATGATGGTAGCTTCGCCCTTCTGCACAGCGCTGAAGGTGACATTCTCCACGCCCATCAGGGCAATGACCTCACGCAGGTAGTCCACAGCAGCCTTGATCTTAGCGTTCTCTTCGATCACGATGGGGACTTCCGGCTCCTCTTCCTCGGCAGCGGGCTGCTCTGCAGCAGCTTCTGCAGCGGGGGCAGCAGGCTCTTCGGCCTTTGCTTCCGGCTGTGCTGCCGCAGCAGCAGGCTCCTCTGCCACGGGAGCGGCCTTGACAGCCTCCTGCACGGGAGTCTTTTTCTCAACAACAGGCTCAGCGGGTGCTGCAGCCGGAGCATCCGGCTCCTCCACGCTCACGCACACCTTAGCGGGGGTGAGCTTCAGGCCCAGAAAACCAGTCTTCTGGGGCATTTCCAGCACTTCGCAGCTGACATTCAGATCATCGGCCTGCACGCCCAGCAGAGCGCAGGCTTTTGCGCGGGCTTCATCGACCGTTTTGCCGGTCGCTTCCTGCTTACGGATCATAACCGTTCATCCTCCTCTTATTCTTTATCCTGCTTGTTCAGCTCGCTCAGCGGCACGGTACGCTCGTCCTTGTAGCGCTCCTCGTCCAGCTGGCGGGCATACTCCAGACGGCGCTTGTTCATCTCGCTGGCAGAAATGTTCTTTTCCGTGGTCTTGCCGGTCTTGGGATCGGTGACCTTGACGGTAGTGTTCTTCACACCGCGTTTTTCCTGCTTTTTCTTTTCTGCGATCTGCGCTTCGATCTCCTTGCGCATCTTATCGGGGTCGTACACCTTGCGCATGACCTGAGTCTGCACGGTCATTACGATGTTGGAAATGACGTAGTACAGAGAGAATGCCAGAGGATAGGTGAAGCAGAAGAACAGGTACATCAGCGGCATCATATACATGGTCAGCTTCATGCTGCCCTGCATCTGCTGGCCGCTGGCCTTCATGCTGATATGGGTGGACAGGAGCATGGTGATGACCGACAGCAGCGGCAGCACGATGTCCAGAGAAAGGCCCAGTTTGGGGATGCGGGTCAGGTCGATGCCGAGGAAGTTCATGTGCTGGCTGAACTCGGTAATGGTAGCGATCTGCTCGGCGCTGAAGCAGCCCAGCACACCGCCGTTGCCAGCAACCACCTGTGCGATGATGTTGGTATCGCGGGTGATGGCGGTAAAGGCGACGCCGGAGGCGGTCAGGGCCTCACCGGCGGCGGTCAGAGCCGCAGCGCTGATGTGGAAGATGCGCTCCAGCGGATTGTACACGACACCGATAACGCCGAACATGACAAGGAAGTTCAACAGCATGGGCACGCAGCCTGCGGTGGGGTTATAGCCGTAGTCCTGCTGCAGCTTGAGCATTTCTTCCTGCTGCTTTTCGGGCTTGTCCTTGTACTTGGTCTGGATCTCCATCATCATGGGCTGGAAGGCCGACATTTTAGCCATGCTCTTCTGCTGGCTCAGCTGCAGAGGGATCTTGACGATGTTGATGAGCAGCGTGAAGATGATGATGTCCCAGCCGTAGCTCGGGAGCAGCTTGTAGATCCACTCCATGACATAGCCGAGAGGACCGCTCAGGATGTAAAAGAAGTTCATACCTTTGTCCATTCTGCCCCGTCTGTGGCACGGGACTTGTTATTTTTATCGTAGGACACGCTGCCCACAGTGCACCGCGTCACAAGAAGCATATTTACTTTTCCACCTTTTGCTTGTGCCGTGTGGAAAACAGCTTTGCGGGCTGCAGGCGGCGGGCAGGGTTCTGCCAGCGGCCCGGCTCCGGCACCGGGTCAAAGCCCCATTTGCCGAAGGGATTGCACCGGGCGATGCGCCATGCCCCCAGCAGGATGCCCTTTACGCACCCATGGGTCATGATGGCCTGCATGGTGTAGTTGCTGCAGCTGGGCGTAAAACGGCAGCTGCGGCCGATCCATGGGCTGAGAGTGTACTGGTAGGCCCGGATGGGCACGCACAGCGCGCGGCGGCAGATGTACTGCAGGCGGTTCATGCGTCCGGCTTTTCCGCCTGTGCCCTGCGTGCCGGGGGCACGGTGGCAGGGGGCGGCGCATCCGGCCGTTTGGCCTTATCCGGCAGACCGGCCTGTGCAAACAGCTTTGCCACAACGCTGCTCAGCTGCCAGCTCTTCAGCCGCGGGGTCATACCGCGGGCTACAAAGATCAGATCATAGCCGCCGATGTTGTAGTCCAGATGCTCGTCGATGGCCGCCTTCATCACGCGGCGGGCGCGGTTGCGCTGCACGGCGTGGCCGATCTTTTTGGTGGCGGTCAGACCCACACGGGTCTTTTTGCTGCGGGTCTTGAGCACATACATCACAAGACCGGGGTTCACATAGGATTTGCCGCGGGCATACACTCTGCCAAACTCGCTGTTGCGGCGGATGGGACGATAGCGCATGATTCCGCGCCTCCTTTCTGTGGCTGAGAACACGCCCTGAAGGGTGCATTCTTCAGCCAGTATATCAAAAATTTTTCGACTTTGAAAGCCCATGCGGGCATTTTTACGAAAATTCTTTCAATTTTCAAAAAAAAATAAGACCGCTAATCCAATATCAGCGGTCTTTTGTGCGCATATTCATTTCTGCGCCGGATCCCGTCATAAAAGGCCGGATCAGACAGTCAGGCTCTTGCGGCCCTTTGCACGGCGAGCATTGATGACCTTACGGCCGTTCTTGGTGCTCATGCGGGTCAGAAAGCCATGAACTTCCTTGCGCTGACGCTTCTTGGGCTGAAAAGTTCTCTTCATGGTTGTATCCTCCGTAAAAACTTATCCCCGGTATGGGGTCTGATGTGGTCCCAGATTGGGGACAGGCTTGCAATTCAACAGTATATCGCATAGTATGGCGTTCTGTCAAGCATTTTTTTCGCTTTCCTTCAAACTTTTTTGTGAAAAGATTTTCAACTTTTTCACCATTCTGCCGTGGAAAACTCTTTTGCCACAAGATATTGTGGCCCTGTTTTGCCCATGCCACAACGGCCGTGCAGGGGCTTTTCTTATGTATTATAAATTACATTATAGAAATATGGACGCACAGCGTTTTTTGTGGTATACTAACCTAGTATCAGCAGCATTGTTGAAAACTTTAACGGAGTGGATGTTTTATGGATTCTTTTAAGGACGTTTTAGAGGCCGCCCAGGCGTACTGCAAAACGCAGATGGCCGAGCCGACCTATAATCTCTATATCGACGGACTGGAGCCGATCAGCTTTGAGGATTCCAGCCACATCACCCTTTCGGTGCGCAACGACTTCATCTGCAAGATCGTGACGGACCGCTACCTTGGCCTGCTCAAGGAAGCCTTCAAGACCGTGCTGGGCTTCGACGTGGACATCACGCTGGTGGTGCCCAGCACGCCGCCGCACGAGGTGGTGCTGGCCCAGCAGTACGAGGCGAACCCCGCCTCCCCGCAGGGCAACTACGAGTTCACATTTGAAAACTTCATCAAAGGCCCTTCCAACCAGTTTGCGTTTGCTGCTGCACAGGCGGTTGCGGCCAATCCCTCCGGCGCATACAACCCGCTGTTCATCTACGGCGGCTCCGGCCTTGGCAAGACCCATCTGCTCACGGCCATCCAGACCGAGATCAAGCGCACCCACCCCGATTTCGTCATCATGTACGTTACCTGCGAGCAGTTCACCAATGAGCTGATCGCCGCCATCCGCGCCGGCAGCACCGAGGACTTCCGCATGAAGTACCGCGTGGCCGACCTGCTGCTGGTGGACGATATCCAGTTCATCGCCGGCAAGGAGTCCACGCAGGAGGAGTTCTTCCACACCTTCAACTCCCTGCACGATGCCCACAAGCAGATCGTCATTGCCTCCGACCGCCCGGCCAAGGAGATCAAAAGTCTGGAAGAGCGTCTGCGCACCCGCTTTGAGTGGGGCCTGACCGCCGATGTGCAGCCGCCGGATTTTGAGACCCGCGTGGCCATCGTCAAGCGCAAGGCAGAGCTTTTGCATCTGGACCTGCCCGAGGATGTGGCCGAGTTCATTGCCAACCACCTGAAGAACAACATCCGCCAGCTGGAAGGCGCTGTAAAAAAACTGAACGCCTACTACATGCTGGAGGGCATCCAGCCGGTCATCAGCGTGGCACAGAATGCCATCAAGGACATCCTCAACGAGACCCAGCCCGTACCGGTGACCATCGAAAAGATCATCGGCGAGGTGTCCCGCACCTTCAACGTCTCCCCTGCCGACATCCGCGGCACCAAGCGCAACGCCAATGTGGCCTCTGCCCGCCGTGTGGCCATCTATATCCTCCGGGAGGTCACCGGCATGAGCATGGAGGAGATCGGCCGGGAGTTCTCGGGCCGCGACCACTCCACCATCGTCTACTCCCTCAAGACCATGGAGCGGGACATGAAGAACGACCAGCACCTGCGCGAGACCGTGAGCGACATCATCAAGAACGTCAAGGCCTGACGGAAAAACAGGGGCAAAAGTCATACTCTCACAGGGGATAAAACCCCAAATATGGGGAGAAATGCAGGGGAATCCGGGAAAACAGAACAAGATATTGTGGTCAGACGACAAAGTTCTCCACTCTTTCCACCGAGTTTTCAACATTCAACTTCTGTTTTGCACACCCGCCGTGGAAAGAAAAGCCGCTCCAGCCCTTTCCACAAGCCTTTCACACTGCATTCACAATCCGGTGGAAAACCATGGAGCCGCACCATTCCACACATTTTCCGACTTTTCCACATCTTCCCCAGCCCCTACTACGAATACTACAACAAGTTCAATATAGATTTAAAGGTTTTGTCCCTGTTTTATGGGAGAAAGAACCTCAAAACTTGAATCCAAAATAAGGAGAGACGCGCAATTGAACATCATCTGCGATAAGACCCTGCTGAGTGCAGCCATTGACGGCGTTTCCAAAGCTGTTACCCTGCGCTCCACCATCCCTGTGCTGGAGGGTATCCTGCTGAAAGCCGAAGGCTTCCAGCTCACCCTGACCGGCTACGACCTGGAAATGGGCATCGTGACCACCATTGATGCCAATGTCAAGGAACCCGGCGAGGTAGTGCTGAACGCCAAGCTGCTCAGCAGCATGGTCAGCCGGATGCCTTCCGGCCAGATCAACATCCAATCTGCCGAAAACGGAAAAACCACCATCCAGAGCGGTGTGGCGCAGTTCGAGATCCAGTCCATGAACCCCACCGATTTCCCCGAGCTGCCCAACACCGGTGCCGAGGAGACCCTGAACATCAAGACCGGCGTGCTCCGTGATATGATCGAGCGCACCCTGTACGCCGTCAGTCAGGATGAGAAAAAACCTGCGCATACCGGTGAATTATTTGAGATCTCGCCGGATAAGCTGACCGTTGTTGCGCTGGACGGCTACCGTCTGGCCATTGTGGAGCGGCCGGTGGAAGCCATAAAGGAGATCCGCATCATCGTGCCCAGCAAGACCATGAACGAGGTCTCCCACCTGCTGGCCAACGACGACGAGGAGACCGTGCACATCTCCGCCAACCGCCGTTATGTGGTGTTCACCACCGCCGGTTACACCATCATGAGCCGCCTGATCGAGGGCGAATTCCTCAACTACCACAACGTGATCCCCAATGGCAGCCGCACCAGCGTGGTTCTGGACACCAAGGAATTTATCGAGACCATCGAGCGTGCCTCTCTGATTATTACAGAGCGTTTAAAAAATCCCCTCCGCATCACTTTTACAGAGGGTAAAGTGGTGGTCCGCTGCCAGACCAATCTGGGCCGCGTGGTGGATGAATTCAACGCGCAGTGCGAGGGCGATGAGGTGGAGATCGGTTTCAACAACCGCTATCTGCTGGATGCCCTGCGCAACGCCCGCACCG
>ENA-OQKO01001806-OQKO01001806.1-human-gut-metagenome-genome-assembly--contig:-NODE-1806-length-11151-cov-3.724329_pt1 | contig 11151 bp, 6 predicted proteins | sample MGYA00242777_ERZ504796 | MGnify/ENA primary metagenome ERZ504796 (study PRJEB26092, sample SAMD00036404) | human gut metagenome | host: Homo sapiens | study: EMG produced TPA metagenomics assembly of... | reverse complement strand
ATATATGCACCATCTTCGCCAAAAGCACTGCCACCGGAAATACCGATGTAGAGACGGTTATTGTAGATGGCTGGTGTACAGGTACTTGCGCCACCAAAGTATAACGGCTCAATCAGATTATCCAGATCTACTTTTCCATCTGCTGCCAGATTATAGGAATACAGATATCCGCTCTGTGTAGAGAAGTAGATTCTTCCGTTATAATAGGAAACATCACTTCTTACTTTATCAGCCTTTGTCTGAATACGCTGTACTGTCACACCAGTATTTTTATCCATAACCATCAGTGCACCGCCGGCGTCTACTGAGAATACATAGTTGTCATTTGTCCATGCGCCGGCCCACCAGTAACCGGTCTTACTGTAATTAGTCCATAATGGTGTCTTCATTTCGGTCTGGTTGGACGGATCTTCATCAGTCGCTGTCAGACACACGAACTCACCCTGCTGGAATCCCACATAAATCCTTCCGTTCTCATAACGGATCGGGCTGTTACAGGAACCTTTTCTTCCTTTGTAGCACCAGAGAGACTCCAATGTAGAAGCATTAAAGCATTGGATACCGCCGCCCAGCGGAACGAAGATCATTCCATCTGCATAGGTAACCGGGATCAGGTTGAAACCTGCATTCATAAAGCAGTCGCTGCTCTTTAATACTTCACCGGTTTCCTTGTCCAGCATATATAATTTGCCGCCGGACTGTGTGTATACTTTGTTATCTACGATAACCGGTGTACTTCCGCTGGAAGGTGTGACAGAAGTACCCATCTGACGCTCCCATTTTACTTCGATACTTTCTTTTGTGATCGGAGTCTTGGACTTGATAACAGACTGATTGTTGGAGTCTGCACGGAATCCCGGATACTCTGCTTTCAGCTGTGGAAGCTTCTCACTCTCAGCTGCTTTATCCAGTGTAATGTTCCGTACAGAAGACTCAGCCAGTGTGATCTTGTCTGTCTTTCCTACATAACCGTCACAGGATGCGGTCCATGTATACTCTGTGCCCGGGAACATTTTAAATCTTCCATTTTCCGGATATACACGCTCGTTGTTTGCTGTGTACAGGCAGACCAGTGCATTTGCCGGCTCTGTCTTCATTTCCAGATATACTGCTTCTACACGGTTGATCGTAACATTGTAGATAATCGGATTCTCGGAACCGTTATTTACCTTCACTGCTACTTTATTCTCACCGTTTTTGAGTGCCAGTGTGTAAACACCGCCTTTGGCACTTTCGCCATTAAACAGAACATCGGAGTCCTCCGGCTTACTGCTGTATGCCGGATCTACTGCTGCAAAAGTAACAGAAGAAACATCGTCTAATACATCCACGGAATACTCGGTTGTCTTATAAGAGAATTTAGGTGTAAATGCAATGGCATCACCATTCTGATCCGTTAATGTCAGATTTTTTAAGATTCCGTTGCGTTTTACATGAATGACATAATGTTCTTCTGCGTCACCCTTTGTCACAGTCATGTAAATATCATTGCCTTTTCCGCTGGCTTCAATCAGTTTATCATTGAACCAGATATAGGAATTATTTGCGCTGCCGGCCTGTGTAACTTCTCTGCCATCCTGACTGATGTAACGGAATGAATATTTTACCTCATTATCACTGTTTGCACCGGAAGCAAGGAGCGGTTTGAAGCCAACACTGTCACTGTCAGAATTTACAAAAAATGTTACTTCGCCTTTCTGATCAAAAGCCTGGTTTCCGGATATTCCGGACACTGCCAATGCACTTATCAACTCATGTTTCTCCGGAATTTCTTCCAGAGCAACGCTGCGGATTCCGGATACTTTTCCATCTTCCTGTTTCAGCAGCATATATACATTGTATCCTGCTTTTGTCAGATCTGTCAGTTCTAACGTATTTGCGCCCTCAACTGCATCTGCACTCTTACCATCTTTCTGGATGGTTGCTGCGTCCGGGGCTGCTTTATCAGCTTTCTGTACCAGGTAATATAAAGTACCTGCTTTGTTTGCTGTTACATTAATCTTTGCACTGTTGTCTGTACGCTCAGCTACTGCATCATCCGCAATTGTCAGAACCGGCAGTGCACCGTTTGTGTAAACGGTTACGAAATAATCTCTTGCCTGTGTACCATCTGCGGATGTCAGGGTCAGTTTTACCGTTGCTGAAGTAGCTACTCCTGCAGTGCGATCCGAAAAATCGACGCAGATATTGCGATCGCCTTTATAGTTAGTTCTTATATTAATGCTGTCGCCTTCTGCTTTATTTCTTACACCGCTGACAGCGGTTGCTGTCAAAACATCTGTACTGTTTGTCCAATTCACCCAGATATATGCTGAGCTGATACTGGATGCAAGCGTAAGACCTGCGGCATAATTTGTCTGAACCGGATTAAACGCGGAATCCATGGTAAATACTTTTCCCATGCCGGCATTTGGATTGTTGGTAATGTTCATGCTGCTTAATGTCGGTCCGCGGTAGATTACAAAGTTGTATACTCTTGTAGACTCACCTTTGATCAGCTGTACTTCTACCGGTGTTTCATCACCACTCAATGTAATATCCTGCTTTGCACCAGGAACACCATTGATGCGTACTTCTGTACCTGCATTAGCGGTCAGGTTCATGGTAACTTTTGATGTATTCAGATCTACATTTACTGTATGATCTGCAACACTTCCTGCAAAATCATTGCCGCCGTCTACGACTGCATTGCCGCCTGTCACTTCCACGCCGGTCAGATAGGATTCTGCACGTTTGAGTGCAAACTGCCATGCGGAATCATTTTTCAGGTAGATTGTTCCGTCGCTGTCTGCTACCGCACTTGCGATACAATACTGTTCATGGCTCGGATTGTAGAATAATCCACTCTCCGGATCCGCTTCTGTCATACCTGGCTTATCTTTTACCATGTACAGCGAACCTTTTGCACTGTTTACAAGGAAGTATACATATACATATCCAGTCTCTTCTTCATATCCGTTGATGATCAGGCCGGATGTCTGGCAATATGCAAAATCAGATTTGGTCGGAACCAGATAAGCTTTGCTCATGGCACCTGTCTCCGGGTTGATATCTGCTACCAGGATAGATGCGCCATCCTCACCAAAACCGCTGCCACCGGAAATACCGATGTAAAGACGGTTGTTGTAAATAGCCGGTGTACAGGTACTTGCGCCGCCATAATATAACGGCTCGATCAGGTTATCCAGATCTACTTTTCCATCTGCTGCCAGATTATAGGAATACAGATATCCGCTCTGTGTAGAGAAGTAGATTCTTCCGTTATAATAGGAAACATCACTTCTTACTTTGTCTGCTTTTGTCTGGATCCGCTGTACGGTCACACCGGTATTTTTATCCATGACCATCAGTGCGCCGCCTGCGTCTACGGCAAATACATAATTCTCATTTGTCCATGCGCCGGCCCACCAGTAACCTTTCGTGCTGTAATTGGTCCATAACGGTGTCTTCATTTCGGTCTGGTTGGACGGATCTTCATCAGTCGCTGTCAGACACACGAAATCGCCCATCTGGAAACCTACATAAATCCTTCCGTTCTCATAACGGATCGGGCTGTTGCAAGCACCGGTTCTTCCTTTATAACACCAGAGAGACTCCAGAGTCGAAGCGTTGAAGCACTGGATACCGCCGCCCAGCGGAACGAAGATCATTCCGTCTGCATAGGTAACCGGGATCAGGTTGAATCCTGCATTCATGAAACAGTCGCTGCTCTTTAAGACTTCGCCTGTCTCTTTGTCCAGCATATATAATTTGCCACCGGACTGTGTATATACCTTGTTATCTACGATAACCGGTGTGCTTCCGCTGGAAGGTGATACAGATGTACCCATCTGACGCTCCCATTTTACTTCGATACTTTCTTTTGTGATCGGAGTTTTTGCATGGATAACGGACTGATTGTTGGAGTCTGCACGGAATCCCGGATACTCTGCTTTCAGCTGCGGAAGTTTTTCACCTTCAGCGGCTTTGTCCAGTGTGATATCCAGTGTGGACGCTTCTGTCAGAGTGATCTTATCTGTTTTTCCCACATATCCTTCACAGGATGCAGTCCATGTATACTCTGTATTCGGAGCGAGATAGTATTTACCATTATCCTGATAAATACGCTCACCCTTGTCAGTATACAGACACACCTGTGCGTTTGCCGGCTCTACATTCACATCAAGAGTAGCGGATGCTACCTTTGTGATCGTCAGTGTATATTCGTCTGCGCTTACTGCGCCATTGTTTGGTTTGATCGTAACGACGTTCTCACCGTCTGCCACATCCAGCTTATATGTACCGTCTGCGGATGCTGTTCCGTTGAACAGAATCTCGGATTCCTCCGGATTTTGTAACTCTACCGGATCGATTGCTTTGATCGTCACATTTGATACATTGTCCAGTACCTGTGCTGTGTAAGCAGTCTTTTTGGAAGAAAAAGACGGACTGATAGAAACTGCATTTCCGTTATGATCTGTCATGGACAGACCGGATAATTTTGCAGATCGCACTATATGGATAACATACGTCTCCGTCACATCACCCTTGGTTACTGTGAGACTCAGATCATTTCCTTTTCCACTCACTCCCAGGAAGGCCTGGTCAAATCGCACATATACGTTACGTGCCGTATCTTCTTTTGTAAACTCTTTTCCATCCAGATCGATATACTTGAATGTATATTTCATGGACGGATCTATTGAAGCTTCTGAATTCAGTACCGGTTTCACGGACAAATACGTTGCACTTGTATCTGCCGGAATGGTTACCTCGCCGTTTTCAAAAGCTTTTTCACCGGAAATACCGGGCACCATAATACCACTCAGAAAATTATGTGTCTCTGAAACAGCAGTGGTATCTGCTTCTGTGGAAGCAACATCGGAAGTATACAGATCAGCATTCTGTCCTCCCTGTGCTTTTGTATTTTCATCTGAATCAATCTGTTGTGTTTCAGCATCTTCTGCCGAAACGGTCTGCTGTGTCGCAATCGCCGCATCGCTTACTGTGGTGGCTGCAGCGGGTACTACACAAGTGTTTACCGCAACAGCACAGCTCAGTAAGAGCGCAAGCCATCGTTTTCTCATATCTACGTTCCTCCTCCTTATTGTACCGTGCTTCTATCCATGCTTGGATTCTGCACGCAATTTGCCTGTTGCCTTTTAAACCGGTCCCCCTTCCGTATCATATTTAAAAAGCCAGGTATACCCCATCCGTTCACAGTTTTTCAAAAAAAATGTTATGCTAATTCACGATCTCTGCGATACATTTTTTTGTATAGAAAATCCGGAATTTCACCCCATTTTTCCTGATTTTTTGAAAAAAAATAAACATCCGTTTATGCCATCGGATATGTGTAGTATCTATATGCAATTGGCTGTATTCTGACTCAGAGTTCATACCTACTTGCTGTCCCTTCCCAGTTTCCCAGTGGATCTGACAGTGTTCGTTCTCATTACAGCGGGGATAAGCCGTGCCGGAATCTAACCGGACTTCCAGAAAAATATCTATTTCACAACTGCATATTCCTGTATTCTTTTCTGTTTTTTATCATATCCTATGCACCATATTCTGTCAATGGATTTGCCACTATTTTTCAGCAAAAAAACGATTTATCTGAATTTTCAAAAGTTATCTTTGGTATTTTTTCACAATTAAAAACGCAATTTATCCAAACTTCCCATGGCAGATTTCCTCTGCCGGTCCTGTCAGATAAAGGTGCCCATGACGTCTGTCATATTGTACCAGAAGCTCTCCCCCGGTCATTCTTACCAGCACGGATGCACCGCATTTTTTCTGCCGCATGGCAGCTGCCACCGCTGCGCAGGCTCCGGTTCCACAGGCAAAGGTTTCACCGCAGCCCCGTTCCCAGACCCGCATCCACAGATGCCCTGCATCCTGTATCCAGACAACTTCCACATTCACCCCTTCCGGAAATATTTCCTCATTTCCAATAACGGTCCCTTCCTGTTTTAACGGGAACTGCATCATTGCTTCCCTGCTTTCCACAAACAGTACACAGTGCGGATTTCCCATAGATACACACACCGGCCGGAACAACAAAAAACGGGCAGGTATGTGCTCCGGCACAAAATCCGGGGTTCCCATATCCACCCGGACCGAGCATATCCTGTCCGTATCTTCCTTTTTTATCAGCTGCAGACGGTACAATCCTGCATCCGTCTCGATCAGCAGATTCACTTTTTCTGTTTTTCCATGATCATACACATATTTTCCCAGACAGCGGATGCCATTGCCGCACATTCTTGCCTGGCTTCCATCCGCATTGTACAGTTTCATCCGAAAATCTGCCAGTGGATGTCCCGCATTGCACACACGGATAACACCGTCGGCTCCGATGCCGCGGTGCCGGTCACAGAAATGTCTTACCAGCTCCGGCGACAGCTCATTTTCCTCACAGCAATGCTTCTCTGTTCCAAAGCTCTCTCTGCCATTTTTCTGCCTGTTATCCGTATCATCAAGAATGATAAAATCATTTCCAAGACCATGCATTTTCACAAATTCCATGTGTACACTCCACATATCCTGTCTGGATATTATATGTATGACACTGCACATTGGTGTAAGTTCTCTTTTTTACAACTTCAGACAAGTTACGAATCCAGCATACCGAGGATCATCTGTGCCGTCTCGGTAAAACTGGTTCCATTGTCCATACTCGTCTTCTGCAGATAACGATGGGCCTCTTCCTCCGTCATCTGATTTCGCTCCATCAAAATGGCCTTTGCACGATCCACCAGCTCCTGCTCTTCTTTTGTACGCTTCCGTGGAGCATTCCGCCGCTTCCGGCGTTTCCGTTCCAGATTGTAAGATACCATTTCCACCGTGGACAGCAATTCATGGATTTTCAACGGCACAGACAGACCGACGATACCCGGCGTACCGTTCTCGTTCCACTGATCCTTTGTGGAAATAACGATCATCTCAAACCCCGGCGGCAGACATTCCGCCAGTTCCTGATAAATCATATCTGACAATTTATAAGTGCAAAGCACAAGTCCGTCCTGCAGACCGTTTGCTTCCTGAATAACCTGTGCACCGTTGGTACAGACACAGACCACCTGATAGCCGTTTCTGACGAGTACATTTTTTATATTTTTCCCGTTTTCCACTTTCGGGAATGCAACAATTATCCTTGTCAAAACTCAACCATCCACCTTTTTAAAATTTGTCGAGATATGTGTCCACTTCCCATTCCGTTACAGTTTTGCAGTAACGATCCCATTCGTCCTTTTTGGAACCGATATATACGTTGCTGATATGCTCACCCAGGATTTCACGGATAAAAGCATCCCTTTCCATAGCGCATACCGCATCGTACAGATTCGTCGGCAGGGATTTGATATGCAGCTGCTCTTTCTCTTCCTCTGTCATATGGAAAATATTTTTCTATATATTTTCCGGCGGTGTGATTTTATTCTTAATGCCATCCAGTCCGGCTGCCAGGCACAATGCAATGGTCAGATACGGATTGGCTGCGCTGTCCGGACTTCTCAGTTCGATTCGTGTGCCGCTACCAAAGGATGATGGAATACGGATCAGCGGACTTCTATTTGTTACGGACCATGTAATATGAAGCGGTGCTTCAAATCCGGACACCAGTCGTTTGTAAGAATTTACCAGCGGATTTGTAATGGCAGTCATGCTGTATACATGTTTCATCAGACCGCCGATAAAATAATACGCATCCTGGCTCAGACCAAATCTGTCCGTTTCATCTGCAAAAATATTTCTGCCGTCTTTGCGCAATGACATATTGATATGCATACCGGAACCACTGACACCACTCTTTGGCTTCGGCATAAATGTGGCATGCATGCCGTGGCGTTTTGCAATCGTCTTCACTGCCAGCTTGAAGGTCATAATATTGTCTGCCGCATGCAGCGCCGGTTCATAACGAAAATCAATCTCATGCTGCCCCGGTGATGCTTCATGATGGGAAGCCTCGATCTCAAATCCCATATCCTCCAGTGTCAGCACCATGTCACGTCTTGCATTTTCGCCATGATCATTTGGTCCCATCTCAAAATAGCCGGCTTTTTCGGTAGTCTCCGTGGTCGGACATCCGTTATCATCCGTATTAAACAGGAAAAATTCACACTCTGGTCCCACATCAAAGACATAGCCCATATCCTCTGCCTCTTTTACCACACGGCGCAGGATATAACGCGGATCTCCCTCAAACGGAGTACCGTCCGGGCGGTAAATATCACAGATGATACGTGCTACTTTGCCCTGCTGCGGTCTCCACGGAAAAATCGTAAAAGAATCCAGATCCGGATGCAGATACATATCAGATTCCTCGATCCCTACAAATCCTTCAATTGAAGAACCGTCAAACATACAACGGTTGTCCAGCGCTTTTTCCAGCTGACTGCTGGTGATGGCAACATTTTTCATATTGCCGAAAATATCTGTGAACTGAAGACGGATAAATTCCACATCTTCCTCTTCCACCATCTGCATAATATCACTTTTTGTATACATGGCATTTCCTCCCATTCATTTTTGCATCTAAACGTAACGCTGACATTCGCAATCCGCTTTCGCTGCTTGCCCATGAAAGTAGTTGCTTTGCAAAATTTCTGCAAACTTTATTTCTACTGTTATAGTATGATTTATTATACTGATTTCTTCTCAGATGTAAAGCCCCTTACCTACTGTTCAGTGCACTGCGCACCAGAAGCAGGATGGATACTTCTTCTGCGTTCTATATTATGATTATACGAATTTTTTTTGCCAAACTCCAACACATCTTCAAACTTCATACTGCCGCCGAACAGATCCAGTGCACTTCCGATGGTATAATTCAAATGATGCTTTCCATACTCCGACAGTTCCTTTAAGTTCTCAAAACTTCCGATACCGCCGGCATAAGTCACCGGTATCTTGTTCCAGTTTCCCAGCAATTCTACCAGACCACACTCAATGCCGGAAGCCTTTCCTTCCACATCCACTGCGTGGATCAGGAATTCATCTGCATAGCCTTGCAGCCGGTCCAGCAGTTCCTCTGTCACACACTCGTCCGTAAATTTCTGCCAGCGGTCTGTCACGATATAATAAGCACCGTCTTTTTTTCGTCAGCTCAGATCCAGCACAAGATGCTCTTTTCCAACGGCCTGCACCAATTTTCCCAGCCGGCCATAATCCACTTTCCCGTCACGGAACACGTAAGATGTCACGATCACATGGCTCGCACCTGCCATCAGAAACTCATGGGCATTCTCTGCTGTAATACCGCCGCCCACCTGCAATCCGCCGGGATACACCTGCAGTGCCGCCAGAGCCTGCAGCTTTGTCGCTTCATAATAAGAAGAATCCCGTGCATTCAACAGAATAATATGTCCGCCACTGATGCCATACCTCTTATACAGTTGTGCATAAAACGGTGCATCCTGCTCTGACACAAAATTCTCTGCTGCCTGATCATTCTGATCCTTTAATGTTCCGCCTACAATCTGTTTTACCTTTCCATTATGAATGTCAATACAAGGACGAAATTCCATACAACTCTCCTTTTTCTTTCACAGTTTTTACTTATGCAGGTTATTAATCTTATTACCTGAACTTATGTCTGCTTTGTGGCTTTCTTCTAATATTTTGCAAAGTATACAGATAAAATATCACAAACTGTAAAAAAAAGAAACCTTTCGGTAAAAGTCATTGACATAATAATTTTTAATTACTATAATATCTTCAAATTAATCTATTTATTTTAAAGAAATCAGAAAAACAGCAGTGTTTTTCTTTTTTTGCTCACAAAAGCATAAGAGGGAGGATAAGAAATGGCAAAAATTATTGGCGAAGGTATTACATTTGATGACGTACTGCTCGTTCCGGCGTACTCCGAAGTTACTCCGAACATGGTTGATCTTACAACCAAATTAACCAACAAAATCACATTAAACATTCCGATGATGAGCGCCAGCATGGATACAGTTACCGAACATCGCATGGCTATCGCAATGGCAAGACAGGGCGGTATCGGTATCATTCACAAAAACATGTCTATCGAAGCACAGGCTGACGAAGTAGACAAAGTAAAACGTTCCGAAAATGGAGTTATCACAGATCCATTCTCCCTTTCCGCAGATCACACACTTCAGGATGCAGATGACCTTATGGCAAAATTCCGCATCTCCGGTGTACCAATCGTAAAAGAAGATGGTACTCTGATCGGTATCATCACAAACCGTGATCTCAAATTCGAGACCGATTTCACTAAGAAAATCAGCGAGAGCATGACCAGTGAAGGGCTGATCACCGCTCCGGAAGGCATTACTCTGGACGAAGCAAAAGCAATTCTTGCAAAAGCCAGAAAAGAAAAACTTCCAATTGTTGACAAAGACTTCAAATTAAAAGGTCTGATCACAATCAAAGATATTGAGAAACAGATCAAATATCCGCTTTCTGCAAAAGATGAACAGGGCCGTCTGCTCTGCGGTGCCGGTGTAGGTATCACTGCAAATATGATGGAACGTATCGATGCTCTGGTAAATGCACACGTAGATGTCATCGTCGTAGACTCCGCACACGGACATTCCGCAAATATCATCAAAGCAGTACGCCAGATCAAAGAGAAATATCCGGATCTGCAGATTATCGCAGGTAATGTTGCAACCGGTGCAGCAACCAAAGCACTGATCGAAGCAGGTGCTGACGCAGTCAAAGTAGGTATCGGACCTGGTTCTATCTGTACCACACGTGTCGTTGCAGGTATCGGTGTTCCGCAGATCACAGCTGTTATGGACTGCTATGAAGTAGCAAAAGAATACAATATTCCGATCATCGCAGATGGTGGTATCAAATACTCCGGAGATATGACAAAAGCTCTGGCTGCAGGTGCCAGCGTATGTATGATGGGTTCCATGTTTGCAGGATGTGACGAAGCTCCGGGTGCTCTCGAATTATATCAGGGACGTAAATACAAAGTGTACCGTGGTATGGGATCTCTTGCAGCTATGGAAAACGGAAGTAAAGACCGTTACTTCCAGGAGAATGCGAAGAAACTTGTTCCGGAAGGCGTTGAAGGACGTGTTGCATACAAAGGCAGCGTAGAGGATCTTGTCTTCCCGCTCATCGGCGGTATCCGTGCAGGGTGGGGTTACTGGGGGTCGACTCCCATCTAAGATTTTGTCGAAACCCGCAAAT
>ENA-OQKO01001800-OQKO01001800.1-human-gut-metagenome-genome-assembly--contig:-NODE-1800-length-11172-cov-4.269624_pt1 | contig 11172 bp, 9 predicted proteins | sample MGYA00242777_ERZ504796 | MGnify/ENA primary metagenome ERZ504796 (study PRJEB26092, sample SAMD00036404) | human gut metagenome | host: Homo sapiens | study: EMG produced TPA metagenomics assembly of... | reverse complement strand
TCCAGACGATGTTTGGGACTTATGTAAAGGCTAGACCTGTGACACTGAAAGGAAAGTATTGAGTGAGAGGTGTTATGTCTCCGGCAATGGGTCCTGGGGTAAAGACCAACCCGATCAAGTTAACTTAATAGATGAGAATGGAGGGCACTCACCGCGAGGTGGGTGCTTGTTTGCGTTGGGGGGTGGGGTACGCCGGGGGCTGGTGGCGGAGGGCGGTGGGGTGCAGGATGGGAGGGGGGTGTGATGAGAACGCTGCGCTGGCGGTGGAAGGCGGAATGGGGAGAAAAGAAGGAGTGTAGGAGGGACGCGGACGTTGCGCCGCGCTGGATGTGGAGGGCGGAATGGGGAGAAAAGAAGGAGTGTAGGAGGGACGCGGACGCTGCGCTGGTGGAGGAGGGTGTGATGGAAAGAGAGAACGCTGCGTTGGTGGTGGAGGTAGGCGGTTATAGGAAAATTAAAGAATGGTGTGATAGGATGGGATGGTGTATAATGTAGGAATAGATGAGAAAGGTGGTGCTTTGCGGATGGCAGAGTATAGAGATAGAGGGGATAGACGGACTGGCAGGTTGGAAGATGAAAGCAATCAGGCTGGAAATAAAGACAGATCAAGGGAAAGTGTCCGAAGAGGGAATATGGGGAGCGTAACAAGAGGCGGCCAAAGAGGAAATACGGATAGAGCAGCGACTGGAAGCCGGGGAGAAAATAGGGCTAGGAGAAATGGAAGCGGTAGCAGGAGTCAGCGTAAGAGACTGCAGAGGCGCAGGATGGTGGTTAGTGCGCTGATTGAGATTCTGATCCTGGTGTTGCTGGCGGGGGCTTTTTGCTGGAACAGGGGGCTGGGGGCGAAGGTTTCGGGGTTCCTGGGGAGGTTTGATGGGCCGCCGCTGAAGGAGCTGGATGTAACGGGAGTGAATAGCTCTAATGTGGTTTTGATGGATGTGAAGAGTGGCAGGGTGATCGGGGCTCTGAATGGAGAGGAACGGATTTATACGGCTTCTATGACAAAGATCATGACGGCGATTGTGGCGTTGGAAGCATTTTCGGATCTGGACGGTGAGATCACACGTAGTGATGATATTTTTTATGCATTGGATGGACAGGACGCTACACAGGCTGGGTTCCGGCCAGGGGAAAGTGTGAGGGTGCGGGATCTGGTTTATGGGGCGATGTTGCCGTCTGGGGCAGAGTGTTGTCTGGCATTGGCCGATGCGGTATCTGGATCGGAGGAGGCTTTTGTGCAAAGGATGAACCAGAAGGCGAAATCCATAGGAATGAAAAAGTCCCATTTTATGGACTGTACAGGACTCCATGACCCGGAACATTATAGTACGACTTATGATATTGCACTGCTGCTGAAATACGCGTTACATAATGATACATTCCGGGACGTGATCGAGAGCCATTTTCATTCCACTCCGGCGACTAATGTACATCCGGATGGAATTACCTATTATAGCACCATGTTTAAAAATATGTCGGATACTACGGTTACTGGCGGTGAAATCCTGGGAGGGAAAACGGGATACACGTCTGAAGCAGGACACTGTCTGGCAAGCTTTGCCCAGATCTATGACAGAGAATATATTCTAGTAACCGCGGGCGCTCCGGCGGATGCTACAGGAGTACCACATCTGTTAGATGCAAAAACAATTTATAACAGGCTTGGGGAAGCTGTGGCGGCGAAGCAAGGCTGAATGTGATGAGCCTGCTGAGGGGAAGGAGACAAAATGATTCATGTAGCGATAGTAGAAGATGAGGAAAAATATAGAGAACAATTGGTTGATTTCCTTTCCAGATATAGCAGAGAAAGGGAAATTGCCATACAGAGCAGATGCTATTGTGATGGAATTGATGTTTTAGATGAATATGCAAAACAGTTTCAAGTCATTTTGCTGGATATCCGTATGAAACATATTGACGGAATGGAAACTGCAAGAAAAATCCGAGAAAAAGATAAAGCGGTTATTATCATTTTTATTACAAACATGGCAGAGTACGCCATACAGGGATATGACGTAGAAGCCAGAGGCTTCATTCTGAAACCAGTGCGCTATAGACTGTTTTCACAACAGATGGACAGGGCATTAAGGGAACTGGAAAGTAAAAAGGTGGAATACCTGTCTTTACAGTTTCCTACGGGAGTTCGGAATGTAGGTTTGAAAGATATTTTTTATATGGAAAACAGAGAACATTATCTTCACATTCATTTGGAACACGAAATTATTACGTTTTACTGTACAATTAAGGAAATGGAAAAAAGACTGGAGGGGAAGCCTTTTTTTCGTTGCAATAGTGGTTTGATCGTAAATCTTGCAAAAGTTCAGAGTGTGAGAAACAATGAGATTCAGATACATGGCGAAACACTGACCGTAAGCAGATCCAGGAAAAAAGAGTTTATGGAGCTTCTGACGGAGTATATGGGAGAGGGAGAATATGTTTAAAGCGGGACTGCCGGGACTTCCAAGGTTAATTACAGCATTGGCACAGTGGCTGGGAATTACAGTAATGATATTGTTACTGGAAAAAAGAAAATCTAAGATTTATTCTATATTAGGAACGTTGTTGTCTGGAATAATGATTCTGGTACTGAATTTTGTAATTGTAACCTGGCTGCAGAGAAATACTGTTGAGTGGATCGTAGATATGGTGATCAGTGTCTGCTTTATGATTCTATGTATATGGGTGATTTGTGAGGTGGATTTTTTCAGTGCGGTAGGCTACGGAATGGTCGGCTTTGTTGCCGGTGAATTAGCAGCATCAGCGGAATGGCTGTTAAGTTACTGGCTTATAGGTGGAGATACTTTGTTGAATGTGGAAGCAATGGTTATATTGATTATTTCTTTTGGGGGGATGTATGGGCTTTTTTATTATTTGGAACAAAGAATTTCAGAGCATTTTACACGTATGGAAAGACGGCAGACTCTGATATTTGTTCTAGTTGCATTGCTTGCAATGATTGTTGGAAATCTGGGTTTTTACCGTGTAAACTATCGTACAACAGTGGAAATAGATGCAGGAATGATTCTGGCAGTTGTCAGAACTTTAGTAGATTTTGGAGCGATTGCTGTAATTCTTTTTCTTCAACGTAGCTGGCAGGAAGAAAACGTGAAGAAAGAACTGACAGCTATTAATCATATGCTGAATCTTCAGTACAGACAATATCTGGATTTCAAAATGAATACAGAGTATATCAGCCGTCAGTGCCATGATCTGAAACATCAGATTGCTGCACTTCGAAATGCCTGCTCGCCGGAAGAAAGGGAGTCCTATCTGAAAGAACTGGAAGCGGCAGTACAGCAGTACGATTCACAGAAAGTAACGGGGAATGCAGTTTTGGATTCGATTTTGACACAGAAACAGATGCAGTGCGCGCAGAAAAATATACAGTTTATCTGTAATGCGGATGGAAGGCTTCTACAGAATCTGGCAGTACGTGATATCAGCAATATTTTTGGTAATATTATAGACAATGCTATGGAGTGTGTTGCGAAATATGAAGAGGAAGAGGATAGGATCATTCAGGGAGCAGTGTATCAGAAAAATCAGTTTCTGATTATTCGTTTTGAAAATTGTTGCTATGAACAATTGAAATTTAAAAAAGGTATTCCGGTGACTACAAAAGAGGATAAGACAAGACATGGATATGGCGTCACCAGTATTATTTATACAGTGAAAAAATACAATGGTCATGTTCAAATCAAATGTGAAGATAATTGGTTTGTAATAAAAGTGTTGATACCAATTATGTAAGGAGAATGTCAAAATAGGTAAAATTTTTCTGCACCATATAAAATTATGTTATGGTCTCCCTTGTGAATTTTTACAGCTGCTAGAGCAAAAAACACACAGTTAAAGTAAAGTAAGACAATGTGTTTTGGGAAGATCTGCGGCTTATAGAAAAACAAGGGAGGAAAAAAGAAATGACTTTTAGTACAGAAGATGTGAAAATGGTCCTGAGTACAATTTCAGGATACCTGATTGTACTGGCAGTTCTTCTGGTTGTTGCAATTGCAGTTGCAGTAACAGTCCGCAAAATGGATAAGCTAAAGAAATGTCTGATCAGATGGCAGGCGCTGTTTGCATGGCTGCTGGCTGTAGTAGTGTGTGTAAACACAATTTGTTTCGGTGTTTATGGAGATACCTTGAATGCAGCTCTGGCTGAGAAAAAGGATATTTCAGAAGAAGCAAAAGAAGCATCTAGAAATACCGTGCAGGAGACGGCGGAGGAAGGAATCGTTCTGGCAAAGAATGAAGATAAAGTGCTTCCTGTTACAGATGTAAAAAAATTGAATGTATTTGGATGGGCTTCAACAAATCCGATTTATCGCGGATCGGGATCAGGAGCCTCTGATTCTTCAACTTCTGTATCGTTATTGCAGGGACTTGAAAATGCAGGATTTGAGTTAAACACAGAATTGACAGATTTTTATAAAAATTATGCCGATGCAAGGCCAGAAGCTGGTACCTCGGTACAGGATTACACTCTGCCAGAGCCTACAGCAGATGCATATAGTGAGGAAATGCTGGCAAATGCGAAGGATTTTTCTGATTACGCAGTAGTGGTGGTAGCTCGTGTCAGCGGAGAATGTTTTGATCTTCCGACGGATATGTATGAAGTGATCCATAACGATAGTTTTGATCCGGATAATCAGTCTATTGCAGAAAATGGAACCTATACCAATAATGGAGATTATGACGATTTTGAAAAAGGGCAGTCTTATCTGACATTGGATAAAACAGAACAGGATATGGTGGCTCTTGTATGCAAAAATTTTGATAATGTAATTGTTGTATATAATGGTGCAAACACCATGGAGATGAACTGGACAGATAAGTATCCGCAGATTAAAGGTGTACTTCTTTGTCCTGGTGCTGGAAGTACAGGATTTAATGCTCTTGGAGAAATTATTTCCGGTGAAGTAAATCCAAGTGGTAAAACAGTAGATACATGGGTGAAAGATTTAACACAGACTCCGTATTTTAATAATATTGGAGATTTTACCTATGACAACATCCAGGATTATGTAGCTGAGATTATTGCAGCAGATAATGGCTCTCTTCAGCCTGGAACTTTTGTAGATTACAATGAGAATATATATGTGGGATACAAATTTTACGAAACGGCAGCTGAGGAAGGACTGATCGATTATGATGCCCTTGTGCAGTATCCATTCGGTTATGGGCTTTCTTATACCAAGTTTTCTCAGAAAATGGGAGAGATCCAGGAAGATGAAAATGGAAATATTACGTTTGATGTAACGGTAACAAATGAAGGAGACACAGCAGGAAAGGATGTTGTAGAAGTATATTATAATCCTCCGTATACGAACGGTGGTATTGAAAAAGCTTCTGCAAATCTGATTCAGTTTGAAAAAACCAATCTGCTTCAGCCAGGAGAGAGTCAGACTATAACGGTTTCTTTCAGCCGCGATGATATGGCCTCTTTCGACAGCTATGAAAATCAGTGCTATGTACTTGAAAAAGGTGATTATAAAATCAGCCTTCGTTCAGATTCCCATAATGTACTGGATGAGAAGACTTACAAGGTATCTGACACGGTTATATATGATGAAAGCAATCCAAGAGGATCTGATGATACAGCAGCTGTAACACGTTTTGCAGATGTAGAGGGCGATGATAGCTGTGATATTACTTATCTTTCACGAAAAGACAGCTTTGCAAATTATAAAGAAGCAACAGCTGCTCCATCTGAAAAGCAGCACACTATGAGTGATGAGCTTCTTGCAACTTATGTTTCAAATGCAAATTATGATGGAACAGTTTATAATAATGATTCAGATGAAATGCCTGTTACCGGAGCTAAGAATAATGTGAAACTAGCAGACTTGAGAGGTTTGGATTATGAAGATCCAAAGTGGGATGATCTGCTTGATGAGCTGACTTATGATGAAATGGAAAATATGATCGAATTTGGTGGCTGGCATACAGCGGCAATCAAATCTATCGATAAAATTGCGACTGCAGAATGTGACGGACCAGCAGGTGTTAACAACTTTATGACACAGCATTATGGAACCTCATATTGTGTGGAGGTAATGCTTGTACAGACCTGGAGTAAAGAAATTGCTGAGAAATTTGGTGAAGCAATGGGACAGGAATATGCAGATATTGATAACTACGGCTGGTATGGACCTGCTATGGACACACACCGTTCAGCATTTGGTGGACGAAATTTTGAGTATTATTCAGAAGATGGTGTGCTTGGTGGCTATATTGGTGCAGCTGAAATTAATGGTGCCGCAACAAAAGGCGTGTATGCATATCTGAAACATTTTGCATTGAACGACCAGGAAATTAATACCAGGGAAATGCTCTGTACCTGGACGACCGAACAGGCAATGCGTGAAATTTATCTGAAACCATTTGAACTGGCTATAAAGAATTTTGAAGGAACAAGCATTGGTGTTATGGTTGCGTTTAACTTTGTTGGAACAACATGGGTTGGGGCAAGTAAGCCATTGATGACAGAAGTTCTTCGTGACGAATGGGGATTCCGTGGAGCTGCGATTACAGACTATTTTGGCGGATATGGTTATCAGAATGCAGATGCTGGTGTACGTGCAGGAACTGATCTGATGTTAAATATGGTCAGCCAGTTTGCACATATTACAGACAAGAGTGCTACTATGACAAAAGCTCTTCGCCAGGCATCTAAAAATATTTTGTATACGGTAGTGAACAGTGGTGCTTATACAGAGCAGGCATATCAGAACGCAACAAAGATGCCTGCATGGAGAAAAACATTTATCACAGTGGATGTGATTCTGGGAGCACTTCTGGTTGCTGCGGAAATTGCAGTAGTTATGAATTATAGAAAAAAGAAGAGAGAACAGGGAAATAAAGAAAAATAATAGTTACTGGTTTCGGCGTGAACAGTAACAAATAATATCCTGCAAATGAGCAGCATAAAAAAGAAAGCTTGATTTTTTTTAATTCCGGCAGACAGATGGGAAATGTTACAGGTTACTTGATGTATAGTAACGGAAAATTCTCATTTGCCTGCCGGAATTTTTGTGAAATAAATCATGTATTTGAATGATTTTACGTTATAGTTCTCAGAAATTTTGTAATAATTAATTTGGAAAAATATTTTGCAGAATACTGTCAGAAAATTATAGAATGTATCTATAATTAGATAGCCGCGTGAAGAATCGAGGCAATATCTTCTTTCTCCAATTTCTGAAAGAACCCAACATGCCCATTTCTTCCGTATACGCATTTTTCAGCCATTTCTTCAATCTGAGCATCTGTTGGGCGGATTCCAAGCTCTGTAAGGGTGGTTGGCATGCCTATAGAGTGGCACCAGGTCTCCCAGGCAGTGATGGATGCGAGAACAGTATCCGTAATATCAGAATCGCTGGTCTGGGAAGCATCAATTCCGAAAACCTTCTCACCAAACTGTGCAAATCTTCCCGGATTTGTCTTATACACATATCTAGCCCAGCTTCCCCAGACAGATGCAAGTCCGGCTCCGTGAGCTACATCAAACATACCGCCGAGTTCATGCTCAATCTTATGTGTGGCGAAATCAGATACCCTTCCGGCACCGGTCAGACCGTTATGGGAAAGGCTTCCGGCCCACATGAGAGTAGCCCGGGCGTCATAGTTCTCAGGGTCTTTTACAGCAACCTGGGCGGCATCACGAACGGAAATCATCAGTCCCTCTGCAATCCGGTCAGTAAGGATGGTATCTGTGTCTGTAGGGGTAAAATAACGCTCCATAGTGTGCATCATAATATCAGCTGCGCCGCTGGCTGTCTGGTAAGCGGGAAGACTATAGGTAAGTTTGGGGTTCATAATAGCAAATTTAGGGCGGGAGCAGTCGTGCCCGTAGGAACGTTTCATCATACCATCTTCAATGGTGAGAACCATAGAAGAAGACATTTCAGAGCCTGCGGCAGCGATTGTAAGAATAACGCCAATGGGCAGGTTTTTATCTGTTTTAACACGACCGTAAAGCAGATCTTCCATTTCAAAATCATTGGCGATTCCGTAACCGATTCCCTTTGCTGTATCAATTACGCTGCCGCCTCCAATTGGCAGAAGGAAGTCAACACCTTCCGACCGTCCAATGCGGATCCCTTCTTTTACCAGGGAAAGGCGAGGATTGGGAACCACGCCACTAAAGTCTATATAGGAAAGTCCGGCTCCATTCAGGCTCTGATGTACACGTTCCAATAGTCCTGATGATTCAACATGTCCTCCTTTTTTTCCATAAATGATCATAACTTTATGCCCACCAAATGCGGCAACCTGTTTGCCAGCCTCGTTTTCCCGGTCTGCACCGAAAAGAACTCTGGTAGGAGTGTAAAAATCAAAATTTATCATGGGAAATGCCTCCGTAAAATATGAAAATAAATTTGCGATTCTTTGCAAAAAGTGTTCTGTGAGCGGTCTTATGCATCTGACATCATTATATATGCTGGAAATGTAAATGACCAGAGCGGATTTTGTAATTTTATGGGATAATTTTTCGAACGATAAAACTTTACTTTTAAGCTGTGATTTTGTAAGGTATGGTTATAGAGGAAAAACAGAAAAACGGTGCACAGTTATTCTTTACTTCCAATATAGAAAACTATATAATAAAAGGAGAACTGATGGATGAAAGATCTAAAGGATTTGAACCTGCTGGACCGTTTTCTGTTTGCTGAGGCGATGGAAGATCCGCAGAATATGCGGGATGTATTGGAAATTATTCTTGGAAAAGATGTAGTTTTGAAGCACCTACCCCAGACAGAAAAAGAAGCACGGATTTCACCAGCGTATCGTTTTGCTAAAGTGGATGTGTGGGCAAAGGATACAGATGAAGTTGTATATGATACAGAGGTACAGGGGACGAATACGAAGAATCTTCCCAAAAGAAGCAGATATTACGAAAGTATTATTGATGCGAAATTATTAAAACCCGGTGAACGTGATTTTAACAAAATGAATGATATCTATATTATTCTGATAGCTCCGTTTGATTTGTTTGGGAAGAGAAAATATATGTATACATTTGAGATGACCTGTAAAGAGGATCCATCTGTATCGCTTGAGGATGGCGCTACCCGCATTTTTCTGAATACCCATGGGGAAAATCCAGATGAAGTAAGTCCGGAGCTGGTAGAATTGCTTCATTATATTGAACATACCACTCAGGACATGGCAGATGGCTGTAAAAGCGAAAGAATACATAAGATGCAGAAGCGTATATGCAGTATCAAATCCAGTGAGGAAGTGAGTGTGAGATATATGCAGAGATGGGAAGAAATGGAAATGGAAAAAGAGGCGGCACGTGAATTAGGACTCGCAGAGGGCAGAACCCAGGGACTTACTGAGGGCAGAACCCAGGGTCTTGCGGAGGGAAGAGCGGAGGGAAGAGCGGAGGGAAGAGCGGAGGGAAGAGCAGAGGGAAGAAGTTCTATGGCACGATTGATAGATAAATTATTAGAAGAAAATCGCATAGAAGATTGTAAAAGAATAGCAAAAGACCCAGAATTTTGTCAACATCTGATGGAAGAATTTGGAATAGAGTAAAAAATAAAAGTGGAACATTCTTTAAAATTAATAAACAGAATGTTCCACTTTTCCTGTATCGTTATATGTTAGCTAGAGAATATCTGGCTTTTATCGATTTCCCTGGAAAGCAGCTTCTTATAACTGCAATCCATCCCGATTGCTCCAAGTGGTGCAGTGATCAGAATTCCCAGTACAGCCACAGAAAGCACGATCTGCCCGCAGGAAAGTCCCATAGCCATTGGAACAGACCCAATCGCTGCCTGTACGGTTGCTTTCGGAAGGTAGGCAATGGAACAGAACAGTCTTTCCCGCCATGTTAGGTTTGTTCCGGTAACACAAAGAGAAACGCCCAGGGTACGGATCAGAAGTGCTGCAAAGATCATGGCCAGGGCAGCAGGACCGGCTTTTAAGGTATAGCGGATATCTACAGAAGCACCTACAAGTACAAAAAGCAGGACTTCAGCAGCCAGCCATAGTTTCCCGAATTTCTGGGAAAGGCGGGCAGAAACGGAGGCGGTGCATTTTAGCTTCAAAACACAAGCCATGCTTATCACAGCCAGAAGTCCGGAGACGGAAACCACAGGCTTCAGCCATGTCTCAATGGACATAAGCAGGAAAGCCACGCCCATTACTACGATCACTTTCATGCTGTTTCGCACCATATGACTGTGCGCATAAGCAGTTTCGAAAAACAAGGAAAGAAGATAACCAGCCACACTTCCAAGTGCAATACCCAGGATAATGGAAACCGGAATGTTGATAAAATCTTTCAAATGTGCGCTGCCGCCCTGTGCCATAGTAGAAAATGTGGAAAACAGCACGATCACATAAATATCATCACAGGAAGCGCCTGCCAGGATCATCTGGGGAATGCTTTTGGCTGTGCCGTATTTTTCATCCATCAACTGTACCATTCTTGGGACAACTACAGCCGGGGATACCGCACCCATTACAGCGCCCATCACAGCCGCTTCCAGTCTGGTAATTCCCAGAAAATACGGTGCCAGCAAAAAGTAAGCCAGGATTTCGAAAGTTGCAGGAATGCAGGCCATCATGATGGCAGGACGTCCCACTTTCTTCAGATCGGCAAGATTCAGGGAAAGTCCCGCTTTCAGCAGGATAATGATCAACGCGATCTGCCGCAGCTCCGATGAGATGGACAGAATCGACGGATCCAATACGTTCAGCACATAAGGTCCCAGTAAAATACCGGTGATCAACATACCGATAATACGCGGCAGTTTCAGTGCCTGGCAAATAGCAGCCAAGGAAAGTCCCACAAGAAAAATAAAAGCCAGAGATGTTAACATTGTTATAAATTCCTCCTTTTTACGCAGAAAAGCTGATGCTTCCTGCGACAATTGTTATCACAGAAGTCATCAGCTTAATAAGCGGTTCGGGATGATCCCGGGGAGACATTCATTCCCCTTTGTTTCTGGTGGTATAATAGCACATTATAAAAGTGGTGGCAAGAAGAAATTATAAATCAAATAACAACTTCGGCTGTGCACGTTACTGTTCACTCCGTGACCAGTAACCGCTTCGCGATGCACAGAAAGACGAACCTTCTTGTGACAAGCACAAGAAGTAGCGTTTGCTGCGCAAACTTAATTCTCGGGTTTTCTGTGAACTTTGTTCACGAAAAAC
>ENA-OQKO01001798-OQKO01001798.1-human-gut-metagenome-genome-assembly--contig:-NODE-1798-length-11178-cov-2.977468_pt1 | contig 11178 bp, 8 predicted proteins | sample MGYA00242777_ERZ504796 | MGnify/ENA primary metagenome ERZ504796 (study PRJEB26092, sample SAMD00036404) | human gut metagenome | host: Homo sapiens | study: EMG produced TPA metagenomics assembly of... | reverse complement strand
CTCATACAAAATCAGAAAGTCTAAAGCCATGTATAAATCCTCCTAAAGCCTTCCCCCTTGGGGCTGCGCCCGCAGGCGCGTGTCGGAGCGCAACCGCCGCAGGCGGCTCTTGGCGCGCAGACTGAAGGTGGCCGCAGGCCGGATGAGGGGCGACACTGCCATGAAAACCCACTAACGGGTTACGGCAGGGTCGCTCCTTTTTGCTGTCTTGCTCTTGCTCTGCAAATATGCTACTATAATAGTAATTGTAGGGGCAAACATGGTTCGCCCGCCAACCTTCCGTTGGCACTCGTCCCCGGGTCAATGCCTGTTACCCATCCCTCGTAGGGGCGGATTCCATATCCGCCTGCGCCGTTCGCCACACCACTCACCCTCACCCGAAAGGCGGTGACCCCCTATGAAACGCCTGCTTCTCCCCGCACTGCTCCTCACCACCCTCACCGCCTGTACGGCAGCCCCGGCGGGCACCCTGCCCGCCGCCGCGCCGACCCCAACTCCCGCGTCCACCCCGGCCCCAACCGCAGCGCCCGCCCCCGCCGACGCGCTGACACTGGAAGAAAAAATCGGCCAGCTTTTCATCATCCGTCCCGACGCCTTGGATCTTACGCTTCCGCAGGAGACCATCAACGACGCAAAGGCCGACGGTGTGACCACGCTGACCGACGCCATGCGGGAAACCCTGCAAGCCTACCCTGTGGGCGGCATCTGCCAGTTCGGCAAGAACATCACCGACCCGGAGCAGCTGGCGCAGTTCAACGCCGATCTGCAGGCCGCCAGCCGCACGCCGCTTTTCATCGCGGTGGACGAGGAGGGCGGCGCGGTGGCGCGTCTGGCCAACCACCCGGCCTTTGACCTGCCGCAATATGAGAGCGCCACCGCGGTGGGCGCGTCCGGCGACCCGGCGGACGCCTGCGCCATGGGGCAGACCATCGGCGCATATTTAAAGGAGTACGGCTTCAACATGGACTTTGCGCCTGACGCCGATGTGAACACGAACCCGGATAACCCCATCATCGGCACGCGGGCCTTCTCGTCGGACGCCGTCACCGCCGCCGAAATGGCCGCTGCCGCCGCGGACGGCCTGCGCACCGGCGGCATCCTGCCGACGCTCAAGCATTTCCCCGGCCACGGTGATACCGCTGAGGACAGCCACACCGCGCTGGCCGTGACCTACAAAACGCTCGACGAGCTGCAAGCCTGCGAGCTGCTGCCCTTTGCGGCGGACACCGGCCTGCACGCCGTCATGGTCGGGCATATCGCCGCACCGAATGTGACCGGCGACGACACCCCGGCCACCCTTTCGCCGCAGCTTGTCGCGCTGATTCCCGACGCGGAAAACACCCTCATCGTCACCGACTCGCTGGCGATGGATGCCATCACCGCCGCCTACACCCCCGGCGAGGCCGCCGTGCAGGCTCTTCAGGCGGGCTGTGATGTACTTTTGATGCCAAACTCCCTGCCCGAGGCCTACGCCGCCGTCCTGGAGGCTGTGCAAAACGGCACGATCTCCGAGGAACGCTTGGATCGGAGTGTCAATAAAATCCTGCTGTACAAGCAGCAATTTGCATCGTAGGGCGGCCAGTCCTCTGGCCGCCGCCAACCGCGCCGTAACAAAAGAGGTACTCTATGTCCAACACCATCTGGGCCGTTGACGGCTCGTTTTTTGCCCAGCGCCTTTCGGGCATCCAGCGCTATTCCATCGAGCTGCTTGCCGCGCTGGACCGCATCGTCCCGCCGGGCTTTGTCGAAATTGTCACCCCGCCGGGCGTTGAAACGCCGCACTATACCAATATAAAGGTCGTTTCCTTCGGCACGCACAGGGGCGGCGTCTGGCAGCAGCTCGACTACCCGCGCTACCTCCGGCAGCGCGGGGCCGGGGGACTTGCCACCTGCAATGTCATCCCGCTGTTCGGCTTCCGCGGCATTGCCGTTGTGCACGATGTCTGCTACCGCGCGCGCCCGGACTTTTACACCGACCCCCGCGGGCGGCTGAGCGCTGCATGGCACTGCCTGCAATACCGCCGCATTGCCAAAAGGGCCGAGCGCATCATCACGGTGTCGGAGTTCTCCAAATCGGAAATAGCTAAATATTACGGCGTTCCTGCGGCGAAAATGGACGTTGTCTACAACGCCTGGCAGCAGATGCAGCGCATTGCGCCCGACGAGGGCATTTTTGCCCGGCACCCGCAACTCAAGCCCGGTCAATACTATTTCAGCATGGCGAACCTGCTCAAAAACAAGAACTTCCCGTGGGTGCTGCGCGCGGCCGGGGCCAAGCCTGACGCCGTGTTTGCCATTGCGGGCGGCGGCAGCCTTGCCGCCGAGGCCGAGCGCCTCGGCCTGGCCGACCTGCCCAATGTGCTGTATCTGGGGTATGTCAGCGACGGTGCAGCCAAGGCGCTGATGGCTCACTGCAAAGCCTTTCTTTTCCCGACGCTCTATGAGGGCTTCGGCATCCCGCCGTTGGAGGCCGCCGCCTGCGGTGCGCCGCAGATCATCGTCAGCGACACCCCTTGTATGCGGGAGGTCTACGGCCCCTGCGCCGCCTACATTGACCTGACCGCGAACCCCGGCGACGTTGATGACGTCACCCCGGCCACGGCTCCCACCGCCGCCCTTCTCGAAAAATACAGCTGGGACAAGAGCGCTGAAAGACTGCTGCAAATTCTCAATAAATAAAACACTGCCCGCCGCTTTCAACCCGAAAACGGCGGGCAGTGTTTTACATCCCGAGCTTTCTGTCCAACGTCCTGTATTGCAGCGTCTCGGACAGATGCGCCGTGTCCAGTACCTCGCTGCCGTCGAGATCGGCCACGGTCCGGGCCACGCGCAGAATGCGGTCATAGGCGCGGGCACTGTAGCCCAGCCGCTCAAACGCGCTGCGCAGGATTTTCTCGGCGGCAGGGGTCATGCGGCAGTAGCGCCGCAGAGCGCCGGACGGCAGCTGCGCGTTGCACCGCACGCCGGGCAGGGCCTTGTACCGCTCCCGCTGCAAAGCACGCGCAGCCATGACCCGGGCACGCACGTCGGCGCTGGACTCACCGCCCTGCTCGGACGCAAGGTCGTCGTACTCCACGGGCAGGGCCTCGACGTGTAAGTCAATGCGGTCCAGCAGCGGGCCGGAGATGCGCCGCCGGTAGGCATCCACCGCGCTCGGCGTGCAGGTGCACTCCCGCGTGGGATGGCCTAAATAGCCGCACTTGCAGGGATTCATGGCGGCCACCAGCATGAACCTGCACGGGTAGGACGCCGTGCCGTGTACGCGGCTGACGGTGACCCTGCCGTCCTCCAGCGGCTGGCGCAGCACCTCGAGCGTATCGCGGGCAAACTCGGGCAGCTCGTCCAGAAACAGCACGCCGTTGTGCGCCAGACTGACCTCGCCGGGGCGGGGGACAGACCCGCCGCCCACAATGGCTGTCGAGCTGACGCTGTGGTGCGGGCTGCGGAAGGGCCGCTGCTTGATAAGCCCCGTGCCGCCGCGCAGCAGCCCGGCCACGGAGTAGATGGCGCTGGTCTCGAGCGCCTCCTCATAGGTCAGCGGCGGCAGAATGCCCGGCAGCCGCTTGGCAAGCATAGATTTTCCGGTTCCGGGACTTCCGATCATGATCAAATTATGCCCGCCTGCAGCGGCGATCTCCATGGCGCGGCGGGCTTCGCTCTGGCCGCGCACGTCGGCCATGTCCGGCCCCAGCCAGACGCCGTCCTCGTCGTACCCCTCGGGCGTTGCCGGGGTCAGGGGCGTTGCGCCGCAGAGGTGCAGCACCACATCCTGCGCACTGCGGGCCGGGTAGACGGTCAGCCCCTCGGCCACGGCGGCCTCGGCGGCGTTTTCGGCAGGCAGAAACAGCTCCTTCACGCCGTTCTGCACCGCGGCCAGCGCCATTGGCAGCACGCCGGTCACGGGGCGCAGCGTGCCGTCCAGCCCCAGCTCTCCCAGAAACGCCCGCTCACTGCCGGGGGCGGGCAGCTTGCCCTGCGCGGTCATGATGCCCACAAACACCGGCAGATCGTACACCGGCCCGGTCTTGCGCACGTCGGCGGGGGCCAGGTTGATGGTGATGCGGCTGGCGGGCCACTCATAGTGCAGGTTCTTGATGGCGCTGCGCACCCGCTCACTGCTCTCCTTCACGGCGGAGTCCGGCAGACCCACCAGATTGAACTGCGGCAGCCCGCCCGAAAGGTCGGCTTCGACCTGCACGATGTACCCCGCCAGACCGGTCACACCGAGGCTTGTCACTTTTGCATACATGGCCTGTTTCCCACTTTCCTGCTTTTTTATCAGTATACCGCACAGCGCGCCCTTGCACAAGCACGAAACGGGAAAAATCAGGCAAAATTAAACAAAATTCGATTGACAGGCTTGCGGAAAGTTGGTATATTTAGAGTAAGCTAAGTTAGTATTTCCTATGGAAAGTGAAGGTGTTTTACTTATGTATCAGGATATGTATGAGCGTTGGCTCGCTGCCGAGCTGGACGACGCTGACCTCAAGCCCGAGCTGGAAAGCGTCAAGGGTGACGATGCCGCCATTCAGGATCGTTTTGCTGTGGCCCTGAAGTTCGGTACTGCGGGCCTGCGCGGCGTCATCGGTGCAGGCACCAACCGTATGAATATTTACGTTGTCCGTCAGGCGACCCAGGGCCTTGCCAACTGGGTCAAGACCCAGGGCGGCAGCCAGACCGTTGCCATCAGCTATGACAGCCGCATCAAGAGCAATTTGTTTGCCAAAACGGCCGCAGAGGTGCTGGCCGCAAACGGCATCAAGGTCCGCATCTACAGCGCCCTTATGCCCGTGCCCGCACTGAGCTTTGCGACCCGCTATTATAAGTGCAACGCCGGTATCATGGTCACGGCCAGCCACAACCCCGCCAAGTACAACGGCTACAAGGCCTACGGCCCGGACGGCTGCCAGATGACCGACGAGGCCGCCGACATCGTCTACGCCGAAATTCAGAAAACCGATATCCTGACCGGCGCCAAGCTGATCTCCTTTGAGGACGGCATGGCCCAGGGCCTGATCGAGTACGTCGGTGACGACTGCATCAACGCGCTGTATGCCGCCATCGAGGCGCGCTCCATCCGCCCGGGCATCTGCAAGACCGCGGGTCTGAAGCTCGTCTACAGCCCGCTGAACGGCTCCGGCCTTGTGCCCGTCACTCATGTTCTGGGCGACATCGGCATCACCGACATCACCATTGTGCCCGAGCAGAAGAACCCGGACGGCAACTTCCCGACCTGCCCGTATCCCAACCCCGAGATCTTCGAGGCACTGCGCCTGGGTCTGGAGCTGGCCGAGAAGTCCGGCGCTGACCTGATGCTGGCCACCGACCCCGACGCGGACCGCGTCGGCATCGCCGTCAAGTGCAAGGACGGCAGCTATGAGCTGCTCTCCGGCAACGAGGTCGGCGTTCTGCTGCTCGACTACATCTGCGCGGGCCGCATTGAGCAGGGCACGATGCCCAAGAACCCCGTCATGTGCAAGTCTATCGTCTCCACGCCGCTGGCTGACAAGGTCGCTGAGCATTACGGCGTCGAGTGCCGCAACGTGCTGACCGGCTTCAAGTGGATCGGCGACCAGATCGCCAAGCTGGAGGCCGACGGCGAGGTGGACCGCTTTATCTTCGGCTTTGAAGAAAGCTACGGCTATCTGGCCGGTCCTTACGTCCGCGACAAGGACGCTATCATCGGCTCGATGCTGATCTGCGAGATGGCCGCCTACTACCGCGCCAAGGGCTCCTCCATCAAGGAAGAATTGGAGCGCATCTACACCGAATATGGCCGCTACCTGAACAAGGTGGACAGCTTTGAGTTCCCGGGCCTGTCCGGCATGGACAAGATGGCCGACATCATGCAGAACCTGCGCGACAACCCGCCGAAGGACTTTGCCGGTGACAAGGTCGTCAAGGTCGTGGACTACAAGAAGCCCGAGGAGACCGGCCTGCCCGCCGCCAACGTCCTGATCTACACGCTGGAAAGCGGCGCGACGGTTGTCGTGCGTCCCTCCGGCACCGAGCCGAAGATCAAGACCTACTTTACCACCAAGGGCAAGGACCTCGCCGAGGCCGAGGCCCAGAAGGAAAAGCTGGCCGAGGCCTGCAAGCCCCTGCTGGCGTAAGTCTGGCATAGCATAAAGATATTTTGCGCACCGCTCCCGACTGGGGGCGATGCGCTTTTTTAGTGCGCAGCCCCGTTTTCGAGCGATTTGCAGGGAGGGGTCTTGACCCCTCCGCGGGGCGTCGAGGACGCCGCCCCCTACAGTGGCAGCCCATAAAGTTATATGGTACCGCAAACGTCCGCGGCGGCAAGAGGGCTGGCCGCCCTACAACCACCCGGTAATGATTTGCACGGGAGGGATTCATCCCTCCCGTGTACCTTGCCTTCAACGCCTGTTCAACAAGTGTGGCGCTGTGGGGGCCGGGCATGCCCGGCCCCCACCTGCCCGCTGCCGCCCTTATGCAATTCCACCAAACAACCCTGTCAAACTTTGTCACCCTCACCCCTTGACACTGCCCTTCTACACTTGTAGAATAAAACTATCTTCTACAACTGTAGAACAAAGGAGGCCGACCCCATGTTCGCCACACTTTTTGCTTCGCTGTTCGTTCAGGGCATTCTGCTGGGCCTGGCCGCGCTGGCATTGCTGGCCGCGGCGCCCCGGCTGCAAAAACGCTACGGTCCGCAGTGGCTCTGCCGCCTGTGGGTCACGCTGGCGGTGCTGCTTCTGGTGCCGCTGCACGCGCTTGTGCCCCAGGCCCCGGCAGCGGTGTCCGTGGATACCACACCGCTGTACAGCAAGACCGCCCTTTCGCAGGAAGTCACCGAGCGCCCCGCCGACGGTGTGCCCTACATGGCTGCGACCACGGGCTACATCGTGCCCCGCGCCGAGCTGCAGACGGGGCACCGCACGGTGCTGGAACGCCTCGCTGTCGGCGCAACGCGGCTGAACCTGCTGGCCCTTGCGTGGAACCTCGGCGTGCTGGCTGTTGCGCTCTATCAATTTGGCGGCTATGCCGTCTGGCGCATTCGCGTCAGCCGCACCGCACAGCCGGTTGACCCCGGCTGGCGCAGTGCCCTGCCGCAGGGGGCGTGCCCGCGCATGGTCGCCACGCCGCTGGTACGCAGCCCCATGGTGGCGGGCACGCTGCATCCCGTACTTCTGACCCCCACGGGCACGGCTCCCAATGGCGCAGACTACATGCTGGCCCATGAACTGACCCACATAAAACAGCATGACGTCGCCAAAAAGCTGCTGTTTACGCTGGCGTGTGCCGTGCATTGGTATAACCCTGCTGTCTGGCTGCTGGCCGCCCGCGCGGGCCGCGACATTGAGGAGGCCTGTGACGCCGAGACCCTGTGTGGCCGCGATGCCGACTGCCGCGCGGCCTACGCTGACGCCCTGCTGACCGCCGTGCGCCAGAACCGCGGCCCCGCGCTGACCAGCGGCTTTGCCCTGAGCAAGCGCCAGTTCAAGCAGCGTCTGGCCGCCCTGTGGGACACCGCCCCCAAGCACCGCGGACGCGCCCTGCTGGCGGTGCTGGCCCTGACTGCCTGCTGTGCGGGCGGGCTGGTCGCCTGCAAGCCCGCCGACGCGGCCCCGCAAGACGAGCAGGAACCCGCCGCAGCTGCCGCACCGGAGCCGTCCGGGACCGCCAACCCCATCGTGACCCCAGAGCCGCCGCCCGTCTCAATGGAGGCGGGTGCCGCAGCCGTGCGGCGCGGCGCGGTCTTCCTTTGGAGTGAGTCACTGACCGACGGAAACGGCTACTACTTACACAGCGGCGCGTGCGGCCTTGTGGAGCCCGAGGATTACGACACGGAATATATTTCTGCCCTGCTGGAAACCCGGCGCGGCGACGGCACAACTTGGCGCGACTACCTGAACGACGGCCGGGGCGCACTGGTCAAAGCGACCTTTGAAGCCGAGCTGACGCCCGAAGCCTGGTATCTGGGCACACAATACGGCGAGGGACGCTTTCATGTCTATCTGATTGCACCGTTCGACGAGGTGCAGCCCTGTGAGGTCATCAGCGGTTGGCAGTCTGCCGACGACCCGAACCAATCGGCACATTTTGAGATTCTGCCGATGGCGCGGGAGCTGGACCTGACCAACAACCAGTACCGTATGCTGTTGCACCAGACCGATGCGCTGGCCCGGGCGGGGGCGCAGAACTTTTTTAACCCCGGCGATTGGCCGCAGGACGAGCTGGAAACCTACCTCTATTACCGCAACCGGTATTTTTACGGCGAGGCCGACGCCCTGCTGATGCTGAACGTTGATTTCAGCGACATAACAGACTACCTGACTTATGACGAGCTGGACGCGCTGGATTTCACCGCGCCCAAGACCGCCGCCATTCCGGACTACACCCCGCCGGAGACCCTGCAAAGCGACGACCCGGGGGTCTGGAACTTCACGCGCGAGGGTGCGTATCTGGTCGCCGAGTGGCCGGGCGTGCAGAAATACGTTTTCTATGTTTATAACGGTGACACCGCCACCCACACAGAGGTGCAGCACGATGCCCGCACAGTCTGTATATCGGGCCGCAGCCTGTCTTAAAAAGGAGACATCCATGCTAAAAATCAAACGCCTGCCCGACGCAGAGCTGGAAATCATGAACGCCCTGTGGGATGCCGACGCGCCGCTGACCGCTGCCGAGCTGGAAACGGCGCTGCCCGGCCCGCCCCGCGCCCGCACAACGCTGCTGACCCTGCTGGCCCGGCTGGAGGAAAAGGGCTGCGTCACCCGCGAAAAGCAGGGAAGGGGCTGCCTCTACACCGCCGCCCTGACTCGGGCCGCGTACCTGCCCGCCGAAAGCCGCAGTCTGTGGGGCCGCCTTTTCGGCGGCAGCCCCCGCAACTTTGTAGCCGCCCTTGCCGAAACCGACACCCTCACCGACGCCGACATAGACGAGCTGGCGGAATACTTGGAGGAACTGAAAAAAGAGAGAAAATAGCGTAAAATTTATAGTGGCGGGCATTGTCCGCCCCTACTTGCAATTCTCCCTCGACTTGTAGTATAATAATATGTCCCATAGCATCCACATTCGCAAGTGAGGTGACGCCCATGCCCGGTGATCTGCATACCCAGACGACCTTCTCCGACGGTTCGACTACGGCGGACAAGCTGCCGTTTCTGGCGGCCTGCGCGGGGATGACCCATCTGGCCATTTCGGACCACGATTCGATCCGGAGCGTGCGCTACGCCTATGCCCATCCCGTGCAGAACGGCGTCCACCTCATACCGGCCACCGAGCTGACCGCCTATGACTATGAGCGCGCCCATCGCGTGCATCTGCTCTGCTACTGGCCCGACGACTGCGCCGCGCTGGCGGACTTCTCCGCCATGATGGCCGAACGCCGCCTGACCGCCATGCTGCAGAGCTGCAAGGAGCTGGAAGCCATCTGCCCCCAGTTCCGCACCGAGGAGGCGCTCGAGCTTGCCAAAGACAGCGGCACGCTGTTTAAGGCGCAGGTCATGCGGGTGCTGTGGCAGTACGGTCTGGCCGACGGCATGTATAATACCGTATACAAATCGCTGTTCGGGCTCAAGCCCGTGCGCGGGCGCATCCTGCACACGCCGCGGTATGAGCCGGTGGATACCGTGCTGGATGTCATCAAGGCAAGCCGCGCGGTGGTCGTGCTGGCGCACCCCAGCGTTTACCACAGTATGGAGCTGGCGCGCGAGCTGATCGCCGCCGGGCGGCTGGACGGTGTCGAGATCGACCATCCCCGCAACACGCCGGAGGACAGGGCCGAGCTGACCCGCTTAGCCAAGGAAAACGGACTGATCGTCACGGGCGGCACCGATTACCACGGCATCAACACCGTGACGCCGCGCCCGGTGGGAGCATTTGCGACCAGCGACGAGATGATCGCGCGCATCGGCGACATAGCCAAGGCGCGCAAATCGACCTACAAGAGACAAAAATAAGGAGCAAATCAAAATGACATACACCTACAACAATAAAGGCACCTGTTCCGTCCGCACCGTCGTGGAGCTGAACGACGACCATACCATCAGGAGCGTGCAGATCCTGGGCGGCTGCGACGGCAACCTGAAGGGCATCGCCAAGCTGCTGCCCGGCATGAAGGCCGAGGACGCCATCGCCCGCATGGAGGGCACGACCTGTGGCCGCAAGCCCACCAGCTGCCCCGACCAGATCGCCCAGGCACTCAAGGGCGCACTGGCGGAGATGGGCTGATAAAGGTCCGTAGGGGCGGATTCCATATCCGCCCGGGCCGTCTGCGGCAGCCGCACACCTTGCGGGCGCATATAGAATGCGCCCCTACATTTTGCCCACAAGGCTTATTACTATAAAAGGAGCTTCCCATGGACTGCTTCCATTACCCTCTCGATACCGAAACGCTGCTGCGCAAAAAGCGCCGCCTGCGCAAGGAACTGCTGGCCCAAAACCCGCACCCGCTGCAAAAGCGCATCGCCATCCTGGGTGGTTCCACCACCAACGAGGTGGCAGACCAGCTGGGCCTGTTTTTGTTGCAATACGGCATTCAGGCGGAGTTCTACCAGAGCGAGTATGGCCAATACTGGCAGGACGCCATGTTCGGCACGCCGGAGCTGGATGGGTTCCACCCCGATGTCATTTATATCCACACCAACTGGCGCAACATCATCAATTTCCCCACAACGGCCACCCCGCAGGAGGAAATTGACGCCATGCTGAATGCCGAGTACAGCCGCTTTGAGCAGATGTGGCAGGCGCTGGAAGCCAAATTCCACTGCCCCGTCATCCAGAATAACTTTGACCGCCCCAACTACCGCCTGATGGGCAACCGCGATATCTGGGACCCGCATGGCCGTTCCAACTATCTCAGCCGCCTGAACCAGCGCTTTTACGCCTATGCCGCCGCGCATGAGGATTTTTATATCAATGATATTGACTATCTCAGCGCAGATTACGGCCTGACTGCCTGGGGGGATGCGTTCTTCTGGCATATGTACAAGTACGCCATGTGCCTGGATGCAATCCCGTCTTTGGCAAACAGCGTGGCAAACATCATCAAATCCCTGTATGGCAGCCACAAAAACGCACTGGTGCTGGAACTGGATAACACTCTCTGGGGCGGCATTGTGGGCGATGACGGTGTGGACGGCATTGCCATCGGCCCCGAAGTGCCGGAAGGCCAGGTGTACGCCGAGTTCCAGAGCTACTGCAAAGCCC
>ENA-OQKO01001797-OQKO01001797.1-human-gut-metagenome-genome-assembly--contig:-NODE-1797-length-11179-cov-3.593920_pt1 | contig 11179 bp, 12 predicted proteins | sample MGYA00242777_ERZ504796 | MGnify/ENA primary metagenome ERZ504796 (study PRJEB26092, sample SAMD00036404) | human gut metagenome | host: Homo sapiens | study: EMG produced TPA metagenomics assembly of... | reverse complement strand
ATTAAAATAAAGTCCTATATTTGCTTACTATTTGATAACAACAAGAACTTTACTTATTTACTATTATGGAAAAAATAGACAATCTTGACCGGCAGATTCTGGAAATCATTTCCCAAAATGCCCGTATTCCTTTTAAGGATGTAGCTGCTGAATGTGGTGTATCACGTGCCGCCATTCACCAACGCGTACAGCGCTTGATTGATTTGGGCGTTATTGTCGGCTCCGGCTACCATGTAAACCCTAAGTCTTTGGGCTACAGGACTTGTACTTATGTAGGAATCAAACTGGAAAAAGGCTCCATGTACAAGGCTGTTGTTACCGAGATGCAAAAGATTCCCGAAATCGTGGAATGTCATTTTACCACCGGTCCGTACACCATGCTGACCAAAGTGTATGCGCGTGACAACGAACACCTAATGGACTTGCTGAATAACAAGATGCAGGAAATCCCCGGCGTCACTGCAACAGAAACATTAATTTCACTGGAACAAAGCATCAAGAAAGAAATTCCTATTTGCCCGGAAAAGTAAGATAAATAAAACAATGGGGTTGTGCCAAAACAAAAAACACTTATTATTTGTTTTGACATAACCCCATGATTTCATCACCTTATCACTTTATATAAATATGGATTTCTTAAACGAATATCACCTGTCAGGACTTGTAATCGGTATCTGTACTTTCCTTATCATAGGCATCTTCCACCCCATAGTAGTAAAAGCCGAATATTATTGGGGAACTAAATGCTGGTGGATTTTCCTATTGTTGGGGATCGGCGGTGCCATTGCTTCACTGTATACCGATAATATTTTGGTAGCCTCGCTGCTAGGCGTATCCGCCTTCTCCTCATTTTGGACCATCAAAGAAGTATTTGAACAAGAAGAGCGGGTAAAAAAAGGGTGGTTTCCCAAGAATCCTAAACGAACATATAAATTCTAAACAAAAAGCATTCGCATTTTTATCTGAAACGCTTGCATATTTCAAGAGAAAATACTACTTTTGTCCCCGCTATCCGATATAAGGATACACCGGACTTGTAGCTCAGTTGGTTAGAGCAACAGACTCATAATCTGGAGGTCCCTGGTTCAAGCCCAGGCTGGTCCACTGATAAACTCCTATAAGCTAAAGACTTATGGGAGTTTCTCTTTTGTTTTCAGTTTATGAATATTGATAAAAATACGCCTGAAATCAGCTAATGTTGGTCTATTGTTGTTCCCAATTGATTTGAGATAACATGCTGACATTTAAAGCGGAAGTACTAAAGAGCAAACAGAAAAGTGATGGTACTTACAATGTAAAGATTAGAATGACCTATAATCGAGAGGTCAAAAGGTTGCCTACCAGTATCTTTGTCAGGCAAGAGGACTTAACCAAGTCATTCAAATTGAAGAATTCCAAGTTCATTAAAGAAGCAGATGCCATTGTCCGGCACTATCAGGAGATATGTGCCAAACTACAACTTGAGATTAACCACTATACTTTGGATGACATTATAACTCTATTGAAGGGAGAACAAAAGAAATCCCAAGAGATTGACTTCATCCATTTTAGCAGAGAATGGATTGCCCATACTACCATTAAAGGTGCTGAGAACTATACATCTGCCATCAATGCTTTTGTGCAGTTCCTTGGGAAAGACAAGCTGGTTATTCAACAACTGACCACCTCTTTACTCAAAGACTTTATGGACTATCTTGTCAAAAAGAGAGAAGATAAAATCAAATTGCTTAAGAAACAGGGTAAAAGGATTCCATCAAACAGAGTAGTTTCCTTATATCTCGGCAGTATCAGGCATCTTTTCAATGAAGCCAAGAAGCAGTATAATGACTATGACAGGGGCATAATACTCATCCCCCATTCCCCCTTTGAGACCTTCAAAGTACCCAAGCAGGAAGCTACAAGAAAGAGAGCCATTTCTGCCAAGGATATATTGAGAATATATGAAATGCCCTATTTGCTTGACAGTAAAGGCAGGGCAAGGACAGGCAGATTCAATCTTGCCAAAGACTGTTTTATCCTTTCATTTGGACTGATAGGTATAAACTCAGCAGACCTCTATTCATGTGAAGATATAAGGGATGGTGTCATTACCTATTATAGAGCCAAAACTTCTGCCCGAAGAAATGATAAGGCAAAGATGAAGGTGAAGGTCATGGAAATTATCAAGCCTTTGGTGGAGAAGTATAGGGACAGGACAGGAAAGAGGGTGTTTAACTTCTATCAGCATTATTCTACAGCTGATGTTTTCAACAAAGCCATCAATTATGGTTTGAAGCAAATAGGAGTAATCCTACAGATAGAAGATTTGGAATATTATGCAGCAAGGCATTCTTGGGCTACACTTGCTGTCAATAAGGTGGGTATAGACAAGTACACTGTTCATGCTGCACTTAATCATATTGATGAAGCCATGAAGGTGACTGACATTTATATTGAGAGGGATTTCAGGATTGAGAATGAAGCCAACAGGAAGGTGATGGAGTATGTGTTTAGAGAAATATCAGTAAAGTAGGTCAAAAGGGTCTCTATAGCATTTAAACTATGGAGATTCTTTACTATTTTTGCTAAATGAAACAATTTCCTACCATAATGAATAATAGAATTGATTATATAGAAGACAAGATTTGGATTCAGAAGAAAATCCAACTTCAAGAATATTTTAATAAATTAGAGCCTAAGCATTCCATTGTTAGCTCTTTAGGTATTCCTTTAAAATATTCGAGCTATTTTGCTCTAATTCCAAGTAATTTGGATTTAGAAGCTCATTTAGCTCAATATCCAATCACAGATTATATGTTTGTACAAGATAATAGTGGAATAATCCGGTCTGTATCAAAATATGGTGGCTTTGGTTCTTCTTTAAAATTTGACCCTGTTAGATTCATTTATATTCTTGGGTTGATAAGTTCAATACCTGCAAGAAATAAAGATTCTATTACAGAAACTGGATACGTATCAATCAATTCAAGGCTAATCAGGAACTTTTTTAAGGACTATCTCTCCTATCTTGACTACCTTGTGTTAACAGGAGTATTGGAAACAGATGGGCAATATATCCGAGGGAGACAATCAAAAGGATATAGGTTTACAGAAAGATATGCAAATGCCCCTTTAGTAAGGTATGACTATCCTGCATTTTTACAAAGTACAAACAATGTTGCATCTATCCAAGAAGAAATTTACAATAAAGAAACAGGGAATTTTATCCATAATCCAATCTTAGATTTTCCCTATCTTTCCTATTGGTATTCCACGAAAGGATTACAGATAGACGAAGAAGCAGCTTTGAATTATGCTTATCAAATGATGCAGGACAAAATCAGCAAAGGAATACAATCATGGGATATAAACAGAGATAAAAGTCGCAACAACCTTATTAAAAGAAAAAATCCATTAACCCAATATCATGCAGCCCTATATAATATCAATAGTATTGCCATTGGTGATTATAAGGTATCTATTGATAGCAATGTGCATAGATTACATTCTGTTATAACCAATTTACAGAAGGATTATCGCAGATTTCTAAATTATAATGGTCAGAAGTTGGTAAATGTAGATATTTCTAACAGCCAACCTTATTTGTTGTGCTTACTTCTAAATCCATCTTTTTGGGATAAAACTTCTGATATACCTTTGAATATAGGAATGCTATCTCAGAACATTCAGGACATGATTCAAGAAGAACACTTATCGGAAATATACAAATATGTCTTGTCTTTAAGTACTTGTCATGATACGGCTTTAGAAAACTATATTCAAACAGCATCACAAGGAAAAGTTTATGAATATATGCAAGAGATTATCAACAAGAGAGAAAATATCAACCTTCAAAGAGATGATATTAAGACTATGATTTTAACAACCTTATTCTCAAGGAATAGGTTTATGCCTACATATAAGAGATATTTCAAACAAAATTTCCCTCAAATTTACGAATTGATTAGATTAGTAAAAAAAGAGAACCATGAGACTTTAGCTTGTATTCTACAAAACATAGAAAGTGAAATCATCTTGCATAGATGTTGCCTCAAAATATGGGATGAAAATAATCATCAAATCCCCATTTTTACTATTCATGATTCTATCTGTACAACCATAGGAAATGAAGTCTTTGTAAAAGAAATAATGATTCAAGAATTAGCAAAAGTTGTTGGAGAGATTCCATTTATAAAAATAGAGAAATGAATAAGTCAATAAAACTAAATGAAAAGTTGGAGTGTAAAGGCTATTGGTGGTTACCCAGTAAGCCAGATAATAAAATTGCAGGGATATTAACTTATACTCCTAATGAGAAAATAAAATTAGAATTAATCGGCAGTTTTGATTCAAAACATATTGATATTCTATTTTGTGATAAAAATTCCGATGAAAATATTATTCATGGGATTACGTCTGATTCTAAAAAAGTTACATTGATAAATTGTCACTCATATGCAAGTCTAAATCTTAGTTGCCCATTCCCCATTGTAAACTACAACTGTCAGTTCCTTATTTTAGGGAAGCATCTTAAAAATTTTGAGGAAGAATGTTTTTATAAAGCCTATGTAACGATTCCTGAATTAAGCCATTGGTGTTCTCCATGTGCTTTAACAGAAATAATGATGGAAGACAAACAAAATGAAGAATTTGCAACCACAATATCATTTAAATCTAAAAGTATATTGATAAATAGTACAGATGTAGATGAAAATACAACCATAGATATAAAAGGTAGCGTAAATTATCAAGGAGATTATTTATCACCCCAAATAGAACAATATACTTATATTAGCATATTGAAAAAGAACGACGTCTCAATAAAGGACTTTTTTGCCAACATTTATTTGTTTGAACAGTTTTTATCTTTAGCAACACTACAGACTATAAATTGTTCCAAAATAATATTGTATGACAGGACATTGTATCAAGAATATAAAGATGGGAAGAAATTCTATCATCCCATACAATTATTTTATATTCAAAGAGATACAAACAACACACCTTCAACTAAAATATACGACTATTTATTTGACTATAATTCTATATCCCAACAATACCCTCAAATAATTCATAAATGGTATAATGATAAAGAAAATATAGCTCCAATAAGAGCACATCTTATTGATAGTATTAAGCATAAGCCAGTATTTTCAAGTATAGATTTTCTAATTGTGATACAAGCGATTGAGGGGTTTTGTACAAGATTTCGCAAAGAGACCAATTTAACAACAATGCTTGAAACCTTAATATCAGAATTCTCTGTTATTGACAAATTAAAAAACGACAATATCAATAGTCGGCAAGTCGTAGATTCACGAAATTATTATTCACACTTTATGAATAAATCAAAAAAAACATATACTCTTGAAGGATGGGACTTGTATAATTTGACATTCAAACTTCGGAAACTTCTAATTTGTTGTATCCTCAATTTTATAGGTTTTGAATATGATGAAATTAATAGACTTCTCAGTCAAAGTAATAATAATCTATTGCACAAGTGAAAACCAAAACATGGAACCTCACATTCTTTTTTGAACAGATTATTTATCTAAAAGAAAAATAGCCATATATAATGTATAGCTAAATCTACTGAAAATTTTCTCTGATATTTTTTGAAACTTTCTTGTATTCAAGAGCATAAACTACACCATCCTGATACCCTCCCCATCATTCAGGGTGGGGATAGTCCCCCTCACAACAATTAAAATCATAAATTTATGGATAGCTTAAAGTTCATTGAAACAATGTCTGTTGCAGACTTCAAGACCAAAATGGAAGTGGAAAGAATTGATGTGAAACAGAATCCTCATACGGGGAAATGTTTCTTTGTGTATGGCTGTGAAACAGGTGCAGTGAGTGAAAGATTCCTCAAAGGAGACATCACAAAGCCTGTCATCTCACAAGTTTGTTCTCCTGAAACAGGAGACATGTTCTATATGCTACACCAACAAGGGGACGGTGGAGCACCTACATTGGCAACTTTGTGACATATAGGTTGCATATCTCATCAGGGCAGTCGGATGTAAATCTGACTGCCTTTTTAATTTTTCTGATTGTAAAACCATTAATAGTTTTTGAATATGATGCAATTAAGAGTTTCATCAAAGAAACAAGCCAAGATTAAGCTTGCCTTGCAGGGCTGTGCAGGAAGTGGCAAAACTATGTCTGCCCTCCTCTTGGCTTATGGGTTATGCAATGATTGGAGCAAAATAGCCATCATTGACAGTGAAAATGGCAGTGCTGATTTGTATGCCAACTTGGGCAATTATAATGTGCTACCTCTTCAAGACAACTTCACTCCCGAAACCTATATGGAAGCCATTGGGATATGTGAAGATGCAGGAATGGAGGTCATTATCATAGATTCCATATCCCAATGTTGGGCTAATCTGTTGGAATACCATGCCAACTTGCAAGGCAACAGCTTTACCAATTGGCAGAAGGTCACTCCAAGAATCAATGCATTCATGCAGAAGATATTGCAAAGTGCAAAGCATGTCATTTGCACCATGAGATGCAAGCAGGATTATGTCCTCAATGAGAAGAATGGCAAGATGGTTCCTGAAAAGGTTGGGTTAAAAGCTGTGATGAGGGATGGCATAGACTATGAGTTTACCATAGTGTTTGACATCAACATGAAGCACCAAGCCATTGCAAGCAAGGACAGGACAAATCTCTTTATGGGAAAGCCTGATTTTACTATTACACCCATCACAGGACAAATCATTCTTGACTGGTGCAATGATGGGGTGAATGTAGAGCTGATTAGACAGCAAATCAACAATGCCAAAAGTATTGAAGAGCTGACAGCTGTATATCATAAATATCCCGAATGGTATCAGCAACTGACCTCTGACTTCATGCAGAAGAAAATGCAACTGCAAGAACAACTGAATAAACCGAGTATTAACTATAATCCAAATTTCATAAAATATGGAAGCAATGCAGCTACAGCCTGTCAGGGCTAACCTGATTTATCCAAGTAGGGTAAACAGGACATTGGAATTGTCCCAGCAACAGGATATTATCAATGTAGAACCAATCCTGTCAAGAAGAGAAGTAAAAAGACTTCCTTTTATTGAAGCCAACACCAAAGAAGTGACCATTGAACACTTGAAAGATGATTGTATTGTGCCAGTGTTCAGCAAGGACAATGAAATCACAATCAGCCATCCCAACTTTATTGAATCTGTTTGGGAAGCAGCCAACAGGGTATTTCCTAATGAACAGATTGAAACACCTGAAATCAGAGTGAGCCATATAATAAAAGGCAGAACTCCCGAAGCCATCCATAAATCAGTAAAGGACTTGTTGGAAGAAGACAAGACCATCTACTATGAGAGGATGATGTTTTGTTTTGAGATACCCACCATCCATGAGGACATAATGGGCAACAGACTTAACCTGACCATTGGAGGAGTAAGGGCTTACAACCATGAGAACCTCTATTCAAAGAAAGGGGCTGAGAAGTTCAAGATATTCATAGGCTTTAAGAACATGGTATGCTGCAATATGTGTGTCTCCACTGATGGCTTCAAGTCAGAACTAAAAGTGATGAATGTACATGGATTGTTCAATGCTGCCATGCAACTCTTTCAGGAATACAATGCAGCCAAACACCTTTACTATATGGGTGCTTTCAAGGACAGCTACATGACTGAACACCAGTTTGCACAGTTCTTGGGCAAGTGCAGGTTATATCAATATCTTCCTGTGGAACAGAAGAAGAAGCTCCCACAAATGCTTATGACTGATACACAGATAGGCATAGTAGCCAAGTCTTTCTATAATGACGAGAATTTTTCAACCATTGAGAATGGGAATGAAATATCCATGTGGAATGTGTACAACCTGCTTACAGGGGCAAACAAATCATCCTACATAGATAACTTCTTGGACAGGGCTTATAATGCAACTCAACTTGCAGATGGGCTGAACAAGGCTCTTTATGGTGATAGTGAATATAATTGGTTCATCCAGTAACAGGATGTTCCGAGATTCATGTATTCATTATAGTAGGAAATTTTCAGTTTTGACCTATGGGAGAAATTATATTTGCCATTATAAACTTGCTAATAGGGGCTTTTGTACTCTGTTACTTTGACTCTGAAAATGATAAGAAGCCATGATTTATGGTTTGATTGTTGGATGAAGCCTCGGAATACCTATTAATATTTCGGGGCTTCTTTTATTTGGAAAGCTATGGGAATTAAAGATATGTGATAAAGACGTACCTTTGTATAAGGCAAGGAGAGATATTAATCATTCCTTCATGACAAGCTACAGCCCACACCTCGGATGCTGGTATGGATTGTTTTTCTATAAAACTGTCTTGCAAATGATTGTATATTGCAGAATAATCGTAATTTTGCAGTAATAACAAAATTGAGAGACAATGAAATAGAAGTTTAACAAGACATATTAGAAAAAGAAGTGTTTGCTTCTTACTTGTGACAGTCCTAAAATCACCACTTTGAAGACTAACAATCACAGCAGTAAGGAAGTGAATGCTCATGCCAATAGGTGTGGGCTTTCCTTGTTTGTGATTGTAGGTGTTGTGGTGATACCTTGGACTAAAACAAGAAAGCATCACACCTTTCTTTTTGTGGTATGGTTACAAAAAGGTAGCATGGATAAAGAGTATAACATATTTCAGGAGGATGGTTTATTTGGTGCTAAGAACCAAAGAGGAGAAGTTATCATTCCACCTCAATACAATTGGTTTGACCCACAATTCATCTGTGGGTTTGCCCGAGTAATGAAGTACTCATATATTGAAGAAAAGAATCAATGGGGTATTATTGATACATTGGGAAATATTGTTGTTCCACTGAAATATGATAAAATTTGGGCTATAAAGGAAGAATATCTTTTTTCTCTCAAGGCTTTTCTCGGTGATAAAGAAGAAAGAATAAACCTTCATCAATTAGGGTATAAAGTCATTTTTGATGGCTTAACCCACATCTGCACTTATTCAGTAGAAGCATTTAAGGAGTTGGCACATTGCAAGAAACTATATGTCAAGGTTCAACCTAATACAAGACAATTGTATTTTACTTATGGAGCTAATATAGGTTTTGTTTCTTTAAAAGAGATGCCAAAAGAGCCTGTTATCTCCATTGTTACCAATAGTAGTGGCAAGATATTTCCTTTGCTAATGGAAAAATCAGATATAGGTAAAGCTACATTATCTCCTGCTAAAGCAGTTCCTAAAAAAATCATTTCAAGAACAACATCCCACAAAACATCCTTTTGGCAATATGAATCTGAAAAGATGAATGATACAGATAATTGGAGTGCCCCTTACGGAGATGAGCAAGGCTATTATGCTGGATGGAGTAGAGAAGATGTTGAAAGTGGATTAGCAGATACTTATGAAGGAGATATAAATGCAAGATGGAATAATGATTAAAGATGTAATAAATATATGGAATTTCCACTGACTTTAGGCTTACAAAAGACAGGCTTACCACTGATAGTAACATCAGGTAAACTAAAGAACTTGTGTTTCCTTATAGACACAGGAGCAACACATAATATCCTTTTTACCTATGTATATGAACACATTAAGGATGAATTTAAGACCTTAAGTGAGAAGCAGAATATAATGGGTATAGAGGGGCATTATGAAGAAACCTCTACTATTGAAGCTACATTCAACTTTGAGGGAATTGATTATACCTCAACTTTTTCTGTGCTTGATGCCACTGATGCAATAGCACAAGTACAACAGGAAACAGGGGTGCAAATTCATGGTATTCTAAGTACAGACTTCCTTGTGAAAAACAAATGGATTCTTGACTTTGATAAATTGACAATAAAAACAACTAACTAAAAACAAGACATACAAATGAAGAAAAGTTTTGTAATTTTATCTATCTTATTAGGCTTTGTATTAGTAGCTTCAATCTCTTATAATATATCATTATATCAAGAGAATGAAGCATTGATAGCCAAGCAAGATTCCTTATACACATTGTCAGAAGCACAAAAGGTGTTTAAAGAAAATGGATTAAAGCTGATAGATGATGTAACAATATCTATCCAAGATGTTAAAGACCATGCAGTCAAGTATAGTATAGACCTGCCTGAAAGTAGAAATTCATTCAACATCAATGGGCTTAATCCTCTGATTGTCTATTATCTTACTTACAATGCAATAGACATCTCCAGCAACCCTATGATTTTAGGAAACACCATCAATCCTGCAATTGGAAGAGTGAATAAAGATGAGGTTATTGATAAGGTCTTTATAACTATTCAGCAATTATCTAAAGGAGATAATAGTAGCCTATTCAATGCTTTAAGAATACAGGCAATGAATGTGGGAGATTTGACAAAGCCTGAAATAAGAGAACTTCCATTAGAATGATGAAAATGGATGAAATCTTCATCCAAGTCAAAGGCATTGGCTTTACATTCCTTATTGACAAGAGAATGAAACATAACCTTATCAGTCCTGCATTCTTGGCTTTCTTCAATCTTGGAGAAAGACAGATGTATTCATTTCCTATTGATAATATAAAGGAAGTGAATACAAATCCTGTCTATGACAACTTACAATCCTATCTTTCTTACTATGTAAATTCCATCATATTCCATTATGTGAGGAAGAAAGTAGGAAGATGCAAGGATAACAAGTTGAGAATATGCAAAGTATTCATGCTTGAATTTGAGTATGAGGGATGCACTTTCTCTTTTCCTTTCCTTCTTGACAAGAGTTTGGATGAACCAGCTATAATAGGCAAAGAATCATTTAACCATATAATAAAAGCAGTTATGAAACATAAAGTAGAAACTTAGCACTTCAATAAGTGCATCCTTTGGCTTAGTATAACTTTAGCCATTGTTGGTCAATAGTTGTTCTATTGACTTTTTAAGAGATTATTAACAGACTGACATACAGTAATTTCAGATAGATTTATCTGTAGACTCATAATCTGGAGGTCCTAGGTTCAAGCCCTAGCTGGTCCACATTAAAAATCAAGCAGTTACGAATTTCGTAGCTGTTTTTTTCTTGCTCTTGCGTAAACAATGCGTAAACAAACTGTTTGAGTTGGTTATGTTGGGTCAACGTAAAAACCTGAGGGATTCATAGCTTATGCATAAATTTTCGCCAATCTGAACAGGAAGAAAGCTCTGTCCTTTACTCCTCTGAATTGTGTGCGGAACTCCTTTATTTTTGCATTGAACG
>ENA-OQKO01001793-OQKO01001793.1-human-gut-metagenome-genome-assembly--contig:-NODE-1793-length-11187-cov-2.510850_pt1 | contig 11187 bp, 9 predicted proteins | sample MGYA00242777_ERZ504796 | MGnify/ENA primary metagenome ERZ504796 (study PRJEB26092, sample SAMD00036404) | human gut metagenome | host: Homo sapiens | study: EMG produced TPA metagenomics assembly of... | reverse complement strand
TAGATGTGTTGTCTACCGATGTGGAAAGATGCAAAGTACGTACGATACTCTTCTTGGGCAATCATGTAATCTTTCAGCCACACAGGCAATGTACTGCTGAATGCACACATCTTGAATAGAGGGGTGAAGACGCCTTGCGCATTTTTGAAAATTGCCCATTTCTTTCTCGTTTCATCACCAATACCCTCAAATTGCTTAGTAGCATGGAACAACCTTAGACGATCCGAATGTGATAGTATCGAGGTGTTTGATAAACTTATCCTTTCGAACAACTTCTGCTCATCCTGCTTTTTCAAATAGTCTTTGAGAGGATGGTGCTCAATCACCGTGTCTGTACATTTGAAACCGAGTTGAATGAGAATATCTTTGATGGCCAATGTGTTTTCAGTAATCAGGATTACCTTACTATCGTTTATGGCCGTACTATATGAAACCCATTTGTTTTCAAGTAGAATAGACGGAATGCTTGGTATGAGTCGGATTGTATCTTCTGCCTTTGTCAACCATTCCCAGAAACTCTTTCTTTCATCATTAGAGGCTGCACTTATCCAAGTAAGAACGCGTTCTGCATTACCCTGAATAATTTTTATGACATCAGTTGTAGTTGCCTTCTCAATTTTGAATATTGAGTGTTTCAATATATCCGTATTAAGGTTCGGATGAGGCAATCGTTTTGTGGTACCAATTATTGAGTAGTAATTATCATATCCAAGAGTCTTCGCAAGCGAGGATTCATCCAAGATAATACCTAAAACATCCGATTTTTCTCCTTTGTCATTGATGATGAATTTCGATTCGGAAAGCGCTTTGGTGTATCCATTGTTGAAGGAGTCAATCAGTGCAAAGGTGTCTTGACTGGTTGATTCAAACTCTTTTTGAGGCAGTAAATTCAAATAATTAGGTTCATCAATTGATGCTGATTCCTCGACCATTGAGACGATGGCTTTTCCAATATTGAAAAAAAGGAAATGATTCCACGGGTTGTCGCTTTGCACACCCTCACGATCAGATTTTGGAATAAAATCCGCATTAATAAAGAACGGGAAAGTAAACCTATGTTCATTCATCGGAAGATATGCATAGAGAGAAAGGGCGTCATTTGACGGACGGATATGTCCTTCTTCATCAAGAGGAATGGCAAAGGAGATTTCTGTATCTGCTGTAGAAGCAATTCTGTCCGGTATGCCGGGAACTTCAGATTGTTCATTGCCATTGGAATCAAGTCTTACGAAATAATTCTCAATATCTCCATGAATGTTTGTCCGTTCTTTTCGCTTGATATTCACATTGGCGGCTTTAAAAGCCTCGTCACTCACTCCAATACCTGCCTTTGTGAATATCTTGTAATTCTCGTTCAACTTATCCTTGTCAAACGAATTAACCAATGATATGTATTCTCCATTTTCAGAGATATTCTTTTGAATGGTCCGACAATCATCTCCTTGCATCAGTTGGATTCGATTCGTCCTACGTAAGAACAGCATGAAACGTGGTTCATAGAATACCTCGGCAATCGCTTGGGCGTATTCTGACAATGTCTTCTCGTCCATCTGAAGAGCGATGCAGACATTCTCTCTTTCGCTCCAAATGGTATTGTATTTATCAATATCTGGAATATTTGACCAAACGGGCAGCAATTGCCACGGAATATCTTTTACGCCTTTGAACTCCCTTCTGAATTTTTCAAATTTATGAATGAATTCTTTCTGCTTGACAGGGTCGTTTTCAATATCATTCACCAAGAAATAGAAACGGTCGAAATCATTGTATATATCCAAACTCTTATCAAAACCGAATCGATAGCCGGAGCTTTGGATATAAACAGACTCGGAGTTGGTGAATACGGATTTGAAACCAATTCCTTTATAGCCGGTTTTCTTCTTATTGGCAGATTTTGTACTCTGGGCAGCAGATGTTATTGATTCAAAATCATGCTTGTTAAATGAATAGCCATCGTGGGTCAATAAGAAGTATTTGCCTTCGAGTTGCAGTTTCACCTTTACGCCATTCTGAGCAGCAGCATCATCTGCATTTTGAAGAAGCTCAAAAAACATTCTCTTTTTACTTGAATACAGGTTCTGTCCAACCTCTTCAAGAAGATTGGCGACACTCGTGTTTGTATTCGGGCTGGTGTGCTGCTTAAATGACAAAAGAACAGACTCTTGATAGGGGTTCTTCACCAACTGAAGATCTGTGGAGGAAACAGAAAATAGGTAAGGCGTCCCTTCCTTTCGCCTAAAATCAGCATTCGGTAATGAAATGTCAGTTTTATAGTACTCGCCTTCAAAGAGAAGGTTACGTAGCCTATTATCTGCTCGTACCAGGATGTTCTTACCATTGATCGGGTCGACGAGTAATTTACCATTTACCTCGCTGTCGGAATCAGAAAACGTGATTAATTCAGTAAAGAAATACCCGTCGTTGATGGATATGACCTTTCCGATAAAAGTCTTTGTTTGGATGTCCATCGTTTTGAGGAGATCCATTAAGGATAGGGAGTAAAGGCTGTCGTCGTATCTGTCCTTTATGATATATTTCCTGCTGAATTTAGCGTTATTGTGTTCATCTGTACCAGTGTAGACTATTTGAATGTGCTCGCCTACAAATACTTCATCACTTGCTCGTAAGACTTTATTTGGAGACAATTCTTCTCTGGTAATGATGATATTTACTCCTGTGTCTATAACATCCACTTTCGCAAATTTATCGTCAACATACGTGACTTCGCCCATGACAATATCACCAGGGTTAAGCTTTGCGATCAGATCTTCCATCAACTTGCGCTTGTTCTCCTTTTCAATAGGGCGCATATCAAGCCAAATCGTAGACTTGTTTTCATTGAATTTGCTATAGACGAATTCAAGTGATTGCCCAGGAGACAACGCACCAGAAATCATCTTTGACTTATATGGCTCAATGAAAAAATTTTCAGTAAGCTCTATCAAGAAAAGGCCTTCTTCTACCGAAATTACAGCAGTGGGATTGTCATGTGCTTGATTTATCCCCACATATTTTGCAGTTACTCTATCTCCGATGTTATGCATCCTTGCAAATAGAGAATGAAGAGGATGGGTACTCAGTGTGACTTTTACCATTCCATTTTCTTCAACTGCAGTACTCTTTACAACACAAGTAATTTCATCACCAGCCTTATAATAGGTAGAGGTCAGTTCTACCCACGGCGCCAATCCAATGAAGCCATCAAATCGAATCAATATGCCGTAGTTCTCAACAGAATCAACACAGCACTTTAATATTAAATCAAGGTTCAAATCACGCGGATTGGCACACGCATCTTTTCGGCTTAACTCAATCTTGCCATCAGGATGAACTTTAGTTACAATAGCTTGTATGTAATCTCCAACATGAAGTGAATCATAGAACCTGTTTTGGTAGCTCCACGAAATGTTTAATTTCCTGATAAGTCCGGAAATGCCATTCGGAGTACTTACAAACAGTCCATACTGAGGATTCTTGCTTGTAATCTGAACAGCTAATGATTCTCCAATTTGTGGGTCTGAATATGACATTATTGATTGTATTAAATTGGTAACTTTGATTTTTATTTGATTATCGTATGATTTTTTACTCGGTTGCTGTAGCCTCAGAGTTATCTTCCGCCTCATTAGCTGTTCCGGGAACATATTTCAATGCGCCGAATAGCATTTCTGCTTCATATGTTTCTTTTATCTCCTCTGCGATTATCACTACGCCGAGATAGTCAAGTAAGTATTTTAGGAGTAATTTACCTCTATTAAGGATTGATTCGGCCGACCAAGGATGCCATTCAATTTTGCTGCTGATTTGACGTTCGCTAAAACTTCCATTAGCATATGCCTGGACTTTAGTTTTCCATGGATTATTACCAAGACTTGAATTCTTGTTTCCTCTAATAATTGTAAGGTTGCCGAGAGAATTTAATAAGGTTTTTATAGCCATATATCTTTCCTCTTCAGAAAAACTCTTTTGTGATAAATAATTCGACATTGTATCACTCCAGTAATCTTGATAATTTCTTGGCATAATATGTTCAATTGACGTCTCGAAGAATTTGTCCCATGAAATTATTGCAAAATCATTTGAGTAATCCTGCTGATGAATATGCTCTTCAAATTCAAACAAGAAATATTTAAGTCCGTTCCATCTATGGTAACCTGCATTGCCACGAACGTATGTAAACAGCCATTTGAAGCCACCTATTAAGCTTGAGCATTCAATAGTCTGAGCTAATATGGCTTCTAAATCTTTATTCAGCTCTTCCAGTTTTGTATATCCCATATGTAGGTCCCTGGCGCGAGTTGCAAACGAGCGTTCATCCATTATCGATGGAATAGGCAAACGATTTCTGAATAATATTTTCTCGACATTTTTCAGACATCTATTGAATCCCTCTGGTTCATCTTTTTGAAGAGAAAGAAGCTGGGCAAGAAATAGCCTCATCTCTTTTGAACCATTGAGACATTGGATTTTATAGAGCTCCAACTCAACCGTATTCTTTATATCGGGGCAATTAACCGTGAACCAATAAGGAACATAGTTTGCGAGATCTATAGCGTATTTCTTAATCTTATCAGATGAGACAACTTCTTCTTTTTTTGACGACTCTGACTGGTCACGAGTATAACTCAACCTGTATTGACTTGCCCTATTGCAGAACATCTCAAACACTTTTTTTTCAGCATCTTGCGTAGAGAATGAGTAATCGGCAGGTGTCCTGATTAAGGTCAAATGAGATGATAGAAACTCATCTTCATCAAGCATTGATGTTTCATTTTGCCCTAATGAGTTATAAATCAATCCCCAACAGTCATTAATGATTTTTGCTAATTGTTCATTATCGCAATTGGTTAATTTGCTGTTTAAGAAGAGGAGCCTATTCTTTAATTTTTCCAGAATAGTCAATGGCTTGCCACGGTTGTTCATCGTCTCGAAAACAGCCTGAACATCAAAACTATCATCAATTATTTTAATATCAAACATCAGAGCTGTAGTGACCTTTGAAAATATTCTTCTTGCCTGCTTCGGTGTCAATGGGGCCAGCTTATCACAGAAGAATTGTTTCGCTTCCCTTAGGTTGTTGGTATATACGCTTTTCCCTTTGCAGATGGAATTAGGATCTTCAAATATCTCTTTTCGTAAAAAATAATTATAGTCGCCATTTTCCGTTCCATACGAGAATTTGTAGACTGCATTCTTACCTTTCTCTTTAATATACTGATTGTATATTTTCTTGTCGTTCAGTTTTTTATACAACTCAAAAAGAAGGATAAGAATGGTCGTTAATCTTTGCTGCCCATCGACAACATCATAGATATTGCTTCCAGACTGCAACAACTTTTGTTCTGATTTGCTCAGTTTATCAAATGATGTTTTTTGTAAAGAAATTGCACCTGTGTAGTGTGGCTTATATCCACCGGAAGGATTAGTCGGAATATCTTCAATGTCATCCCACAAATCCGGCAATTGCTTATCTGCCTTCCAAGCATAACCCCTTTGATAGTCCGGAATCCGGAAATAATTATTGGCGAAAATGTCAGGTATTTTTTGATTACTTGTTTCCATATCTTAGGTTATATCAAATGGGTGACTTTTATTTTCTTGTATTTCTTGCGATGCATCATTATATTCTTATTGATTATCAATAGTTTACATCTTAAAAGGGTAGGCTGCTCAAAAATTTACTTGTTTTTTTGCGAAAAATCGAAGATTTAACGTTTTTTTTATCGACTCTCTCCGAACAGAGGGAAAAAAGCAAAAAAACTTCCTTTTTGAGCCCCGGCAGACCCCGTCTGCAAAGATAGAGAATGTCGGGGTTTATTTCGCAAAAATGGGCTGTAAAATCAAGGGTGGATTCACGGATATTTTCGGATTCTAATTCTGGAATATTGTGTTTGGTCGAAGAGGTGTTTTGCTCGGCCTTAATAGCGCTGGGAGCACACATAACTTTTGTAGCCAAAAGAAAAATGGCTGAAGCCATTTGTAGTGGCGCAGCCATCTCTATTCTTCCCTTATTTTGACTTTACTTTAATGAACGTATATATGAATACGGGGATAAAGTAAAGTTGATGATTTCATGGAAAAGTGTAGATTTCGAGCCTCAATTTTGATGGAAAAGTGTTTAAAGAAGTCTGATTCGCTAGAAAAAGTGAGATGAATTCGATTTATTCGCTTGAAAAAATGTAGTAGTAGCGCTTAAATATCATATCTTCTATTCTTGCGATTTTTACATATAACGCATCATTAAATAGGTAAAAAGTAGTATATTTGCATATTATATAATATATTGAATATGGCAAAGAATACAATGGGCACCAAGTTGCCAAGAAAACTAGAGCAGAAGATGCAGATAGTTGGTGAGCAAATCAAACTGGCTAGACTGCGCAGGAATCTCAGCATGGCTCAGGTTGCCGAACGCGCGACCTGCTCACCGCTTACGGTTGGCCGGATTGAAAAGGGTATACCGACAGTAGCTATCGGCATTTATCTCAGAGTTCTTTATGCGCTTCAACTGGATGATGATATACTTCTGCTTGCCAAAGAAGACGCGATGGGAAAGGCTGTACAGGATTTGATATTGAAAAAGCGAAAGATAGCATCTAAAAAAGAATAAGCCATGAAACGACTATATGTGTTTGCTGACTTTGATTGGCTTAAAGAACCAAGGCTGATCGGAGAACTGAGCTATGAATCACTTCGTGGCACAGACAGTTATGGATTTTGCTATAGTGATGACTGGCTAAGGGACTATGGCAACTTGTTTCTGAGTGATGACTTGAACAACTATCCAGGGCAGCAATATACAGCTCCTGGCAAGGATATTTTCGGATGTTTTTCTGATGCCCTCCCGGACAGATGGGGACGCACATTGATAAATCGCAGGGAACAGATTCTGGCGAAAGAGGAGAAGCGTCCAGTCCGCCGTCTTTCATCCTTTGACTATCTTGTCGGAATCGAAGACTACTCCCGCATGGGTGGGCTCCGTTTTAAGGACTCCTTGGACGGAGAATATATCAATGCAAGTGAAGTTCTGCGGATTCCGCCACTAACTGATATACGTGAACTGATTGCTGCAAGTTCTGAGATTGAAAAAAGTGAAGAGGAGCACCACCTGCCTGAAAGACGCTGGATCGAGCAGCTTGTACAACCGGGTTCATCTCTTGGCGGGGCGCGTCCAAAAGCAAGCGTAATTGACGAGAACAAAATTCTGCATATAGCAAAGTTTCCGTCCCGCAAAGATGATTATGATACTGGGCTTTGGGAACATTTCTCACACCTATTGGCAAAGAAGGCCGGCATACACGCCGCAGAGACAAGAGTAATCTTCGCAAACGACAAATACCATACATTGCTTTCCCGACGATTTGACAGGAAGGAAGACGGTAAGCGCATACACTTTGCTTCAGCTATGACTCTTTTGGGCTTGAATGATGGTGACAATGCCAATACCGGCCATGGCTATCTGGATATTGTTGATTTCATACTTCAGAACTGTACCAATGTGGAGGATAATCTGCAAGAACTGTATCGCAGAGTTGCATTCAATATCTGCATTGGGAATACGGATGACCATTTCCGTAATCACGGTTTCCTTTTGACTGCGAAAGGCTGGACACTTTCTCCGGCTTACGATATGAATCTAACACTGAATGAGTATCAGAGTCTGTTAATCAACAGCTATACCAATAAATCGGATTTGAATGAATTGTTAAATTCGTGTGAGGAATATATGCTACAGAAGCATATTGCTCAGCAAATCATTGGTGAAGTACTGAATGCCGTCAAGGAATGGAGAGCATTAGCCACAAAATTGAGAATTGCGAAAAGCGATCAGGAACGTTTTTCTTCTGTCTTTGATAGGCAAAACTTATCGATATAAATCACAAGAAAATATAAGAACTGCAAAAATAGTATGTGTCATTCCCTGAAAAAAGTTGACTCGCAAAATCAAAAAACAAATGCGAATCAAACATTCACTCAAACGGGAGCTTTATCATGAGAAAGCGATGGATCTATACTTCAAGGAAGGTATATGCGGAACCCATATCTGCAAGATTCTGCCCATATCTCGCGCCACTAAAAATCATGGCTACATAAATAGTAATATTTTGCATAGAAAAATATATTAAACATACTTTGATATTAAAATAATTGCTACCTTTGTGCCATGAACAATCCATTGAGACAATTAGGAAATATCCCTGTTACTGCTTCCGTTTTGGAGTCTCTGTTTCCTCATATCAGGGGCGGAAGCCAGAAACTCAGGTCGCTTGAGCGTGACAAACAAATAATACGACTCAAGAAGGGGCTTTATGTGTGCAGTCCGGAAATAACGGGGAAAACCCTTTCGACAGAATTGATAGCCAATCATCTGTATGCCCCCTCGTATGTTTCCATGTCATCGGCTCTGCGCTATTATGGGCTGATACCGGAAGAGGTTTACACCAAGCAATCCATGACTTTGAAGTATGCCAAGAACTTTGACACACCATTTGGACGGTTTGAGTATACACATATCTCGAAGTCTGCATTCTCTGTTGGGCTGACAAGCATCAAGAAAAATGACTATGCGTTTGTGATGGCTACGCCGGAAAAGGCTCTGTGTGATCTGATTGCCAATTCTTCAAAAGTGAATTTGCGTTATCTGAAAGATGCCGAGATTTATCTGGAAGAGGATATCCGGATGGATCGGGAGGATTTTATGCAGATGGATGCCCGGTTGTTTGAGGAATATATCAAGGTTGGCAAAAAAGCCGATTCAATCCGTACTTTACTTAAATTGCTGAAGAAATGAAGAATGAGATTTATGACAATATGCTCTCTGCATATGGTGCGACAACGGAACAAGAAAGACGTAATGCCATATTTGAAGTAAACCAGCAGGTGATACTTGCCGGACTTTACAATGGCGGTTTCTTTGATGTGGCCGCTTTCTATGGCGGTACCTGCCTCAGATTTTTTCATGGTCTCCAACGCTTTAGCGAGGATATGGATTTCTCCCTCCTGGCTCCCGATGACAAGTTCGATTTCACAAAATACTTTCAGCCGATAATAGATGAATTTGCCATTGTCGGTCGTGAGGTGGAGATTAAAAAGAAAGATAAAAAGGGCTTTGGAAAGGTGGAATCCGCTTTCCTAAAAGACAATACGGATGTATATGACGTGTCTTTCCAGACCGATAAATCCATAAAAATCAAAATTGAAGTTGATACCCAACCACCGTTGAATTTCAGGACTGAGCAAAAGTTGCTTCTACAGCCTCACTCCTTCATGACACGCTGTTTCACTTTGCCGGATTTGTTTGCCGGGAAGATGCACGCATTGGTATACAGGGGTTGGAAAAACAGGGTGAAAGGTCGTGACTGGTATGATTTTGAATGGTATGTCCGTCACAATGTGCCTCTTGATTTTGCCCATCTCGCAGAACGTGTCCGCCAGTTCAACAATGAAGAAATCGGGCAGGAGGCATTCATGGCTCAGTTGAAAGACAGATTAGCTTCGGCGAATATCAATCAGGTAAAGAACGATGTCCTTTCGTTTGTCAGGAACCCCAAGGAACTCGACATCTGGTCAAACGATTATTTTGTCCAGTTGGCGGATATGGTGAAGTTTGAATAGTAACAGCTAATATTTACTGATTATGGCAAAACAGATTTTGATTGGCATTGAGGAGCAGGAATTGAGTGAGATTGCACACTATCTTATGATATATTTCCCATATAACGAGGAAATGTGCAGCTATACGGATGCATGGATGGGTGATTGTATGAGAACAAATATCCGTTGGTTGCTAAAGGAAGAAGACACGGTCTACGAACTGCCGTGGAAATACGAATGTTTGGACGATTGTGCCTCACCTCTGACTAAGGAACAATACCATGCGATTATCTCACTTGTAGAGTGGCAACACGAGGAGCAGGTCAAAGCCTGATGGTTTTATGATAATTTTATGATAATTAGAGACTTGGCTTATTTCTATACGGGGCGATGTATGGAAATAGGCTAAGTCTTTTTGAATACGATGCAATGGAAGAGTGCTAGTGATTGTGACGTTATTTAAAAAGGCAAATCGTCGCTACTAAAGGTATTAATCGTTTTTTGTGCCGAGGGCTGTTGTAATTCAAATAAATGCGTGTTCTTAAGAACAAAATCCACTCCTGTATTAGATAATGAACAAACAGTGTATTCGTTCCCATTAAAATCGCTATCAACTTTTGTCGTAATAAATCCTTTAGCTTTCAATAACCGGATTCCGATACTGAAGGCTGTATTATTGAATCCGGCCTTATTCATCATATTTTTAAGTTCATAAATTGGAGCTACTTCTTCATCAGTACATTGTTCTCCAACGATAAATGCTAATAGAGATAATTCATAGGGTTGTAACCCGTCAGTTTCTGACAGCGGATTTGCCAGTAATTTTTCCGTTGTTTTTTGTGATTGAATGTATGCTTTTATTTTCTCGATAATTTTTTCTCTTAAGGTGCTAAAATCACTGGGTGACTCTGTTTTATATCTAATGATATTTTTATGACGAATATCAAAAGGAAAATCATTCCTGCTTTCATCACAAACCATTACAACATCTTTTCCAGAAGCAAAAGCGTAACCTAGTTCATACCAAACATTAGGATTATCTGTTGAAATATCTGCAAAACATATTACAGAATTTTTGATCCTTGATTCAATTTCTTCAATCGGAATTTTTACAGTTGGGTCTAAATCAACACGATATGCATTAAGGCCAGTTGCTTCTATTGCTGGCTTGTATATATCATCATATCGTTTTGTAAATTTTGTATCACTAATAGGCTGGATTACAAAACACTCTTGATTCATATTCTAATTAAATTTTGAATTGATATATTAATTTGTTATCTCTACAGATAAATTCAGCGACAACTTATCTGATATATATTTAATCTGCTCATACTTGGTAGGGGTGTCAGAACATGTATTGACTAGCCAACCATTGCCAACAGGTTTACACGGCTTTATGTATCTTGGTTTTGGATTCTTCAAAACTAAATTATCTGCGCATACAGTGATACCTAAATCTCGTACCCGTTCTGGACCCGCATATTTTACCACTTCAATCAGAGCCTCTAATACTTTGTTCGTTTGTATTGTCTTACCATTTGGAAAGGTAACTTTATTCTTTTGTCGATTAGATGTGTTCGGCTCTTCGGT
>ENA-OQKO01001791-OQKO01001791.1-human-gut-metagenome-genome-assembly--contig:-NODE-1791-length-11191-cov-5.043836_pt1 | contig 11191 bp, 8 predicted proteins | sample MGYA00242777_ERZ504796 | MGnify/ENA primary metagenome ERZ504796 (study PRJEB26092, sample SAMD00036404) | human gut metagenome | host: Homo sapiens | study: EMG produced TPA metagenomics assembly of... | reverse complement strand
CCATGTCATGAATATCTTCATACAGCTGACGCATGATTCTGGCCTTTGATGAAGTATATATGGGATAACAGCACACACTATACAAAATGGCTGCCAGCGCAAAAGCAATAATCTGAATCCACAGAGCTTTCCCATCTCTCCAGAAATCTTTTTTAATTTTCATGGATGTCCTCCCCGAAGATGTAGCCAACGCCGTAAACAGTCCGGATATAATTGCAGCCTTCTCCCATTTTTTTCCGCAGCTGCTTCACCAGAGTGTCAATGGTCCGCACATCACCTGTGTAATCGTATTCCCACACCGCATTCAGTATGGTATCTCTGGGCAGAACAATTCCCGGATGCTCCATGAAATAAACCATCAGATCAAATTCCTTCCTGGTGGTGGGGATATGCTGCTCTTTGTAAAATAAAAGCTGTGCATTTACATCTGCCTGCAGATCGTTGTATTCCACCATAGTCCGCAGCTTCCCGGCACGCTTCAGCACCGCCTCAATGTGCATTTTCACAAGTGCCAGAGTAAAGGGCTTGGTGATATAATCGTCTGCACCTTTCTCAAATCCGCTCATCTGATCTGCCACGGCCGACCTTGCAGACAAAATAATAACCGGAACCTCCGATATTTTCCTGATCTCTTTCAATACGGTATATCCGGAAATATCCGGCAGCATAAGATCCAGAAGGATCAGATCCACCTTCTGCTTATTCTGGCAAAAATATTCCAGGGCTTTGTTCCCGGTCAGTGCTGTCTCTACTTCATAGTTCTGAATCCTCAGAAAGTCAGAAATCGTCTGTGCTAATTTCGGTTCATCCTCTACAACAAGAATCTCTATTTTTTTCACGGCTCTTTCCTCTCTCTTAAAGCCTGTCGCTAGAACGTGTTTGAAAAAGGCTTTCTGTATTTCAAACAGGCTTCAATGCTCTGTAAATCGTTGCGGTTTCCCATCAGACAGAAGCCGCAATTTACTTTAATATAGTATCATGTGATTTTGATGGAAATATGAGAAAATAAGTTTTCTTTTGACACAGAAAAATAAAAATGCCACAAAATCACCACTTTCCGTGACTTTGCGGCATTTTTTTAAGCAACCACTTCCAAATTTTGTTTTCTCATGACTCCCTAAAGGACCTCTATCTGGCAAGCTTTCATCGCTTCCAGCGCCCGTTCATGGCTCTCCGGCGTCACTCCGGCGCAGCAAAGAGAATCTACCATGATCGGTACCTCCGGCAAAAATGCTTTCAACAGCATGGCATTGGAAATCACGCAGATATCTGTGCAAAGCCCGACCAGTGTAATGCTGTCAATGGTCTCTGATTTATTAAATTCTTTCAGGACTTTTCCCAGAGTTTCGCTGCCAAAGGTTGGCTTATCAATGGGTCCGGACTCCAGAAGCTCTGCAATCTCCTCCCGGATCTCCCAGCCGTAGGTGCCGCGGATGCAGTGCTCTACAGGAAGCATTCTGCCCTCCTGGGTCTGCAGATAATCCCCGCCGTGAGTATCCCTGGTCGCCAGCACAAGACCATTGAAATTCTTCACTCTGTCCACCACATTAGGCACAATCGCTTCCGCCTCCGATGTTCCAAGCGCTCCGTCAATAAAATCATTCTGCATATCAATCACAACTAAAATATCCATATTTTCCCCCGTACTTCATATGTTTTCTGACACAATTTTTCTCAACTCAGCCCAAACGCCACATATTTTTGTAAAGCTTATTTAGATTAACTATACCACTTTATTAGAATTTCGTATACCGAAACGGTCAGATTTGTGAAAGATTTTAAAAAATACCTTCCATATAAATTTTCCAACCATTATGAATAATAATGTTTTGATGAATCTCTTCGCATATAGTATAATACAATTAACAACCACAAAAATTTAACACCACTCACATACAAGGAGAATTACCATGACCAAGGAGAAATCCCCTGCCCGCCAGGGACCAAGATACATTTTCTATTTTCTGATGCTCGCCATTCTTGGATGGTTCATTTTCATGCAGTTTTTCGGTGCTGATGAAAGAACTGTCAGTGGAAACTCTCCGTCCCTCCTCTATCCCGGAACCTTTACCTGGGAAAGTCTGACGGCACCACTGAAGAAATCACAGTTCCCGGTTCCTATGATGTTCCCGCAGGCGAAACCATGGTCATCACATCTACCCTTCCGGCAGATTTTGATGCCTCATCTATAGCGATTCGTTCCTCCCTGCAGGACGTAAACATATACATAAACGGCACCTTAAGAGAACAGTACAGCACCAGTAAAACCCGTCTGATTGGGAAAAATTCCGCCAGCCGTTTCATTTTTTGCTCCACCTCCCATGAAGATGCCGGAAAGGAGCTCCGCATTGAACTGACCACCTACACCTCCAACTATTCCGGTGTTGTGAACCAGATTTTCTGCGGAGATAAAGCTGACATCTGGCAGCTGATCTTCAGCCATTACGGACTGGCCACTTACATCGCATTTTTCACCCTGTTCGCAGGACTGACCACCATCCTTTTCAGCCTTACCCTTGGTTTTGTGTACCACACAAGCTTTGAGATGGAATATCTTGGCTGGTGTATGATAATGGGAGCAACCTGGATGCTGGGTGAGTCCAAAATCCGCCAGCTGCTGATTCCAAACTCATCTGCCCTGGCTTCCTTGTGCTTCGTTATGATCCTCCTTGGACCGATTCCCCTTCTGCTTTATGCAGACAATGTACAGCACGGACTTCACCGCAGGCTTTATCATATTGTGATCGGAATCTCCCTACTGAATTTTACAGTCTGCTCTATTCTGGCCATAGCAAATATTGCAGACTACATTGAAACCCTCCCCCTGGGGCAGATCATACTGATAGGTACATTCCTGATGGTGTTTATCCATCTCTGCCTCTACATCCGCCACAGAAAAAAAGCCTCAGACCATCTTCTGCTCCTGGCTCATTTGCTCGTTTTGCTTTGCGTTGCTGCTGAATGTGTCTCTGTATATTTTGTCACATCCCTGTCCGGTCTTTTTATCGGCATTGGAATGCTCATTCTGCTGTTTGTCAACATTGTCCGGACTCTTCGAAGCATCCAGCATATAGAGAATGAGCGCCAGCAACAGGAACTGGAACGCAAACAGAAGCAGACAGAGCTCCTTTCCCTGCAAATGATGCAGACTTTGTCCACCACCATCGAAGCTAAAGACGAATACACCCGCGGACATTCCTACCGGGTTGCAGAATATGCCGCACTTATTGCAGCCGAGCTTGGATGGTCTTCAGAGGAAATCCAGCAGTTAAAGCATGCCGCTTACCTTCACGATATTGGAAAAATTGGTATTCCGGATCTGATCTTAAACAAGCCCTCCAGACTTACAGATGACGAGTATAATCTGATAAAAAAACATACCGTCATCGGTGCAGAAATACTGAAGGATATTACCTTTGTCCCTCATATTGTTGAAGTGGCCAGAAATCATCACGAACGGTATGATGGAAATGGATATCCAGACGGGCTTTCCGGTGTCGAAATTCCCATTCATGCACGCATCACCGCAATGGCAGACAGCTATGATGCCATGAATTCCCGCAGAATTTACCGAAATGCACTTCCTCCGGAAATGATCCGGGAGGAAATCAGTAAGAACCGCGGAAAACAGTTTGATCCGGAAATTACAGATGTATTTTTAAAGCTATTAGATGAAAAGCGTGTTGTTCTCCACAATATCCGCACACAGGAAATAACAGCTCCACCAGCGGCTGACCACACCATTAACAAATTCATTTCAGAAGTAGTCAGCACCATAAAGAACCAGGAGGATTCAAAGAATCATGATTTCCTGACCGGTCTTCCTATGAGAAGCCTTGGAGAGCGGCTTATTGCAGAATTCATGCAAGAACATAACGGCTGTCTTATTTTCCTTGATATGGATAATCTGAAAAAAATCAATGACGTTTATGGACACATGGCCGGTGACCGCGCCTTAAGGAATCTGGGAACCCTGCTTTCACGCTATACAGCCAACGGTATTGCCTGTCGTCTTGGTGGAGATGAATTTCTTCTGTTTCTGCCAGACATAAGTGCTGAAAATGTGTCGAAACTAACGACACGGCTTTTCCACCACTTCCATTCCATCGCAGAAGCTGATCCTGAAATCAAAGATGCTGCTCTGTCTGCCGGTTTGTATATGTGCACTACCAGCGATACCTTTGCAGACTGTTATTCCAAAGCAGATAAGGCATTATACAATGTAAAGCAAAATGGTAAAAATCACTTTTCCTTTTATCATCAGATCAGTCATTCCTCTTCCGATTCACCAGGTACTGCCAGGGATCTTCAGCAGGTGGCAGACGCGCTTCGCAAAAGTGGCAGCTATGCAGGTGCTCTTGAACTGAATTACCGGGATTTTTCCAGACAGTATGAATATATGCAACAGCTCATTATCCGAAGCGGAAGCCGCTGCTACCTGGTAATGCTCACACTGGAAGCCACTTCGGACACTCCCGCTCATATTGAAGAAATTGAGCAGACACTTTCCCATATGGAACAGGCTATCCAAAACACCATCCGGCGTGTGGATATCTGTACCAGATACAGTTCCATGCAGTATCTGATCATCCTGTTTCAGCCGGTTGAATCTCAGATTCCCAATATTATGGAACGTATTTTTATGCAATACTATAGAAAGGCAAAAAGCACTAACTTTCTGCCCACATATAAATATCTGTCTATGGCAGAAAATAATATGGATACAAATCAAAAATAAAAGCTTCTGACAGATACAGGATTTTTCAGTCCTGTGTCTGATTCAGAAGCTTTTATTTTTGGGGGATGACCATATCACTTTGAATATTTCTCTACTTTTTCCTCATACTCTTCCTGACTTGTTATCTCATGCTTCACAATATGCCCATGGTTCTTTTTCTTTGCAGTCAGATTCCTGCCAGGTCTTGGTGCATACTGATCCTCCGGAATCTCCAACGCATTTGCCACTGCATGAATAACCCCATTGCTGCTGTAGGTTGCTCCACTTACTGCATCTACATTCAGACTCTGCTCAGCCTTCATCTGTTCGATTACAGCTGGTGCTGCCCTGAAAAAGTATTCCTCTGTATCACAATAGGAAAGAATGGAAATATCCGTTACCTTCTGTTTTTCAACTGTAACCTGAACCTCCACATCCCCTCGAAATGCATCGGCCGAGCCGGTATAAATGCCATCTGTCAGATTCTGAAAACGTCCAGCCTCTATAAAGGATTGCTTATCTTCAGATTCTTCCTGTTCAGGTTTCTTCCCTTCACCTTCGTCATTTCCCAGTGCTTTATTCACAGCTTCAATCAAGCCGTTACTGCTGTAAGTCGCTCCGGAAACTGCATCTACATCTGTATTCTGCCTGCTGATCATCTCCTGGAAAATCCTGTTTTTCGCTCTCTCCATATAAGACTTATCATCTGCATAATCATCCAGTACAAGCTCCGTTATCTTCCCATCGGCAACCTTTACCGTAACCGTCACCTTGCCTCTGTAGCCCTCACCGGTTCCTGTGTAAATACCATTCTGAAAGTTACCTCCAGCATCATTTTCTGCCGTTTTTTTCACTGAATCTGCCGTTTTCTCTTTAGCCAGATTTCCTGCTATAAGGAGCTGTGACACCATGATGGTAGCACAGGTAACGCCCACTCCGATCAGCACTCCATATCTGCTTCTAAAGTGCACATTTCCTTTCGGACACCAGCTTACACACTTCTGACAGCTGATACATTCTCCTCCGGCAATCCTGTCTTTCTTCGTAAGATCCATCCCCATGGTGCATTTCGAAGTACATAAATGACACTTTCCGCACTCTTTCCGCGGCTTATCAATTTTCAGGAAAGATGTCTGTGAAATCAGTGAATAAATTGCTCCCATAGGGCAAAAATATCTGCAAAAAAATCTCTGTACAAACAGTGAGCCAATAAAGATTAAAAGAAGCAGAACTCCTCCAACTGAAAGCAAAAGCTTCAATCCTGGCCAGTGTCCAAATGAAACATACTGCCCAAACACCTGCCACGGGCCGGCTGTTTTCACAGCTGTTACACCACTCCATATGAATATTATAAAGTAAAAAAGCACTGCATACTTGGCAAATCTGAATATCCGGTCAGCCTTTTTCAGGTTTCTTTTTCCCGGAAATAATGCCCGCAATCTGTGTGATCCAAGCCATAGCAAATCCTGCACTGCTCCAAAACTGCAGAAAAATCCACAGAAAAACCTTCCCACAAGTACTGTTGCCGGCACAGTTGCCAACAGCATCCATACCGAATACTTCACACTTTCCCATGAAATATTTCCCTTGTATATGCAGGAAACAATATTTCCCACAGCTGCGAATTCCCCTTCAAATAAGCCCGGAATTAAAGCGAAGGACAATATCTGGATAACCACTTTGATCCAGTTGATTTTCTTATTTTTCAGAAAGTTTTTTCTGTTCATTCTTTATACTCCTTAGAGCGGGTCTGAAAAAGACTCTAATACAAGTCTTCGATTGTAAGAAGCACCGCATTTTCTCGCGCCGCCCTTTCCTTTACTGACTCTGTGAAACCAGATTTGCTGAAAAACATAAGATACTTTTCCTCTGCATTTTTAAACATTTCTGCAGCCATAACCAGGTCATCATACTCTTCCATAGGCATTGGTTTATTTCGAAACTTACATTCACAGAGCAACACTTTCTTTCCCGTTTTATCAAACGCAAGTATATCAACATCATCCTGCGCTTTTATCAATAGATTATTCCCCCACCATTTTCCCATTTTATATGGAATAAACGGAAGTTTCTTCGCAGGAAAGCTCCAGGCCCAGCATGGAATAATAATTCTGATTTGTAAAAAGGAATCTGTACCAGAACTTATAATAATTATCTGTTATCTCATAAATCCCTTTTTTACTTGTTTCTGGCTCGGTACAGGGAACACACTTCTCAATTAATCGCAGAGTCTGCAATGTAAGCATATATTTGCTGCACTTGCTTTTCTCTTCATGAATTCGATCTGCAATCTCACGAATCTTATTACATCCATTGGAAATCGCCTCTAAAATGGAATTGTATACCGAAGGCTCTCTCAATTCAATCCTCAAAAGTGTCTGGGGTTCATCATTCAAAAAAGTCCCTTCCGTAAGCAGATTATTTTTTATATTTTCCTCCAGTGAAATCTCAGAGGAAAACGCCTCCAGATGTCATTGAAGGATTCGGTTCTGCCAGAAAAGGAAGCTCATCAATAATCAATACCAATTTTTCGTCTGAAATTTTTCCTGTAATATATTCAAATGCAGCTTCCCAATTTTGAAAAAAAGATATAAAAGAGCCTTCGAAAAATGTTTGCACCATCTTGGAAAAGTTCAGAAGATTCAAAGAATCATTCTTCTCTGTGCAGAAAAAAACAGGGCTTTATGTCTGCCGGCAAATTCTCTTAAGCAGCCTCCTCGTTGTCAAATCATAAGCGCCGTAAACAAAATATACTACTTGCAGTAGTATGCTTATAAATAGTATATTTTATTCTGTGATATTTTCAATCGATTTTCCATATTATTTTAAGAAAATATGTTCGCCAGTTTCCATATCCTCTACATCCAGGTAAATTGCCCTGCACTTTTGGGGCAATTCTTCCATGTGCATAAGCTCAAGCCAGTTTTTGTTCCAGTCGGTGTGCCAGTGACCGAAATACCAGTGTTTGAAAGATCTGCCCTTCTTGTCGCCGCTGCCATCTGCAAGCATCTCATTAGTCTGGTTCAACTTGTCACATACCCATTGAAAATAGTTCTGAAGGGGTTCTTCTTCCCTGGCTACGTGGTAGCAGCCAAGCGTTCTCACTTGGTATAATGGGCAGGTGTATGTGATCGCATAGTCTACTTCATAATCTTCTGCTTCCAGATTCTTATTGGAATTGGCGTAATCAGAGTCTGTAGGAAGCTTTTTGGCCATCATCGCAATGTAGTCTCCATTTTTTCTGCAGCTGGTAATAATTACTCTCTTTTCTTCATATACATTGTTTTGCGTCCTGCGCCAGTTCGTATTATAGCACCCTCATCAACCAGTTTTTTTAATGCTGATTCTACTGAGGAACTTCCAAGACTAGGACATGCAACCAGTGCATCATGTTTCGAAAACTTTCCGAGCGTGTTTTCTGAATATGTCTTTACAACATCATATGCCTTGCTTTTTTTTCCTGTTTTTTCAGCTAATACTATTCTTGCCTCAAACTCTCTATAGCACGATAGAATAATTCCTAACATATATTTAATAAATGGCTTGGGATCATTCTCTCCCTCATACCAGTTTTGATCCGCATTTTGCAAAACTTCATAATATGTTTCTTTTGTATCCGCAATAGCTTTTTCTATACTGATATACTGCCCAACAATATATCCACTTCGATATAGGAGCAATAATGTTAATAGTCTGCTCATTCGTCCATTTCCGTCATTGAAAGGATGAATACATAGAAAATCTAATATAAAATTAGGTATCAGAATGAGCGGATCTACAATACCATCCCCTATAGCTTTGTTATACTCATTGCAAAGTCGTTCTACTGCATCTGGGGTTTCGTAAGGTTCTAATGGCTTAAACAACACCACTTTCTCTCCATTTTCAAGCATCATATCAATCTCATTTGGAGTGGTCTTATATTTACCAGCATAAGAAAATGCAGTATGTTTTAACATCTCACCGTGAAGCTGCAAAATATAATTACTTCGAACAGGAATTGCTTCGTAAGCTTCATGGACAATATTTAGGACATTACGATATCCAAGTATTTCTTCTTCATCTCTATTCCTGGGCGTTGTTTTATCTTCCACAAGCTGTTTTAATCTTGCATTTGTTGTCACAATACCTTCTATCTGATTCGAACTTTCTGTACTCTGTATTTTCGCAATTTCAATCAGGCGATTAAGTTCAACGGGCTTTTGTCTTAGATACAGATCTTGTTTTCCTTTATACTCATGGATTTGTGCAACATATGCCAGAATCTCATTATCCCAGGTCCTTTCCTTAAGTTTGGAATAATCAAATACTCTCATTCCAACTCCTTTCTCCCAAGCTTCTTTTCTTTCTCCCAATATTGGCGCATTTTTGGGAGATATTCAAATATGTTGGGATAATAATATTATTGTCCTTTTTTCTTATCCTTTCAGCAACTGCACTGCCCCGCCACAGACCTTTTCGTGCACATATGCATCTCTGAATTTAATTTAAAGCTTATACTCTTCAATCATGCATTCATGTACTTTCGTTCTCTTATTATAATTCACTCCAACCAGAAGTGCATTTCCAGCATATTCTTCCAGACTTCTGCAATATTCTTTTCTTTTAATCTGGCTGATTGCCCCATCTGCACTCTTGTCCCATTTCAGCTCTACCACAAGTGCCGGTTTATCCTGAAATTTCTTGCGTGGAATAAATACAATATCCGCAAATCCCTTTCCGCCAGCCAATTCCCTGTGCATTGTATAAAAATTCCTTGCAGCATATAAAGCAAGAGAAATCGTATAACTCAAGGCGTTTTCATCATTATACTGAATATGAGACGTTTCAAAATGAGCCAGTTGTATTCCTTCCGCAACCTGTTGTGGCCGTCTCTGCCAGATTGCATTTAACGTGTCAGCAGATTGCTTCAGCGCAATTGATACCTCGCCCCAGTCCGATGCAGCTACACTGTTAACATACTCATTTCGCACTTCATTATTCGGAATCTTCACCACCTTATTCTCCGAATCATAAGCCAGATACCCCAGATGAATCAACAATGTCAATACATCATCCTCTGTTCGGAAGGTTGTCATATCGTTGGTAAAGCTTCCCGTATTAACCGGAATCCTTTCCCCTGCAATCATGCTCAAAACATCATCCTTCAGGCCATCAAAATTCATATCAATATAAACCTGCAGGGCCTCGAATGTTTCCGTCTGATTCCAGTAATTCTCTATTTTTCCGAAGAGCATACTGTTTACAACAGAACGCGGACTATAAACAGATGCCGCCATAGAAAATGAATATCCATCATACCAGGCTTTTACTTCTTCCATATCCATCCTGTATTTATGGCACAGATATTCCACTTCCACCTCAGTAAAACCCACATACGGTGCAAGAGGGCCTGGATTTATCATGGAAAATTCATCAAACATATTTAATGCAGAATGGGTTCCATATTTCTTTATTGGCAAAATACCCGTCATATACGCTAAGTGAATACATGCCTTATCCTTCAGCAAGTCTCTCAGGAAATCCAGGTATTTCTCCTGTGCTTCCTTATTCTGCCTGAACTCCCTGAAAATACAGTCCCACTCATCTATAATAACAACAAATGGACACTTCTCAGTCTCATAAATATCCTGCATGGATTCCACCAGATCCGTATCGTCAAAATAATCCACATCCGGATATTCTCGCTTCAGATCCCGCAAAACAAGTTTTTTTACCCGGTCAACCAATGCTTCAACACTATCGCTTCTACTCAGAAACTCCTGCATATTCAAAAAAATGGTATTATACTTATTTCTGTACTTTTCAAAATCAGGACTCTCGGATATTTCAAATTTGGAAAATATTTCTCTGGAATCACAGCCTCTGCTGTAATATGCCGTAAGCATATTCGCAGCCATGGATTTTCCAAACCTCCGTGGGCGGCTGACGCAGACATATCCCTGCAATGTATTCATTACCCGATTCGTGTATCCGACCAAACCAGTTTTATCTACGTAGATTTCAGAATTTACGCTTTTTTCAAAGCTCTCCATTCCCGGATTCAGATATCTGCCCATGGTTACCTCCTGTGTCCTTATCCGTTTCCATATTCTTATAGCGTAAGTATATAACATTTTTTTGCTTTTGACTACCTTAGAGCCTGTTTGAAAAGGATTTTCGCAAGATGTGCGCCACACTTTGATCTCCATTCTACTACAATATGTTTATGGTTAATATCCCTTACAGCCAGTAAGGAATTATCCATCTTGTTGCTTAAGCTGTATAATGATGGAGCAATCGGTATATCGTCTTCCAATCTTGGACTTCGCGTCCGTAAATTAGACTGATAACCAGCTCCTCATTCGCAGCGTTCGTTTTATGCAGGTTGAATCGCCATAGGTGCATTCGCGTCACACCACAGTAGATTGAATAGGCAATGAGTAAAACTGGTATTTATCCATTGCAATAATCTTAAGGAGTGACAATTTATGA
>ENA-OQKO01001787-OQKO01001787.1-human-gut-metagenome-genome-assembly--contig:-NODE-1787-length-11219-cov-2.970880_pt1 | contig 11219 bp, 5 predicted proteins | sample MGYA00242777_ERZ504796 | MGnify/ENA primary metagenome ERZ504796 (study PRJEB26092, sample SAMD00036404) | human gut metagenome | host: Homo sapiens | study: EMG produced TPA metagenomics assembly of... | reverse complement strand
ATTGTGATAATGATACTTCCGTACAGCCTTAGTCCGTGTGATGATGTAGCACCGCTGGCAAAGGGTACGGCTGGATGAGAACCATGCAGGGGTGAGATTCCCATGAGCTTTAGCGAAAGCTGTTCGGTTTGCTAAGGATGATTCTTTCATAATGAACAAGCATTTTTGCATAGTCTGTAAACATAGTAAAGACTGTGAGGTGGAATTATGCCAAAAGAAGCAGAAATTTCCTGCAAAAATGTATTTAAGTGTGAAGATAAGTCGGCATTAAAAAAAGAGTTCAATCAAAAATGGATAGAACTTATCAATCAATTAGAAAAATCCAAAGGGCAGGTATTACCTGTAAAATGATAGACAAACATTTCCCAACACGGTATAATAAGTGTAGGTGAATGTTTGTTTTATCCTCTCTTTAAGGGAGATAAAATATGATGAACACAAAGTCAAAAGTTGCTATTTATTGCCGCTTATCAGAAGAAGATAGAAACAAACAACATGAAACTGATGATAGTAACAGTATTCAAAATCAAAAATCCATGCTGATTCAATATGTATTGGAACAAGGCTGGGAAGTCTACAATATATACAGTGATGACGATTATACTGGTTCAGATAGACGAAGACCAGAATTTAACAAACTGTTAAATGACGCTGAACACCGAAAATTTGATATTATCCTCTGTAAAACACAATCCAGATTTACCAGAGAGTTAGAGTTGGTAGAAAAATACATACACGGATTGTTTCCTATCTGGGGGATTCGTTTTATCAGTATTGTAGATAATGCAGATACCGCTAATAAAGGAAACAAAAAATCAAGACAAATCAATGGTCTGGTTAATGAGTGGTATTTAGAGGATATGTCGGAAAACATCCGCAGCGTATTGACTGACCGCCGGAAGAATGGATTTCATATTGGTGCATTTGCTCTTTATGGTTATAAAAAAGACCCTGAGCAAAAGGGACACCTGATTATTGACGAAGAAGCTGCTGCTGTTGTAAGAGAAGTTTTCACTTTATTTTCACAGGGATATGGCAAAACAGCGATTGCCCGTATGCTGAATGACCGTGGGATTCCAAACCCTACGGAATATAAACGGCTTCATGGTTTACGATATAAGCAGCCTACCAGAAAAAATAGTACCTTATGGAAATATTTTGCTATCTCTGATATGCTGACAAATGAAATTTATATCGGAAATATGGTTCAAGGAAAATACGGCAGTGTTTCGTATAAGACAAAACAAAATAAGCCCAGACCTAAAGAGGAATGGTATAGAGTAGAGGGAACAAACGAACCGATTATTAACCGTGAACTTTGGGATAAAGTACAATCTATGGTAGCTGAAAAAGAAAAACCATTTACAGTAGGAACCATAGGGCTGTTTGACAGAAAAGCTAGCTGCATGAACTGTGGCTATACCATGCGTTATAATAAGCAGACAGATGGAAGACATTATTTACAATGTTCAAATCGCCATGTTGCAAAGGACGCTTGCATAGGTTCATTTATTTCTGTGAAGAAGTTGGAGCAGGCAGTTATTTCTGAACTGAACAAGTTATCACAAGAATATCTTGATAAAGATGAATTGGAACAAAACGTGGAATTTCACTCCAACGTAAAGGAGAAAAAAACTTCTTTAGAAACACAACTTACTACCTATCAAAAAAAGATTGAAGAAGACGCAAAGGTAATCAGAGAACTTTATCTTGATAAAGTAAAAGGGATTCTTTCCGAAAATGATTTCCTGAATTTGTCAAAAGATTTCACAAATGACAGAGAACGGCTTGAAAAGCTGGTGATTGAAACGCAAAAACAGCTTGATGTAATTGAGAGAAAAATCCAGACAGGCGATAATCGCCGCCAGCTTATTGAGCAATACACAAATCTTGAACATTTAGACAGAGAAACCGTTGAAACTCTAATTGATTATATATTAGTAGGAAAACGGATTCCAGGGACAAGAAATGTCCCGATTGAAATACATTGGAATTTCTAAGTTCTGTAAAATCTGGTGTCTGGCACACCAGATTATATAGAACTTCTACTTAACACTTCTATGTTGCACATACGCAGTCGTACCATCTGCTGCCATATCCTCATATAAATCCGTGATCGCATCGCCCTTCGACTGGAACTCGCACGCATTGAACGGGATTCCGCCTGCTGCCTGCGGCCAGATTGCCGTGGTGTGGTCGATATAGTATGGTCCGAACCCGGATGACTCGATCTGTGCCGGAGTAAGGTTGCGCGTGAGCTGCTGGACAATGGCGGCAATCATCTCCATATGGGCTAGTTCCTCGGTTCCGATGTCGGTCAGAAGTCCTTTCTGCATCTTATAAGGCATCGTATACCGCTGGGACAGGTAGCGCATAGAGGCTCCGATTTCGCCGTCAGGACCGCCATAGCGCAGTAACCTATGATATTATTTTTTCTTCGCGTTCTTTCTCCATCTGGCAAAATCTTCGCTTGAGAAAATCCTGCTTCCGCCTACCCTGAGACGTTCCAGCTCAATCTCAATCTTCGCCCGTTCATCCGCTCCGGCGGCGATGTACCGCTTTCTGTATTTGCTACTGAACGAACTCTTTACTGAGGAAATCGCTTCCTTTTTCTTTTTCCCCTCTGCCATCTTTGATTCTACCACCTTATCGAGAATCTTGTTCGCCTTGTCATATTCGCCGGCATTCAGGGCGTCATTTGCGTCTGATGCCTCATAAAGCGGCGTTTCTTTTTTCTCCTCCTTTTCTTCTGGCTCCGAGGCATCCTTTTCTGTACTCTCTTCCTCCTCTCCTGCATCTTTCTTTTTCTTATTAATGACCATATCAACCGCTTTTACAATCAGTTCCTTGTCGATTCCTCTGTCCGCTACTTCCTCGACCTTTTCTTCGTATGTTTCAAGATCCCAGTTCATCATCGCCTCGGCCGCTTCCTGAATTACTGGATCGTTTTTCAGCCCTCGTTTGACGCCAGAATTTACTGTCTTATCACTCTGTCCCGCTTCAATCAAATCAGACAGGATTCTGTCTCCCAGTTCTTTTTTACCTTCTCGATATGCTTTCAATGCCTTTTTAGTATACATTGTTACGTTGTCCGAACTGGACATATCATAGATTCTCTTAGTCTTCCAGTAATCTCCTGCATTTACACCCGTAATATCCAGGGCAGTATCAACTACGCTGCCCGCGTCTCGAAGAAGATTGGCGACCGGAATGCCCGTCATTCTTGCAAGCGGGCTAATCCATTTATACATGATTCCGGTTGTTGTGTATTTACTATCGCCTTCCACGAATTTTTTCATTTCATTGCAGGCGTAGACAAGGTACTGGAGTCCCTGCATATCCATACGCGCCGCGGAATTTCCACCAAACATCGATACGACATCTTTTGCTATCGGAATGAGATTCACGACGTTGAGGTTATCCGCGATATTGGCGCCAAGTGCTGACAGGTACTTTTCCTTGATCCCCTTATCATCGTCATCATCACGGACTGCATCCATGACCGACGCTGCTAACGCCGTGATCACTCCTGTAACCGCATATGATGCCGCGACTCTGGCAAACTTTGTTTTCTCTGCCTTTCCGGCTTTCCCATTAATTTCCTTTGAATCCGCAACGTCCATCGCCGCCCGGTAAAGCATGTTATAACTCTTGATAGGCTCTGACATGAATGCCGTATAGAATTTCGTCCACTGCTCACGCATCGCCCAGCTTCTATGAAACACACTGTCTACTACCTGGGTTTTGTCAATAATCTCCGAGAATCGCGCTCCACTCTTCTGCAGAAATTCTTCTGATCCGACTGTCAGTTCCGGATGCAGCGCCGCCGTCTCTGCTTTGGTTGCCATCCAGAGACGTTTCCACGCCAGTTCATCGCCCTTTCCTGCCAAATCCATTGATTTATTTATCATCTTTTCCCTGGTCGTGTCTGCACCGATGAGCATACTTTTCATGCTCCGGCCAGTGTTGATGTCGAAAAATCCTTGGTCTTTCCACCAGGCGATCGGAGAATATTTTTGCACCTGCGTCCATTCTTCCTTCGAAACCATCAGTTTCAATCCCTGTGCCAGATACTTCGGATCAATCTCCGCAGCTGCTCTGAAATATGCCGTCGGCTGCTGAATTGCCGTTCTCAGGTTCCATCCAACTGCCGCCGACTTTACATTTCTCAGTAAATTAGAGGTCAATTCCCGTTCGCCGCTGCCGACACCGTTCAGATCTTTCAAGAACGCATCTACCCAAGCGCCCATTTCTTTGCCGTAAACACGTTCCATCTGCTCCCGGAGATTTCCTTTTTCAACGTCATTGAAATTGTAATACTTTTGAAAATCTGACAGCGGCACCACGAAGGAATGATAGCTTCCCATCTGATCCGCCTGTCGGGTATATACATCAAAGATATCCTCGATAATCAAACCGTTCTTGGCATGTTTGGTCGTGTTCTTGGTGATTCCGAGATTCTTCAATGTCTGGATATCACGGCTGACATCTGCATTCGTTTTGGCTATCTCATTCTTATCAACCACAATCGGAAAATAATTCGGAGCATTAAACTTTTTATAGCCGTATAAGGTCATGCTGACCTCATTGCCCCAGGCTGCCGTCTGATCTGTGAAGAAACTTACCACCCCGTCCGCAAGCGCCTTCTGTTTGGCTGTGAGAGTGTCTGTGATGGCTTTTACATCACTCGGAGTGACCGCTACCGGCACATTTGCCTCCACAACTTTAAAAAGTTTCTTACCTTTTACCGTGACCTCCCTCTCAATTCCCTGTGTGCGGATTCCCCGCAGCTGATTAGACAGATGTTCCCTAGCTTGCGGACGTTTATTTAATTCATAAAGGCTCATGACCTGCGCAGGAGTCAGAGAGATGTCCCCACCTGATGCCTGGAAGGTCGGGCGTTTGGCTTTGTTGCCGGTCCATTCCTGGATTTCCCTTCCGCCAATTTCCAATTTCTTTTTCAGTTTTTCCAATTATTCCTGCGCCAGGCGTGTGTCCCTCATTTTAGTATCAAAGCCATCGCGGAGCCCCTGATAAACAGTCGTGGCTGCTTTTCCAAGACGATCGAACGCCGTGAAACTGTCCAGCATATGCACCTGCAGGAATTTATCCGCCGCGCTCAACGCTTTAATGGTTTTCTTATTCTTCCGCCCCTGCCACTCTCTCAGTGTGCTTTCTGCTGCCTCGGACGCCTTTTCGTAACGTTTATTCGTATACATCTTATTGGCATCTTCAATACTGTGTTTCATTGCAGACACAGTCTCTCTCAAGTTCCGAAGTTCTCTCGGCGTAAAGTCTTCAATCTTCTTTCCCTCTGCCATGCTCTGGAGCTCGTCCAGTTTAGTCACAAGATCCGGATCGACCTCAACATATATATCGCTCGTTTCTCCTTTCAGGACACCATTGTTTTTCAGAATGGTATCGTACACCTTCTTTGCCTCATTCCATTCTCTGGTGCGCTGTGTTTCGTTTCCATCCGCATTTAAACGAGAGGAACTGTAGTCAACACAAGACAGGAATTTAGCAACGGCCGTTCTCATGCTTTCCGGAACATGATCGCGATCCGTCGGAGACAGCAGCCACTTCTGCATTTTCGTGACGTCACGAATGATCTGTTTCTTATTCTGACGCCCCTGTTCGCGCTCCCTCACGTTCCCGCGGTATTCTCTCAGCTTCTGTTCGTATTCTTTTCTCTTAGCGATATATTCCTGCTCCGTTCGATTCGCCTTCGCAAAAATCTTATCTGCTAATGTCGGAGGTATGTTTCTGATATTTGCTTTATTATCCAGAATCTCCTGTCCAAGAAAAACGGACATTTCATCAATATCAGCACCATAAGGATTTTCCACTTTCGGACGGGACTCTTCCAATACATCCGCAATCCGAAGAAGCTGATCTGTCGGGTTGATGATATCGGTCGGGAAAAGATCCGGATGCAGTCCCGCCAGTTCATTGTATGCTGCATCTACGCTGACACCGGCGTTCCGAAACGTAATCTGTCCCATATATTTTTTCCGGAAGCTGTTATATCCGCCCTCGGAATCCAGGTTATTTCGAACTTCTTCCGGAACATAAATCGGCGTGCCCTTGATATCTTGCAGGATGTTTTTATAAACCTTTACCTGCTCCTGATCCGTCTGCTGTGATTTTTCCAGAATCGTACGGCCTATCTGCGTCGCTACGTTTGCCAACTCCTGAGCGTCCATACGTTCCGCTTTCTGGATATACTCATAAAATCGGCTCAGGTTGCTTTCAAGTTTTTCCTGTGAGTAAGTAGAATTATATTCTCTTAACAGGCTTTTTGCATACTTACGGATATCTTCTTTTCTCGGTGTGTAATCTTTTGTGAGGACAAGCTGATTTTTCAATTCTTCGTTGATCTTCCGCAGCTCACCGTTTTCTCGAAGCACCTCGTCATAATCAATGTCCATATCGGAATCATCAATCTGGAAACGAACATCCTTCAATTCACTGATCGCCTTCTTTCTGGCATCCGGAAGATTGGGATCATAAAGAATCGTATTGATTCCTTCCTGGTTCAAGCGGGCTTTCAGGTTATCGCTGGCATCCGTCGGCAGAATGACGGCAGCAACGCCATCTTTAAAATTTCCTTTCTGGATTTCGCCCGAAGCAACCGCATCTTTCTTAAATACAATTGAAATGTCTCCCATATCTTCCCCACCCTTACCCGATTTTGTTTTTAATGAGATAGGGCTGTTCATATCTAAACTTTCTACTAGCTTTTCTTCTGTCAGATCATTACGGGCAACCAACTCCTTGTTATCTGTCTCTTCCAGTTCATTATCTCCAAGCTGATATTTAACATTTTCATTCTTGACATTGCGCAGTCTGTCAAATATACTGGAGATAGGCAGATAGTTGTAGCCGCTATGTTTTTTTGCAGGTTCGGCCTGGGCGTAGTTGAACGGGACACTATCTGCCTTTTCTATATCCACTTCGTGTAGATACATTCGATTTGTCCTGTCTACTTTTATAACGCATACCTCATAATACTGACCTGCATTTTCCCCATCTGTAATATTTATCTTTGCTCCTATTGAAACAGAATCATATCCTCTTCCTTTCCAGTCTTTCGAATATCTTAAAACCTTTCCATTTTCAATTACATCTTTTACCGTTGCAAAAGCGGCAGCTTTTTTGTCTCCATAACCATGCGCCAGATCATTGCGAACCGAACGCATGCTTAAAGCAACATCCCCTACCACATCATTATGAACCACATTTCCGTAAGAATTATACAGTTCTATGATTTTGCTACGCATTTCCTTTGGATCTCCCTTAAACTCATCCCCGCGAATCGATGCGACACTGTCCATCTTCCGGACATAGTCATAGTTTTCTTCGATGTGCTTGTCTGTCACCCGATCCGGTTTTGCCAGCTGGAAGCGCACAGCGCTCTCCGTGCTTGTCTCACCCATCTTATAGTTCTCGCTTGCCTGATCCAGTGCATCCATCCAGAGGTTTCTTGCTTTTTCAAACGAATCTTTCTGTTCTGCCAGCGTTTCGGCCGCTTTTCCTGTGTGCTCGTTTTTAATAAGACTCTTAATTGCATCCAGCATATCACTCAGGAAATCTACAATTTTCTGTGCGACCGTTTTATCCTTACGGGCGATTTTCTGAACAAATTCCTCGTCATTCCAGAATTTTCCCGTGGCGTCCGCGGCGATCTCCTCCATGATTTCGTCCCTGGAGAGCTTCTGACCATGTTTCTCGTATGCTTTTTCATAGCTTTCCGTCATCTGCTCCAGTGTCTGTCCCTCTGCGGATAAATAAGCGCTGATAACTGTATCGCGGTAGGATGTAAAATGTTCTGGGGCATTCTCTTTGATAAAATGAGTCAATTCGTGGCTGTTTGTTCGAAGAAAGTTCTCTGAGTTGGTAGAGATCCGGATCGTGCCTTTCTTCCCTTCGTATTCACCCACTGCTCCGGATTCCAAGGAATCCTCCAGGATGAATTTAAGCCCTGTACGCTTTCCAAGACTTTCTGCAAGGTTCTGCTGCGCCTGTGTCGCGTTCTGGGACAGATTTTCCAGTCCGCCCTGGTGCGCCGGTCCCTGCTGCCGCCGTCTTGACATGCGATCCAGCTCCAGTTTTCTGTCCTGTGCTCCTGCTTTGTATGCCGCAAGCTGCTGATCTCCTGTCAGATATAAGGATAGGGCTGATTTTTCCGCCACTCCAATATCGGATGCATAGCGCCCAGAATCATAATACCGGTTAAATGCGCGGCGATACTGAGATACCGGAACCTCCGGATCGTAAGATTCGACTGCTGCCGTTCTTCCATTTTCTCCAAGATCTGAGAAGATATCATTCAAATCTTCTCTATGGCTTTCAATATAGGATTGTCTTTCCGCTTCCTGCGGAGATACCGCGTATTCTCTGGCATATGCAGACAAATCCTCTTCCTGCTCAGGCTCACGAACATATTGAGGCCCTATGTTCTCACGATTTTGAATTGATTCTGTGTTCTCGGCAATGGTTGGAGACGTTATCCCTTCCCGAGCTGCATTCTCCGGCTGGTTCTGAATGCTACTAAATTCTGTTCTATCCTCTCCGCCTTTTTCGTCTGCCTGAATAGTTCTCTCCGTACTCCTCTCCTGAGCATCTCCATCGGATACGTTTCCGGCAATGAGAGGTGTATTTTCAACAGGATCTGTTACGCCCTCTATCATTCGCTGTGCCGTGTTTTCCAGTGCTGCTGCCTGCTGTTCTTTTACCTGCTGCCGCGCCGTATTCTCTTCCGGGAGAATATCCGGAATCGTTTGAGATGCTGTTGTCTGTTCTTCCTGAATAAGGCTCTCCTGCGGCACCGCCTTTTGCCGGGCGTATTCCTGGGCAGCGTTTCTTTGCAAAATATTGCAAAGTGCCTGTGCACCTCCGCCCATAATCACACCGGATGTCGCCCCGCCAAGAGCCGCCAGCCCTACATTTCCAGCGATGTCTGCATACGCTTTTTGTTTCGCCTCTTCGTCACTCAATCCAAGACTTTTATAGTATCTGACTGACGTATCATAGTTGGATTTGTCGCCCATGATTATTTTATCGCTGATACTATTCATAATCTCGGTAGCCGCCTCTTCTGACCCCTCCGAGATTCCTTGTTTCACAAGGTTGGTAAGAACTGTCCTCGCGCCTTTACCAGGTACTTCTTTCAGGGCTTTCAATTTTCCAAGGCTGAACGCTTCTCCTGCACCCTCTGCCGTGCCCTGTGCTGCACCCTGTGCCAGCGCCTGAGTACCGGTTGCCCCTCGCTCCGCCGCATCCACATAGGCATCCGTCGCCGCGCTTCCACCGGCAACCGCCACATTAAGCGGTCCAAGCGGAAGGCGAGACATTGCCTGTGTGATGGAAAGCCCCGTATCAATAGCAAAGTCCCTGACCGGCGTGCCTCCGATCGCGTCCTTGATTCCCTGATTCGAAGCATTCATGATCGCGTTACCGGAAAATGCTTCGTTATTCGTATCAACCGGAGTGTTTCTTTTTTTGTACTCTTCCAGAATATTTTTATATTCATCGGTCGATTCCGCATTCATTAACGCTTTGATTTCTTTTGCTTTATCTATGCCCATCTTGGTTGCTGCGTAGATATATCCTTTCGGGCTTTCCAGAGCTCCCACAGAATTGTATGCAATACCCGCAGCAATGTTTCTCTTCGACGCATCTCTGACATTCTTTGTTTCATCATCTCTAAGCCTTGCAGCTGTTACATCTCCAAGGCTTTGCTCAAACTCTCTCGCTGTCTCCTTCCCATACTTTCCGAGCAGATAATTATACATATCTTTCTCATCAGTATTCAGGAACTCTGCACGGCCATCCGGTGAACCGAATCCCCTTACTTTGGCTGCCATTTTTAAATTTCCGATAAAACCGTCTGAATATCCCTGTGCGCTCTGGCTTCCTTTCCTTACATAGTCTTTATATCCAGGATCTTTCTGTGCCTGCACATACGAAATATTTCCCTGCTTTCCGGAATATGTAAGCCGCGATGATGCTTTGGTCTCCGCTGGCTGCTTCGTCTTTGTGGCTGCATATTCCTGTGCCAACTTTCTACCTGCGTCTCTTTTTCTTACTCTATCCGAAAGCTGTTCAAAATATTGATCCGGAAGTGGTGCCGAACTATACTTTCCTGCCAGCCGCTCCCCTTCCCGAATTCGTTGAGCCGCTATGGTCGTCTTTTTTGCGTTCTTAGATGTATTTGAGCTTTTTGACGATGGCATCGAATATGATGGAGTGTTCGATGATTTTACCGCCAATGTAGACTGTTTTACTTTTCCAGAAGTTCTCGTCAAATTTTCCTTCTCAGATGTCTCTACAGACTTTTTTTCATTGTTCTTCCGCAATCTATCCGAAAGCTGTTCAAAATATTGATCCGGAAGCGATGCCGAGCTATACTTTCCTGCCAGTCTCTCCCCTTCTTGAATCTTCTGATTCTTCACAGTTGTTTTTTTCTTCGCGCTTACTTTGACCATTTTTTTCTCCATTCATTTACTGCGCCTGCTTGTACGTTCATTTTGCTTTGCTGTAATACGTTTGTGATCGCCGGAAGACTAATATTCTTTGCCGTAGGTGTCGGATAAGTCGCTGTTCCTGCCTTTATAGATGCCTGCTCTTTCTTGATATTCTTATCATCCGTGTACATATCTATTTGACCATTCTTTTCAAGGCTGTACATATAATCGTCCGCTGCTTTTTTTCCCTGCGAGCTTAGTATTGTCCTATATTTATTTGCTGCCTCTATCCATGTAACCATCGGTTTCGACGATGAAGAAGAACTCGATTTCTTTTTTGAAGATGATCTAGATGATCTACCACGTCCTCCGCCCGATCTGGCCGCTGCTGCCTGCCTCAATGCCATCTCAGCCTCCCAGTTCGCCTGCTCCTGTGCTGCCTGCTGCTTCTGGAATGCAAATTCCTGCGCCCATTGGTCTGCTGCCACACGGTCCTGATACTCGCCGTAATCATATCCATATTCCTGATTGTACCGACCATTATAATAGTTCAGGTCGTTATAGTAATCGTTTACGCCATCCCTATAACGCTGGTAATCTGTATTGTCCAGACCTGTCACTACATTCATCTGGTTGTACAGATTCTGTCCTTCATCCGCATAACGCTGGTATGCCCGATCGTAGAAGTCCAGAGCCTTATCGTTTAATTGTGCGACATAATTGTCATACGCCTGCTGCCCTGCTGCCGAC
>ENA-OQKO01001782-OQKO01001782.1-human-gut-metagenome-genome-assembly--contig:-NODE-1782-length-11236-cov-3.410658_pt1 | contig 11236 bp, 9 predicted proteins | sample MGYA00242777_ERZ504796 | MGnify/ENA primary metagenome ERZ504796 (study PRJEB26092, sample SAMD00036404) | human gut metagenome | host: Homo sapiens | study: EMG produced TPA metagenomics assembly of... | reverse complement strand
CGTGCCTGCGATACGATGGTATATGGCGTTAACTTCCCGGGTGCCGTGATTCCGCGAAGCGTGCCGGGTATCATCTACGGTCTGACCACACATGCCGGTGTACCGTCTGAACTGATTGAGTGGCATGGACACAATGATTTTTATAAAGCGGTTACCAATTCTACCACAGCATGGCTGTATGGCGCCTGTGGTGTCAACTGTTCTCTGTTTGGTATCGGTGAACGTACCGGTAACACACCACTGGAGGCAATGGTATTTGAGTATGCACAACTGAAAGGAACACTGGATGGCATGGATACTACGGTGATCACAGACCTGGTTGATTATTTTGAAAAGGATCTGGATTACACACTTCCGAGCAGAACACCGTTTGCCGGAAAGAACTTCAATGTAACGAGAGCCGGAATCCATGCAGACGGATTGCTGAAAAACGAAGAAATCTACAATATTTTTGATACAGAAAAATTCTTAAAGAGACCGGCACTGGTATCTATTTCCAATACTTCCGGTCTGGCTGGAATCGCACACTGGATCAACAGCTACTACAGACTGCCGCAGGAGCGTCATCTTGACAAAAACTCAGAATTGGTGCATAAACTGAAAGACTGGGTAGATGAGCAGTATGATGAAGGCCGTGTAACTGTTCTGACAGATAACGAGCTGGTTGTTAAAATTACAGAGTGTTGCCAGGAACTGGGTATTATTTTATAATAAGGGGGCAAAACAGGATGGGAGATAACCATTCGCTTAGTGAAAAAGTATTTCATAAACTGCAGGAAGACATTTTGTCCGGCAAATATGCAGTGGATGAGGAATTGAAGGAAAAAACGATAGGCGATGAGTTGGGGGTCAGCCGGACTCCGGTACGTGAGGCATTGCGTCAGCTGGAACTTCAGGGGCTGGTGACTATCACACCGAACAAAGGCGCACATGTGACCGGATTTTCCAAGGAAGATCTGAATGATATTTATGAGATACGATCTGTGATGGAAGGTTTGTGCGCCAAGTGGGCAGCGAAAAAAGCCACTCCGGAGCAGATTGAGGAACTGGAAGAAATTGTATACCTGACAGAGTTTCATGTGTCGAAGGGACATAGCAGTCAGGTATTTGAATTGGATAATAAGTTTCATGAGACATTATATCAGGCATCCGGAAGCAAAGTGCTGGCCGGGGTACTGACAGATTTTCATAATTATGTGCAACGGGTACGCAAGATGACATTAAAGTCAAAGGAGCGTTCGGAAAAATCAAATGATGAGCACCGGATGATTGCACAGGCCATTCATGATCATGATCCGGAGAAAGCACAAATGCTGGCAAATCAACATATCATGAGAACCATTGAAAATATCGATCACTGTGGCTGGGATAATCTGCTGCAGGAATCAAGTGTAGAGAATCAGAAAAACGGGAAATAAGGATCGGAGGATAATTACCATGGAAAAAATTAAAATGACCACACCGTTAGTTGAAATGGATGGAGACGAAATGACCAGAATTCTCTGGCAATATATCAAAGACGAGTTATTACTTCCATTTGTAGATCTGAAGACAGAGTATTACGATCTGGGACTGGAGTACAGAAATGAAACAGACGACAAGGTAACTTTCGATTCTGCTTATGCCACACAGAAATACGGTGTAGCTGTAAAATGTGCAACTATCACACCAAATGCAGCCCGCGTAAAAGAGTATAATTTAAAAGAAATGTGGAAGAGCCCGAACGGAACCATTCGTGCGATCCTTGATGGAACAGTTTTTCGTACACCAATCAAGGTAAAAGGCATTGAGCCATGCGTAAAGAACTGGAAAAAACCGATCACCATTGCCCGTCACGCTTACGGTGATGTATACAAAGCTTCTGAGATGAAGATCCCGGGACCGGGAAAAGTTGAACTGGTTTATACTGCTGAGGACGGAACAGAGGTAAGAGAACTTGTACACAACTTTACAGGTGCAGGTGTCGTTCAGGGACAGCATAATATCTGCAAATCCATCGAGAGTTTTGCAAGAAGCTGCTTCAACTACGCACTGGATTTGAAGCAGGATCTCTGGTTTGCAACAAAAGATACGATTTCCAAAAAATACGATCACACATTTAAAGATATTTTCCAGGATATCTATGATGCAGAGTACAAAGAAAAATTTGAGGCTGCAGGCATCGAGTATTTCTACACACTGATCGATGATGCGGTTGCCCGTGTCATGAAAGCGGAAGGCGGATTTATCTGGGCCTGCAAAAACTATGACGGTGCTGTTATGAGTGATATGATCTCCTCTGCATGCGGATCTCTGGCTATGATGACTTCTGTACTGGTTTCCCCAAGTGGCGTATACGAGTATGAAGCTGCACACGGAACCGTTATTAGACATTATTACAAAAATCTGGCTGGCGAGGAGACATCTACCAACTCTGAAGCAACGATTTTTGCATGGACCGGTGCATTGCGCAAACGTGGAGAACTGGATCGTCTGCCGGCATTAGTAAAATTTGCAGATAATCTGGAAAAAGCTTGTATTGATACAATAGAATCTGGTAAAATGACAAAAGATTTGGCATTAATTACAGAATTAGAAAACCCGGTTGTATTGAACAGCCTTGATTTTATCAAAGCAATCCGTGAGACACTGGAGAAACTGTACGCATAAGAAGTACACGAAAAGCAGTGCTGCTTTAATCGCTGATTCTGCAAACTGCCAAATACGAAGCATGGTTCAGAGTCAGATAGAACAGAAAGACTCAGATCTATCCGGCATAAATGGACACTGATTCGATAAAGAAAAATGAAAAACAGGAATCCTGCGGACTGCAGGATTCCATTTTTAAGGTGAGGAAGAAAACATATGATTTTAGCATGTCAAAATATCAGCAAATCATTTGGTGTGGAACCGGTGATCCGAAATGTGAGTTTTCATGTGGAAGATCAGGAAAAAGTGGCGATTGTAGGAATCAACGGTGCCGGAAAATCCACGCTGTTGAAAATTATTGTAGGGGAACTGCCGGCGGATGAAGGTACGGTGACCCTGGCAAAAGGAAAGACACTGGGGTATCTGGCACAGCATCAGGATATGGATGATGCACGGACAATCTATGAGACAGTACTGGAAGGAAAACGCCAGCTCATTGATATGGAGCAGAAAATCCGTGAACTGGAAGAAGGAATGCAGTCTGTATCAAAAGAAGAGATGGAATCTTATATGGAGAGCTACCATAAGCTGCTGCATGAGTTTGAAGCCATGGATGGTTATTCATACCGCAGTGAGGTTTCCGGTGTGTTAAAAGGTCTTGGATTTTCCGAGAATGATTTTGAGAAACACTGCAATGAACTGTCCGGTGGACAGAAGACACGTGTGTCTCTGGCGCGTCTGTTGGTGACCCATCCGGATATCATCCTGTTGGATGAGCCGACGAACCACCTGGATATCGAATCTATTCAGTGGCTGGAGACATTTCTGATGAATTACAAAGGTGCTGTTGTGATTGTTGCCCATGACCGGTATTTTCTGGATCGGATTGTCACAAAAGTAGTGGAGATCAGTATGCATAAATCTGCGGTTTATGACGGCAATTATACGGAGTATGCGAAGAAAGCAGCATTTGCCCGGGAGGAAGCACTGCGAGCCTATTACAATCAGCAGCGGGAAATCAAACATCAGGAAGCAGTTATCGAAAAATTGAAATCCTTCAATCGTGAAAAATCGATAAAGCGTGCGGAGAGTCGTGAAAAGCAGCTGGCAAAAATAGATGTACTGGAAAAACCGCAGGAAGAAAAATCTGAGATGCATATGACACTGACGCCTTCTGTTATTAGCGGAAACGATGTACTGCGGGTGGAAGGTCTGTCCAAAGCTTATGATCAAAAGAAACTGTTTCAGGACATTTCTTTTGAAATCAAGCGTGGCGAACGGGTGGCTCTTATCGGTCAGAACGGAACCGGAAAAACAACGATTTTAAAAATATTAAATGAAAAAGTGGATGCAGATGCAGGTTCATTCACACTGGGAACGAATGTGAAAATCGGATATTACGACCAGGAGCAGCAGGTTCTTCATATGGAGAAGACATTGATGGAGGAGATTGCGGACGATTATCCAAAACTGACCCAGACCAGGATTCGAAATATTCTTGCTGCATTTTTATTTACCGAGGACGATGTGTTTAAAAGGGTCAGTGATTTAAGTGGTGGTGAGCGTGGTCGTCTGTCACTGGCAAAACTGATGCTTTCTGAGGCAAACTTCCTGATTTTGGATGAGCCTACGAATCATCTGGATATCGCTTCCAAAGAGATTCTGGAATCGGCTCTGAACCGTTATGAAGGAACGGTGTTGTTTGTATCTCATGACCGTTATTTTATTAACCGGACAGCGACTCGGATTCTGAATCTGACAGAGCAGAAGATTGTCAATTACATTGGCAATTATGATTATTATCTGGAGAAAAAAGAAACAAATGAACGGGCCTATCTGAATAACGGTGAGACGGTGGAGGTTGTGAAAGAAGATGTTTCTGAGGGGAAGACAGACTGGCAGTCTCAGAAAGAAGAGCAGGCCAAAAAGCGCAAAATCCAGAACCGTGTGAAAAAGATTGAGGAAGAAATTGAATCTCTGGAGGAAAAACTGTCGGAGCTGGAAGAACAGTTCCAGGATCCGGCGGTGGCTACTAATTCAGCCAAACTTGGAAAACTGCACAGTGAGCAGGTGGAAGTCCAGGAAAAACTGGATGGTCTGTATGAAGAGTGGGAAGCACTTGCATCGGATTGATAAAAAATTGACAAAAAGAAATGAAATGTATATAATAACCATAGATGACTGCAGAAAGTTGCAGATGGTTGAAGGAGTATAGAAACAATGCAGAAGGAAATTTCACAGGCTGTCATACGACGGATGCCTCGATATTATCGATATCTGGGAGAATTATTGGATGATGGAGTCGAACGGATCTCATCCAATGAACTCAGTGTCCGCATGAAAGTTACAGCATCACAGATCCGGCAGGATCTGAATAATTTTGGCGGATTTGGTCAGCAAGGATATGGTTATAATGTACAGTATCTGTATGAGGAAATCGGTAAGATTCTTGGTCTTGACAGACAGCATAATATTATTGTTGTCGGAGCCGGTAATATGGGACAGGCACTGGCAAATTATGTAAAATTTGAAAAACGTGGATTTGTGATCACAGGACTATTTGATGTAAATCCGGCATTGGCTGGATTGTCAGTACGTGGAATTGAGATACATATGATGGATGAACTTCCGGAGTTTTTAAAGACACAGCGTGTGGATATTGCAGTTCTGACACTTCCGAAGGAAAAAGCAGAACAGGCAGCGGAAAAGCTGGTAGAACTTGGCATCCATGCAATCTGGAATTTCGCACATCTGGATTTGGAACTTCCGGATGATGTCGTTGTAGAAAATGTTCATTTATCGGACAGTTTAATGCAGCTGTCTTATAACATTGTTCGCAGACAGGATGATAAATAGGTAGGGAATAAGAAAGCGCTTTGTTGTAAGGACAGGGCGCTTTTAGCATATGATGATAGGAAATTGCGTTTTGTTATAGAAGGGAAGGAACTGTCATGAAATATATTTTGAACAGCCGTGAAATGAAGCAGTGTGATGAAAATACGATGCGGCGACGGGGAATGCTCTCAGCAGTTCTGATGGAGCGGGCTGCCCTGGCGACGATGCAGGAGATTATAAAGCGTTATCCAAATCCGGTGACAAAAGTGCTGGTAGTATGCGGATCCGGGAACAACGGAGGAGATGGCGTGGCGGTTGCACGGCTGCTTTATCTGAAGGGGTACAATGTAACAATTTATTTTGCCGGAAACCGGGAAAAAGCGACGGAGGAAACAAAACGGCAGATGTTCATTGCAGAACAGTATGGAGTGGAAATTTCTGATGAGTATCCAAAAGACATCGTGGACGTGATCGTAGATGCTTTGTTTGGTATCGGGCTCAGTCGTGAGGTAACGGGAAAATATGCGGAAATTCTTCAGAAAATGACGGAACAGGATGGATATAAAGTGGCAGTTGATATCGCATCCGGCATCTCTGCTGATACCGGTGCTGTTATGGGAACGGCGTTTGCAGCAGATCTGACGGTGACCTTTGGATTTATCAAAGCCGGTCAGCTGTTGTATCCGGGAGCAGAATATACCGGTGAGTTGAAAGTGGCTGATATTGGCATTGATGAGCAGAGTTTGTATGAGATCAAACCGGAACTGAATATGCTGGAGACATCGGATCTGAACCGATTGCCGCGGCGTGTGAACCGTTCGAATAAGGGAAGCTACGGAAAATTATTGATTTTGGCGGGATCGAAGCAGATGGCAGGAGCAGCTGTTTTTGCGGCAAAAGCAGCTTATCGTATGGGCTGTGGTCTGGTAAGGGTGGCAACAGTGGAAGAAAACCGGATGATTTTGCAGGAACTGGTGCCGGAGGCAGTTCTGGCAGTTTACAATAACGGGACAGATGTGGTAGAATTTGTAGAAACACAATTGCACTGGGCCGATGCTGTGGTGGCAGGTCCCGGAATCGGTCAGTCGGATTTGTCGGAACGCATGTTGTATGAACTGTTAAAACGGATACAGGTTCCGTGTCTGTGTGATGCGGATGCCCTGAATCTTCTCTCAAAGCATCCGGACTGGTGGAAACTGGTACAGTCGCCGCTGGTGATCACACCGCATCTGGGCGAGATGGCGAGACTGACAGGTCGACCGATCACTGAAATCAGAGACCGGCTGGTACAGACAGCGCAGGAATTTGCAATGGAGCATCAGATCACTGTAGTTTTAAAAGATGCAAGAACGATCACAGCACAGCCGGATGGACAAAGTTATATTAATGTCAGTGGCAATCACGGTATGGCAACAGCCGGAGCCGGAGATGTGCTCAGTGGTGTGGTCGGAGCGCTTCTGGCGCAGAAGTTGGATATGTATCTGTCGGCAGCCCTTGGTGTTTTTATACATGGACTGGCAGGAGATGCAGCGGCAGAACGTGTGGGACATTGTGCTATGATGGCCAGTGATATTGTGGATGGACTTATGGATGTGTTGCGGAAACAGGAGGACACAAAAAGACAATGAAAGAATATCGGAGAATATGTGCAGACATTGATCTGGATGCATTAACACATAATTTGGATGAAATACATCGCTGTATCAGAAAGGAAACGAAGATTATTGCCGTGGTGAAGGCAGATGGTTACGGACACGGCGCCGTTCCACTTGCAGAAGTCATGGAAAAACGGGAGGATGTCTGGGGTTACGCAGTCGCAACGCCGGAAGAAGCGGAGGAATTGTATACGAACGGAATCAAAAAACCGATTCTGATCCTGGGCTATACGTTTCCGGAATACGATGCACAGATCGTACAGGAAAATCTGCGACCGGCAGTTTTTTCTCTGATACGTGCAAAACAGCTGTCTGAGGAAGCAGTGAGACAGGATAAGATCTGTAAGATCCATATCAAACTGGATACCGGCATGAGCCGTATCGGTTTTCAGGTGACGGAGCAGTCTGCAGATGAGATCGCACAGATTGCGAAGCTGCCGCATATTATGATAGAAGGAATCTTTACTCATTTTTCCAAGGCAGATGAAACAGATAAAGCGTTTACAAAGAAACAGGAAGCTGCTTATGAGCAGATGATCACCTGGCTGAAGGAACGGCAGGTGTCTATTCCGGTCCACCATGTATCAAATAGTGCAGGTATTGTGGATCTGCCGGAATATAACAAAGATATTGTCCGGGCTGGTATTATTTTATATGGTCTGTGGCCGTCGGATGAAGTGAATAAAGAAAATATTGATCTGCAGCCATTGCTTTCCCTGAAAAGTCATGTGGTGCATGTCAAAGAACTGGAACCGGGACGAATCATCAGTTATGGTGGAACATTTGAGGTGGAGCATCCGATGCGGATTGCAACGGTGCCGGTAGGATATGCGGACGGTTATCCGCGCAGCCTGTCCAATCAGGGTTATGTGCTGATCCATGGCAAACGTGCAGCAATCTGTGGAAGAGTCTGCATGGACCAGATGATGGTGGATGTGACAGATATTGCAGATGTATGTCCGGGAGATGAAGTAACTCTCATTGGAAGAGATGGTGCAGAGTGTATCACGCTAGAGGAACTTGGAGATCTGTCCGGCCGGTTTAATTATGAATTTGTCTGCGATCTCAACAAGAGAATCCCACGGGTTTATGTAAAACAGAAATAGCCCGGGCAGATGCTGAAAAAATTTCGATGAAAACAGAATACGCACGCTGAAAATGGGAAGAATGAAAACAACCTGAACAGATGGAGTGTGTGACATGTTGATTCGAAGAGGAGATATTTATTATGCAGATCTGCGACCGGTGGTTGGATCGGAGCAGGGGGGTGTGCGACCGGTGCTGATCATTCAGAATGATATCGGCAACCGGCACAGCCCTACCGTGATCTGTGCAGCAATCACATCACGGATGAATAAAGCAAAATTACCGACCCATATCGAGCTGAATGCAGTCCGCTATCATATGGTGAAAGATTCTGTGATTCTGCTGGAGCAGCTGCGAACCATAGATAAAGTGCGCCTGAAAGATAAAATCTGTCACCTGGACAGTGAAATTATGGAAAAAGTAGGAAAGGCGCTGCGAATCAGTCTGGAATTGTAAATTACATAGGAGGAGTATGAGACAATGGAGGATGACAGTAGTCCGTTTAATACATTCGGAAAAGGTTTTAAGCGAATATTTGGAAAGGGACGGTGGACGGCCGGAGAAGATCTGACAGAGCAGGAAATTATGTCCATGGTAAATGAAGGGCATGAGAATGGTGTGCTGCAGGAAAGTGAAGCGGAGATGATCAATAATATTTTTACCCTGGATCAGAAAGAGGCGAAGGATATTATGACTCATCGCAAGCAGATCATGGCACTGGACGGCACCTGCTCTCTGCAGGAAGTGCTGGCAGAAATCCGGGATATGGGATATTCCCGTTATCCGGTATATCTGGATGATGTTGATAATATTATCGGTATCATACATATTAAGGATATTTTGAACCAGATGCTGGATCAGACGAATATGGAGCAGCAACTGACGAAGATCAATGATCTGATCCGCCCGGCATCTTTTATTCCGGAGACACGAAATATTGATGTGTTGTTTAAGAACATGCAGTCCCAGAAAATCCATATGGTGATCGTGGTGGACGAATACGGTCAAACTTCCGGTCTTGTGACGATGGAAGATATTCTGGAGGAGATCGTCGGAAATATTTTTGATGAACATGATGCGGAAGAAGAGCAGATTGTGGAGGAAGCAGACGGCAGTTATGTCATTGATGGAATGACGGATTTTGATGATGTGTGCGAACTTCTGGAAATCCATGGGGAAGAACTGGAGGATTTTGATACACTGAGTGGATTTCTGATTTCTCGGATTAACAAGATCCCGGTGAACGGGGAACACTATCAGGTCTCTGCGTACGGTTACCGGTTTGATGTGCTGCTGGTGGAACATAGGGTGATAAGGACTGTTCGTGTGACAAAAGAACCGCTGAAGGAAGAGAAACAAATCTTGTCAGAATAGAGATAGTGTGCTATAATAGCGGATAGTTTCGAAAAAAGATAGGGAGAGATAAAAATGTCAGGACATTCAAAGTTTGCAAATATTAAACATAAGAAAGAAAAAAATGATGCTGCAAAAGGAAAAATTTTTACCATTATCGGACGTGAGATTGCAGTTGCAGTAAAAGAGGGGGGACCGGATCCTGCAAATAATAGCAGACTCCGTGATGTTATCGCAAAAGCAAAAGCAAATAATATGCCGAATGATACGATTGACCGTGGTATCAAAAAGGCTGCCGGAGATGCAAATTCCGTAAATTATGAGTATGTTTCTTATGAAGGGTATGGTCCGAGCGGTACAGCGATCATTGTTGACGCACTGACAGATAACAAGAACCGTACAGCAGCAAATGTAAGAAATGCTTTTACAAAAGGAAAAGGAAATGTAGGAACACCGGGCTGTGTATCTTATATGTTTGATAAAAAAGGTCAGATTATCATTGATAAAGAGAACTGTGATATGGATGCAGATGATCTGATGATGGCAGCACTGGATGCAGGTGCAGAGGATTTCAGTGAGGAAGAGGATAGTTTTGAAATCATCACTGATCCGGATTCTTTCAGTGAAGTAAGACAGGCATTAGAGGATGCGGGAATTGAAATGGCAAGTGCTGAAGTTACTATGATTCCGCAGACTTATGTAGAACTGACAGATGAGCAGGATTTATATTGCATTAACAAGATTTTGGATCTGCTGGATGCAGATGATGATGTACAGCAGGTATATCATAACTGGGACGAGTAATCGCTTCCCATTACAATGAAATCATAGGAAAACAAAAATGGCCGGTGTTACAAAGCGAAGACACCGGTCATTTTTTGTGGGGATTTGATAAGTGACCTTTTACATTGCACCGTTCCTATGGTATAATGAAATCAATAAATTTGAATGCAATCCGGATCTGCATCCGGGAATGAAAGTCAGGGGGTTCAAAATGAAAAAGGTTTTATTTGCTGCTTCAGAGTGTGTACCGTTTATCAAAACCGGAGGACTTGCCGACGTGTGCGGCGCACTTCCAAAACAGTTTGATAAAGAAGAATGGGACGTTCGGGTTGTAATTCCGAATTATTCCTGCATTCCGGAAAAATATCGGAATCAGTTTGAATATGTCACACATTTTTATATGGGAACCGGTCCGTACGTGCCGAGTAAATATGTAGGTGTTCTGAAATATGAGCTGGATGGGATTACTTATTATTTCATTGACAACCAGGAATATTTCGACTGTTTTCTTCCATATGGAGATATCCGTTATGATATTGAGAAATTTACATTTTTTGATAAAGCGGTATTATCTATGCTGCCGCAGATTGGTTTTCAGCCGGATCTGATTCACTGTCATGACTGGCAGGCAGGTTTGATCCCGGTATTTTTGAAAACAGAGTTCCAGGGCGATATGTTCTTTTGGGGCATGAAAACAATCATGACGATCCACAACCTGAAATTTCAAGGTATCTGGGATGTGAAGACTATGATGGGACTCACCGGATTCCCGAAGGAATTGTTTACACCGGATAAGCTGGAGTTCCAGAAAGATGCAAATATGCTCAAAGGCGGACTTGTTTACGCTGATTACATCACGACAGTCAGCGATACTTATGCGCAGGAGCTTCAGACAC
>ENA-OQKO01001779-OQKO01001779.1-human-gut-metagenome-genome-assembly--contig:-NODE-1779-length-11257-cov-3.177538_pt1 | contig 11257 bp, 6 predicted proteins | sample MGYA00242777_ERZ504796 | MGnify/ENA primary metagenome ERZ504796 (study PRJEB26092, sample SAMD00036404) | human gut metagenome | host: Homo sapiens | study: EMG produced TPA metagenomics assembly of... | reverse complement strand
GGTGGAACCTAAGAAAAAAGGCATGACCTTAGTTGCAAAGCAGAAAGCGGCAGGATGGCTATTCCTGGTGCCGGCATCTGCAATGATTGCAATTATGAGCTTTTTCCCGATGGTAAAGGCATTTATCATTTCTTTACAGACTGGTAGAGGTCTGAATATGCACTTTGCCGGATTTTCAAATTATGTACGTATGTTCCAGGATAAAGTATTTTTACGTTCCGTTGGAAATACATTCTTTTACCTGATCATTCAGGTACCGATCATGCTTGTGCTTGCAATTTTACTTGCACAGCTTTTGAACAACAGAGATCTGAAACTGAGAGGTTTCTTCCGTACATGTGTATTCCTTCCATGTGCAACATCTCTGGTATCTTATGCATTGATCTTCCGTTTCCTGTTCGCTCAGGATGGATTTATCAATAATGCTTTAATCGGACTTGGTATTCTTGATACAGGATATAATTTCCTTGGAAATGCCATGAGTGCCAAGTTTGTAATCATTATCGCGCTGGTATGGAGATGGACAGGTTACAACATGGTATTTTACCTGGCCGGCTTACAGAACATTGAGTACTCCGTATATGAGGCAGCTAAAATTGATGGTGCCAACGGATGGAAGACATTCTGGAGCATTACCGTACCATTGTTAAAACCGACAATTATCATGACATTTATCATGTCAATTAACGGTACATTACAGTTGTTCGATGAGTCAGTCAACCTGACAAATGGTGGACCTGCAAATGCAACCATTACAATGTCACATTATATTTACAACACATGTTTCGTGCGTTCTCCTAACTTCGGATACGCATCCGCAATGTCATTCTTCGTATTTATCCTTGTGGCAATCCTTGCGTTTATCAATATGAAAGTAGGTGATACACGTGACTAAAAAGAAAAACAAATCAATGATTCAGCGTCGTCTGATTCCTACTTATATTTTCCTTGCAATCGTGTCTCTGGTATCGGTATTCCCGTTCTACTGGATGATCATGGCTGCTACAAATGATTATGTTGATCTTTCGAGAGGTAAATTAACATTTGGTACAGCAGCACTTGAGAACTTCAGAAATCTGATCGATCAGCAGCCGCTGGCACTGGCAATGAAGAACTCTTTCGTTTATGCAATTTCAGTTACCATAATCTGTCTGCTCATCTGTTCACTGGCAGGTTATGGATATGAGATTTATCATGACAAATGGAAAGATAAATTATTTTCAGTTATCCTTCTTGGTATGATGATCCCTCAGGTAGCAACAATCGTTCCGTTGTACCGTATGTTTACAAAGGCACACCTGATCAATACAGCTGTTGGTTTCTTCCTTCCGATGATCTCCACGCCGTTTATGATCATGATGTTCCGACAGAATTCCCGTGCATTCCCGGTAGATATCGTAGAAGCTGCACGAATTGATGGTCTGAGTGAGATCAAAATCTTTTTCCAGATGTATATGCCGGTTATGAAATCTACATATGCAGCTGCAGCAGTTATTACTTTCATGAATGCATGGAATGCATACCTGTGGCCAAAGGTAATCATGACAGATGGTGATTCTCTGAATATGGTTATGTTGATCGCAAATATGACAGGTGGTTACAAACTTGATTATGGTATGATCATGATGGGTGTATTATTCTGTTCCATCCCGACTATGGTAGTCTTCTTTGTACTCCAGAAACAGTTTGCAGAAGGTATTACAGGTGCCGTTAAATAATGACGAGATAAATAGTCATTTCAAACATAATATTGCAATTTATGCAACCCCACGGTGGTTTCGCCGTGGGGTTTTTCAAACAGAGCAAAACCGGAAGTGTTATTCGGTTTTAATAAATAAAAAGGTTCCATGCGGAATCAGAACTTAATAAGTTCGGAAAGGAAATGAAAAATGGGCGTGAAATTTGATCGTTTATGTTACGGTGGAGATTATAATCCGGATCAATGGCTGGAGTGTCCGGAGATTCTCGAAGAGGACATCCGTCTGATGAAGAAAGCGCATGTCAATACGGTTTCACTTGGTATTTTTGCATGGGCAAAATTGGAGCCGGAAGAGGGAGTATATGATTTTGAATGGATGGAAAAAATCATCAACCACCTGTATGAAAATGGAATTTATGTGTTTCTTGCCACTCCGTCCGGCGCGCGTCCGCACTGGCTGGCAGACCGTTATCCGGAAGTGCTGCGTGTAAATGAGATGCGTCAGAAAAATATCTTCGGTCAGCGTCATAACCATTGCTACACATCTCCGATCTATCGTCAGAAAGTACGCCAGATGAATATGAAACTGGCGGAACATTTTGGAGATCATCCGGGTGTTTTAATGTGGCATATTTCCAATGAGTATGGCGGAGAGTGCCATTGTCCATTATGTCAGAGTGCATTCCGTGGCTGGTTAAAGAAAAAATATAACAATGATATCAAGGAAGTAAATCGTAAGTGGAATACGGCTTTCTGGAGTCATGATTATCAGAATTTTGATCAGATCGAGAGCCCGACACCGCTGGGTGAGACATCCATTCACGGACTGGTTCTGGACTGGAAACGTTTCGTCAGCGATCAGACGATTGATTTCTGCAAAGCAGAGATCCAGGCATTGCGGGATGCAGGAAATCATAAGCCGGTTACGACGAATCTGATGTATAATTTCCCTACGATCAATTATCATGAGATGGCAAAAGTGCTGGATGTGGTATCCTGGGATAACTATCCGCAGTGGCACAAGGGACCGGAACGTCTTGTTGCTATGGATAACGGCATGCAGCATGACATTATGCGTACGTTAAAGAAAGAGCCATTTATCCTGATGGAATCCTGCCCGGGTCCGACGAACTGGCAGTCTGTCAGCAAATTGAAACGTCCGGGAATGTTGGAGACAGCGTCTTTGCAGGCGGTAGCGCATGGATCTGACAGTGTCATGTATTTCCAGATCAGAAAAGGTCGTGGCGGATTTGAAAAATTCCATGGTGCCCTGATCGATCATTATGGAAAAGAGGACGAGCGGACATATCAGGAGTGTAAAGAAGTTGGTGCAGACTTAGAACAGATCGATGAACTGAAACATGCAAATGTAAAAGCAGATGTGGCGGTTATTTATGACTGGGAAAACCGTTGGGCCGTAGAAGAAGCTCAGGGACCGCGTAATAAAGGAATGTTCTATAAAGAGACCGTCGAGAAGCATTATTATGCATTCCGTAAATTAGGTCTTAATGTGGATCTGCCGGATATGACGCAGGATCTGGATGGATACAAGATCGTGGTTGCACCGATGCTTTACATGTTCCGTGCCGGATTCGAAGAGAAAGTCCGTAAATTTGTGGAAAATGGCGGCACATTTATTATGACTTACTGGAGTGGTGTAGTAGATGAGAACGATCTGTGTGTACTTGGCGGCACACCGGGCGGTCTGATGGATGTCATGGGACTGCGCAGCACAGAAATTGATGCACTGTATGACGGCGAGACCAATGTAGTCAAAGCAGTTGTTGGTGATGTTTCTTATCAGTGCGAGCGTTTCTGTCAGTTGGTAGACGTAAAGACAGCAGAGCCGTTATTTGTATATGGCGAAGACTTTTATGCAGGAACACCGGCTATGACGGTCAATGAGTTTGGCAAAGGAAAAGCATATTATATCTGTGCAGATGCTGAGCAGAAATTCTTTGATAACGTGTATGAAGAAATTGTGACAAAAGCAGGGGTTGAAAGACCGCTGAAACAGCCAGTTCCGGAAGGCATCGAGGTGTGTACACGTCAGAGTAAGGATGCGGAATATGTGTTTATCCAGAACTTTAATAAAGTTTCAACTGCATTCAAACCGGAACTTGACGGGGCAGAAGTACTTTTCGGCGAAGTTACCGGGGAGATGAAACCGTTCTCAACCATTATTCTCAAACGGTAGGTTTCTGTTGGGATTCTTTGTATTAAAATGTAGAATCGGGAGAAGTTTAAGAAGATGGGAAAATTGTGTGAAAATCAGCAGGAAATTTATGCGGCCTATCGGGTTGCAAATCTGCTGGGTGTATATGAGGATTGTTCGCCGAATGGTTTTTATCAGAGATGGAAACAAAAGAATGCTTTCATGAAGGCGCAGGCGGAAGAGTTTGGAATTGGAAGTACCGATCATTTTATTGATGCCGTTGAGCGGACTGTGGATCAGCGGCGTGCAGAAACGGAATGGAAGCATGCGGATGCATGGAAAAATGGAACAGCGGCTTTTGGTGCACGGTATCTGACTCCGGAGATGTATCTGGATTATGAACTGAAGAGTATACAGCTGGCTTTTGCGACATATAAGGGCGAAATGGTTGGAAATCATAAATGTCATGTTTATACAGAGGATGAGAAGCGGGCATTTTATGATGCAAACCAGGATCTGTTTACCAGGTATCATGGTGATCTGTTTTCGTATGAAGAAGTGGACCTGATCATTGAAAAGTGGTTAAAGGTACAGGAGTATCAAGATATCATAGAAAGTGTTGTTGCAAATACGCATTTGAATGAAACGACCGTAAACGAAATATCGGCACAGGATGTGTCAGATGAAAAGTCAGATAACGCAGTTCAGTGGATAACAGAGTTTGAAAAAATCTGGAATCAGATGCAGGTGGAACAGTGCCAGCGAGAAGACCAAAACCGGTCAGAAGAAACGGAAAGCGGAGCAGAGAACTGTGGACGTTGTTATTATGTCAGCTCGCTTCACGGCGATGATGCGAATGACGGAGCAGAGGACCAGCCGTTGAAGAGTTTATATGCTGTAAACCGTTTGAAGTTGCAGCCGGGTGATCAGGTGCTTTTAGAACGCGGTTCTGTGTTTGAAAATCAGTTTTTGCATCTGAATGTACAGGGGACAAAGGAACAGCCAATTTATATTGGTGCATATGGGAACGGTGCGAAGCCTTTGATCCAGACGAATGGTCAGGGCATCTGGTATCAGGATTATGGAAATGAGCTTGATGCACCGACACATGTATACAGAGGGTATGTTTCATCTGCGGTATTGTTATATGATTGCGAGTATCTGACGGTGGAGAATCTGGAGATTAGCAATAAAGGGGGCGTATTCGGAGAGACATATTCTGCTCCACACAAGATGAACCGTACAGGTGTGGCAGGAATTGCGAAGAACCGTGGAACGTTGCATGAAATACATCTGAGTAATTTATATATTCATGATGTAGAAGGTAATGTGTATGATAAACATATGAATAATGGCGGTATTTATTTTACCTGTCTGAAGCCGGAAGCAGAAGAAAAAACCGGCGTGGCACGATATGAGAATGTCAGTGTCAAAGGATGCCATCTGAAGCGGACAAGCCGTTGGGGAATTGCAATCGGCTATAGTTATAAGTGTAAAGAATTTATGATGGCAGAGCTGCCGGATGAATTATTTGATCAGTATGGTCATCATAACATTTATATCGCAGACAATTATGTGGAAGAAATCGGTGGTGATAGCATCACCGTGATGTATGCCATGAAACCGCTGGTGGAGTACAATTCCGGTGACAGCTGTGCGTTGGAGATGAATGACCGCTATTATACTGAACCGGAGGATCGGGCAGGAAAAGTGGCGGCTGGAATCTGGCCATGGAAGTGCAAAGATGCATTACTTATTTATAATGAAATGCGTGATATGCGGCTGAATCAGGATAGTATGGCATGGGATGCAGACTCCGGGGATGGCACATTATATCAGTATAATTACAGCCATTTAAATGAGGGAGGCTGTGTCATGTTCTGCCTGGAAGAAGCCATTCATAATGAATTCCGTTATAATGTCAGCGTGGATGATCTGGGAGGGCTGATCAGTCCGTCCGGAAATCCGGATGCGTGGATCCATCATAATGTATTTTATCACAGAGCAGAAGTGCCATTTGTACGACCACATATGGATGATGGAAAATATGTGGCTGAGGAGAATGAAATCCATCTGATTTAAGAAAAAATTGAAATAAATAGTAGAAGCAGAAAAGTGACTGGTGTGTATAAGCAATGAATGATACATGCCGGTCACTTTTTTTGGAATACTAACTTTGGTACAATTAATGCAATTCTAAACCAAATGTATTTTGTATGTCTTTTTTGTATAGACAACTATGTATTGATGTATAAAAAAAGAAGAATAGCGGATACTTTTATTTGAACGCAGAATAAGCAAGTGGCAAAAACGGATTGCGAATGTCCGCTTTACCGCAGAATAAGTAAGTGTCGAAAGCGGATTGCAAATGTCCGCTTTACAAAGAATTGTCTGTTCTGGCTGAAAAATATCAGCTGTATGAATGGAAACTATACTTTTAATGCAGAAAGGAAAAAATATGGCTGTTTATCTGGAAATTGTGGATGTATATGCGAGAGAGATTCTGGATTCCAGAGGGAATCCGACGGTGGAAGCAGAAGTGAAAGTAAAGGACGGGGAACATGTGTTTACCGGGCGTGCAAGTGTACCTTCCGGGGCGAGCACCGGGGAGCATGAGGCGAAGGAACTGCGGGATACGGATTCCGGGCGGTATCACGGAAAAGGCGTGCATCAGGCAGTGGTCAATGTCAACGACCGGATCAAGGCCGTTTTGCTTGGAAAAGATGCAGCGAATCAGATGCTGATCGATCAGATTTTAAATTGTACGGATGGTACGGATAATAAGTGCAATCTTGGGGCAAATGCGACGTTGTCTGTTTCTATGGCCTGTGCAAAGGCTTGTGCAAAGGCATTGAATCTGCCATTACACCGTTATCTGGGCGGAGTATACGGAATCCGGATGCCAATGCCGATGATGAATATTTTGAATGGGGGGCGTCATGCAGACAACACGGTGGATTTTCAGGAGTTTATGATCGTGCCGGTGGGGGCACGGGATGATGAAGGCAATTTTATTTTTCGGGAAGGACTGCGCTGGTGTGTGGAAGTGTATCATAGTTTAAAAAAAATTCTGGAAAAAGAAGGATATAGCACTGGCGTAGGAGATGAGGGTGGATTTGCACCGGATCTGAAAAATGCAGAGGAAGTGTTGGATTATCTGATGCGTGCAGTGGAAGAGGCCGGATATGAACCGGGCCGGCAGATAGCATTTGCACTGGATGTGGCAGCAAGTGAATTATATAACAAGGATTCCGGGGTGTATGATTTCCCGGGAGAGACAAGGTTGAAGCTGTCAGAAGCGATTTCACTGCCGGTGCATCGGACTACCGAGGAAATGATTTCTTATTACGAAGAACTGATTTGCCGCTATCCGATTGTATCCATTGAGGATGGGCTGCAGGAGAACGACTGGGATGGATGGTGTGAGATGACGAGGCGTTTGGGAGATCAGGTGCAGCTTGTGGGAGATGATCTCTTTGTGACAAATCCGAAACGTCTGAAAGAAGGCATCCGGAGAAAAGCAGGAAATGCGATACTGGTGAAAATCAACCAGATTGGGACTCTTTCCGAAAGCTTTGAGTCAATCGTCCTGGCGAAACGAAACGGTTACCAGACGGTGGTATCTCATCGTTCCGGGGAGACAGAGGATACCATGATCGCAGATATTGCAGTGGCTTTCAATTGTGGACAGATCAAGACCGGGGCACCCTGCAGGGGGGAGCGTACGGCAAAATATAACGAATTGCTCCGGATTGAGGAAATGGTGTAACTGTGTGATAACGGAGGAACTTTTTTCAGACAAAAAGAAAAATGAGAAACAGAGGAGAGACAGGCTATACGAACAGAGAAGAGACGGGAGGTCTTGTCAGAATGAATGAAATTTGTTATGCTATCTAATTAGTATTAATGTGTTCATAAAATAGATAAAAAGGTGAACGCAAAAGAGAAGCACTAGCTGTTCCTGCAGGGAAATCTGCCTGGGATAGCTGCTTCTCTACATAAAAAGGTTTCAGATACAGGTGTAATAGGAAAAGAGGATTTTAATGAAAAAAATTTTTCAAAAGAGTTTGATATGGTTTATCTGTGCGGTATTTGTTTGTCTGTTAGGTGCGCAGACAGTCCGTGCGGCAGAGATTTCAGAACAGTCTGATCTGGCACAGCAGCTGGCTTACCAGGCAGCGTTGACGATGTATTATGATGACCGGTATTCAATCCAGAACGATTATCCGGATTATGTGATTGAGCGGATCAGTGGACAGATTGTGACGTCACGTCAGGTACAGAATGGTCAGGTCAGTTATGTCAGGGACAATAATGTGCTGGTAAAGACTTCGGATACAACACTGACAGCTGCCGGTACCGGTACAGCAACAGTCGTACTGAAAAAGGGCAGTGGCAGGAATGCGCAGTATAGGAATCTGCGTATTGATGTAAAATCGGCACGGCTGACATTGATTTATCTGCTGGGTCAGAGCAATATGGAGGGCATGTGCTCCTGGAATACAGGATATGAAAACGACAAAAATATTTTAAATACGGCAGGAGCAGTGTATTCTACTTACCTGCCGACTGCTATGAATCCATCGAACTATATGACTGATATTTTCTGGTCAGAGTATGGAACGCGTTACAATGCGAATAAATTTGTACCACAGGCTCTGACAAGTACGTACTCACTGGCTGGAACTGAGCTGCAATATCCGTTAAATACACTGACGACAGAAGTGCTTCCAAACCGTGGGAAAGGTGGCATGGACAGTGCCATTGCCTATGAGTGGCGGCAGCGGACAGGAGATAAAGTGTGGATTGCCAATCTGGCATATTCCGGTTCCAGGATTTATGAGTGGGTACCGGGAAATGATGTCTATGAGCGGGCAGCAGTGACAGCGCAGCTTGTACGGCAGGTTTATGCGGCAGAGATTGCAGCAGGACATTATACCACAGGAAATCAGCTTATGTTCTGGATGCAGGGGGAGCTGGACAGTCTGACAATACAGGCAGCGGATTACCGACAGCACTTCCTGAGCATGTATCAGGATTTTACAGCGCGTGTTCCGGTGGAAAAATGTGGGATCATTACCACAAGAACTGCAGCCGGCACACACAAATATACGGATGATCTTTATCTTACAGGCCCTCGTATTGCACAGTATGGTATGGGTGCCAGCCCGGAGCTGTCAAACATTTATGTGGTATGCAATGTGCATGAACAGTGGATTACCGATGAAGGGACGGCACAGTATTTCCGGAATCGATATCCGTATGGCATTTTTACCTATCCGGTGCGCAATGGGGCTTATGCTATTCCGACTTGTATCAATGATGCTCATCATGATATCCATTTTTCTCAGATCGGGCATAATGAAAATGGCATTGTGGCGGCAGATAATATGTATGCAGTGGTATATGGTGCCTCTGCGGGTCAGAGAAATTTCGTCTGGAGAGATGCAGAGTATCAGGCAGTCAGTCAGGTGACGCTGCGCAAAAATAATGATATGGTGCTGGTTGGTATACTGGATCCGGTTTATCTGTCAAAACAGGTGAGTTACGTGACATCTGCCGGATTATCTTATGATTTCCCGACCGGAACACTGACGGCCGGTGCAGCAGCCGGGGATCAGTATGTGGATGCCCGGATGTCGGATGGTACATTGCTGGCGCGTCTGACGGTGCATGTGGTGGATCATTATGATTATGAGGATTCCGCCGGAAGACCATATACCGGATTGTATCAGCAGCAGGACGGACAGTGGATTTATGTAAAAAACGGGGCCTGGGCATATGATTATACCGGTTTTGTCGCAAAAGATGGCGATTGGTGGTATGTGGAAAACGGCCGGATCACGTTCCATTGTAACGGGCTGGTAAGGGGGCTTGTAAATGGAAACGATACCTGGTGGTATGTCACCGGCAGCAAGGTAAACTTCTGTAATACAGTGGCCTCCAATGCCTGTGGCTGGTGGAAAATCACGAATGGACGGGTAGATTTTGATTTTTCCGGTCTGGCAGAAAACGCTTATGGCTGGTGGAAGATCACCAATGGTCAGGTGGATTTTGGCTATGTCGGCTATGAACAGAACGGATCCAACTGGTGGTATGTATATGGAGGCCAGGTATGCTTTCAGGCAACAGATGTCCTGCCGGGAACCGTAGGTGGTCAGTATGGCTGGTGGAAAGTCTGTGAAGGAAAAGTGAATTTCGATGATGATGTCTGTGAAAATGCCTATGGCTGGTGGAAAATTACCACAGGAAAAGTAGATTTTCAGTATACGGGCCTGGCACAGAATGCCTGTGGCTGGTGGATGATCCAGAATGGACATGTTAATTTTGGAAGTAACGGTCTGGTGGACAATGGAAACGGCTGGTGGCTGGTGAAAAATGGCGGCGTGGACTTTAACTATAACGGTCTGGTGGACAACGGAAACGGCTGGTGGCTGATAAGAAATGGCTACGTGGACGTTAACTATAACGGTTTGGTGGACAACGGAAATGGCTGGTGGCTGGTGAAAAACGGATGTGTGGATTTTTCCTATCAGGGATATGTCCAGAATGAATGTGGTGTCTGGTGGGTCAGCAACGGTCAGGTACAGTTTTAACAAATATTAGAGGAGAAAAATGAATGCAGGAGACGGAACAGACACAGGAGCAGCAGGACACTGCACGGGAACTGGCGGGCAAAATCATGGTGTATGCCAGGGATGAACTGATGATATCCATGCGGTTTCTGGATCGGGCACTGTTTCGGATGCCGCTGATAGCGGCGGACAGTGTGGCGGCCTTTGGTGTGGACGGAGAGACGATGTATTACAATCCGGAGTATGTGCTGCATGCCTTTAAAAAAGAAAAAAATGCATGTACCAGGGCATTTTTACATATGATCTTTCACTGTATCTTCAGCCATCCTTTCCAGTATGAAAAACTAGATCGGGAGTGTTGGGATCTGGCAACAGATCTGGCGGTAGAACATGTGATACTTGATCTGAATCTGCAATCAGTAAAACTGGAGCGTGATGGACAGATGCAACGGATCCTGTCACGGCTGCAGAAACAGGTACCGATTCTGACGGCGGAGAAAATCTATCGCTGGCTCTGTGAGCATCCGGAGAAGGCGGCAGAGTTTTTCCGGGAGGAGCCTCTTTTTATGTGGGATGATCATCTGAAATGGATTCCGGTGAAAGAAACACAGAATCAGGACCGCAGAAATGACAGCATTACCACGGATACGCGGACGGCCATGATCGGCTGTCATGAGGCAGACACCGGAGAAGAAGGTGAGCAGGAAGAGATTGATGAAGCACAGGTGGGGCAGCGTCAGGGAGAATGGCAGGAAGTCAACCAGCATGCCAAGACGGATCTGGAAATGCTTTCCCATGAGCAGGGATTTTGGGCGGGAAGCCTGCTGC
>ENA-OQKO01001778-OQKO01001778.1-human-gut-metagenome-genome-assembly--contig:-NODE-1778-length-11259-cov-3.419421_pt1 | contig 11259 bp, 17 predicted proteins | sample MGYA00242777_ERZ504796 | MGnify/ENA primary metagenome ERZ504796 (study PRJEB26092, sample SAMD00036404) | human gut metagenome | host: Homo sapiens | study: EMG produced TPA metagenomics assembly of... | reverse complement strand
AAGCGATACCTTTAAGGCAGATGTTGCCATTCGTCTGCAGGACGTATTGGCAATCCAGCAGCTTCATGTGATCCAGGCATGGAACGGAAAAACTTTTGTAGGTATGCCTCAGAAAAATTCTGCAAAAGGAGAGAGGGAGGATATTGCCCATGCAGTCAATGCAGAATTTAAGGCAGATCTGGAAAGTGCAATCATGGACGAATACAATAAAAAGATGGAATATGCCAAAAGCCAGAAACAGCAGCGAAGAGGGAGATAGGAGCGATTCATAAAAAGACTGGTATTTTTGGAACAATAATGGTAGAATGAAGGAAATATCAGCATGGGAGGAAACAGTATGCCAAGACGTAAAAAAGTAGAAAATCTTTCTCTTGAAGAAATGCTTATGAAGACAGAGCAGGAGATTAAAACAACAGAGGCAGAATTAAAAGAACTGCGTTTGAAAGCAAAAGAACTTAGGAAGAAGATTGAAGATAAACAGAAAGATGAAATCTTTAGCGCCTTACTTGCTTCCGGAAAAACAGTGGAAGAGGTCATGACATATTTAAAATCCGGTAATGAAGAAAAAGCGGAATAAAATAAAGGAAAATGCCGTTACGGGTGATAAACCTGTAGCGGCATTTTTTGTGGTCATAAAAATAATATTTGGTGGACAAAAATAACTATTATTTGTATTGAGTGCTATACTACAAAACATCTAATACATATGGATTAGGAATAAACACAGGGAGGTAAGAAATACATCAATGGTTTCAGAGAAAACAAGAAGTCCCACAAAAATATATTAAGCAAAAGGGAATAGAAATTTTGAAAACACTGTAAAGTGTAAAAAATAGTTAGTGAAAAGAAGAAAGGTTGGGTATAAAAATGAAAATTAACGATTTTAAAGAAAACAATGAAAATAAAAAGGAAGTTATGGAGAAAAAGATGGAAGCCTTAAAGCTGGAAAATATCAATAGTATGTGGTATTTCATTGTTGCAACTCTTAAGGCAGTTGTTGGTAGTAAGGGACACTAATAAAAAAATTGATTTAAAATGGAGGAATTAGAGATGAAAATTAATGAATTTAAAGAAAATAACGAAACAAAAAAAGAGGTTATGGATCAGAAAATGGAGGCCTTAAAACTGGAAAATATTAACAGCATGTGGTACTTCATTGTCGCTACCCTTAAAGCTGTCGTTGGTAGTAAAGGACACTAAATATAAAAAGACGAGAGATTTGTAGACTTATCATATTTTATGAGAAATAGGTGTTTATAGAATGCTTCATATATTTTATAAACACCTATTTGGAAAGGATACTGCAATGAAACTGATTAATTATAGTTTGAAAGTAGGGAAAAAAAAGCTACTTGAAAATGTAAACATTTCATTTGATAAGAAATATATAAACCATATTTTAGGAAGCAATGGCGCTGGAAAATCAAGTTTTGCTAAAACATGTGTAGGAATGTTAGAATTTGAGGGAAAAATTGAAGAAAATCAGGAGGCAATTCTTATTGGAAGCAGTAGTAATATTCCGGCAGAGTTTACTCTTGATGATGTGATAAAATTATTAAAAAAGAAATTTGAAGCACAGAAAATTATGGGTTTATATGACCTGTTAAAATTAAATAAAGTATCTAAAAACTTGCAAATCAAGAAGATGAGTGATGGTCAGAAGCAAAAAATAAAATTATTGGCGTTTTTATCAGCAGACCCTAAAGTGATTATATTAGATGAATTTACAAATGCTTTGGATAAAAATAGTTCTATAGATTTGTATGAATTCCTTATGGAATATAAGAAAACTCATGAAGCGGTTATTATCAATATTACACATAATTTATCTGATTTAGAATATATGGAAGGGAAATACTATTATATTAACAATCTGGAAATTACAGAAATTGCTTCTAAAGACGAGATTGTAGCTATGTATATAAGGGGGGAATAATATGGAAATAAGAAAAAATATAAAAAATCACTTTTTTTTATTTTATTTACTTACTGTAGCAATCTGTTTTGTTCTAGGATATGTACTACTTGTAAGTCTGGATAAGATTTCCAATCCGACAATTAGTGAGCTATACGTTAGCATTTATACGGTAATCACACAGTTTGGAATGCTTATTTTTCCAGTATTGATTATTCAGTCTTTTGTATCAGATTACAAAAATAAAAATATCCTATTTTATAAACTTATGGGATACAATTGGCTTCGCTATTTTTTGACAAAAATTGCGGTGATATTAGCTTGGATGAGTATTATTGTTTTTGGTGGAGTTATAGGTATAAGTATTGTGTATCAGGATTTCTCTTATACTTTGGCAACTTTGTTCTACTTCGAAAGTGCAATTATTTATGAAATATTATTGGCAAGTATGTGGGGATTTTTGTTTAAAAGTGTTATTGGAGCCTATGTAGTAAATTTTGCTTTTTGGTTATTTTCAATGGTGGCTTCGATTGCTAACCCCAAATTGAGCTTTTTGGTTAGGTATGACGCTTCAAATCCTGTTTTCATAAAGTTTAACCAGTACTTTAATACACGAAATAGCGATTATTTGATGATTCAAGAAAATATTTTATATTCAATAGCATTATTTGCTACTGTATTATGTATAATTTTTATTTTTAGAAGGAGATGGGAAAAAAATGGAATTTAAAGGATGTGGAATTTTATTAACTGAAAATTGTAATGCAAGATGTAAAATGTGTTGTGACTCAAGAGGGCTTGTAAGAGGTAAAACTCTTACAATAGAGGAATTAGATTTGATTCTAAAAAATATTAAGGAATGTCCGTCTATAGATCTCATTGGTGTGACTGGCGGTGAACCTATGCTATATCCTGATTTGGTAGAGCATATAATTAATTTTGATTATGGTAGAAAAGTTGGAATTACAATTAAAACTAATGGATTCTGGGGAAAGGACATCAATAAGGCAAGAAATTTTATTGAAAGAAATAAATCTAAGATAAAAATGATTTCCTTTAGTTATGATCAATTTCATAAGGAATTTATTGATTTGCAGAATATCTTAAATATTGTAGATATTGCAAATGATTTAGAGGTAAGTACGGAAATTGTTGGTTGCTTCTTAAAAGATGGTATTCAGCCAGGTGATATTATCAATGAGATGGGGGAACATGCCTTTAAGACAAATTATGCATATCAACCAGTTATTAATACCGGATCAGCAGAGATATTTTCTGATTCCCAGTTTATAAAAGTTATTGATTTGAAGAAACATGAAGCGCGCTGTATTGGACTTTTAGATCGAACATTATTGATTAATGCAAAGTTAGAAGTATATCCATGTTGCTCACAAGTCGTAGAAAATACGCTTTTATTAATGGGAAATTTACATGAAGAGAGCTTGAGTGCAATCATTCAGTCTATAGATTATAATAAGGTTTTACATAAAATCTATACAGAAGGTTTTACACCATTTTTGGAATTATTAAAGAAAAAGAATATAGAATATCCGCAGAGTTTGACTTCTCCGTGTGAGCTATGTGGATTTTTATTTAAAGATGATTGGTTTTTAAGATTGCTGAAGGAAGAAGGATATTTTGAAAATATTTAAATATGAAGAATATACCATAGCTCAGGACAGTAAAAGAGATTTTACGATTGTAGAAAAAAATAATAATTTCTTTAAATTGGATAATGCAACATTTGATTCACTGTTCGGAAAGGAAAAACTGGAGTTCGTAAAAAATGATAAAGATAATATACTATATATGATGGGAATGATTTTCATGATTCTTCTGACATTATATTTATATTTTAGAACTACAACGTATTCTATTATAGATGTAAATTTTCTTCCAGCAACTTTAGTTTTAATAATAAATATATTTATTCATGAACTTGGACATGTATTATTTTTGAAAAAATTTTATCCTAAAAGTCGAGTCAAAATAGGGTTTAAATTTATGTTTATTTGGCCTGCATTTTATGTAGATACTTCATATAGCTATATGGTTTCTAAATACAAAAGGATTGCAATTTATCTGGCTGGAAATTTTATGAATTGTATTTATGTATTGCTTGTACTATTATTTTTTCCAAAACAGCTACCGTATTGTTATTTGGTGATTTCTAATGTGCTGGTGAATTTCATTCCAATAGTAAAAAGTGATGGATATTATGCAGTTGTTACATTATTCAATAAAACAAATATAAAAAAAGACAAAGTAGCTACCACATTAGAAGATGCTATTAGAGGTATAATTATGTTTGGCGTTTTAGGGATTTTTTCATGGTTATCACAATAGGGAGGAAAAATATGGAAAAGATATTATTTACATCAGAATCAGTTACCGAGGGACATCCAGATAAAATTTGTGATGCAATTTCCGATGCGATATTAGATGCACTGATTGAAAAAGATCCAATGAGTCGTGTTGCCTGCGAAACCAGTATAACTACAGGATTAGTATTAGTTATGGGGGAGATAACAACGCAAGCATATATTGATATTCCTCAGATTGTTAGAGAAACCCTTCGTAACATTGGATACACAAGGGGAAAATATGGATTTGATGCTGATACCTGTGGAGTTATTACATGTATTGATGATCAGTCTAAGGATATTGCACAGTGGGTAAATGAAGCATTAGAAGTAAAATAGCAGAATGAGTGCGAAAATGCAAAAAGTATGTTAGGTGCCGGTGATCAGGGGATGATGTTCGGTTATGCAACGAATGAAACAGATGAATTTATGCCGTATGCTATTTCGTTGGCTCATAAATTAGCTAGACAGCTTGCGAAAGTCCGCAAAAATGGAACTCTTGCTTATCTTAGACCAGATGGGAAAACGCAGGTTACAGTAGAGTATAATGAGCAAGGGAAACCTGTACGATTAGAAGCGGTGGTTTTGTCTACACAGCACGATCCTGAAATATCTCAGGAACAGATACAAAAAGACATTAAACATTATGTCTTCGATTGTGTTTTACCTCAGAGAATGGTAGATTCTGAAACCAAATTTTACGTAAATCCTACGGGACGTTTTGTAATTGGTGGACCGCATGGTGATAGTGGTTTAACAGGGCGGAAAATTATTGTGGACACATATGGAGGATATGCTCATCATGGCGGCGGAGCTTTTTCTGGAAAGGATTGTACAAAAGTAGATAGGTCAGCAGCATATGCAGCTCGTTATATTGCTAAAAATATTGTAGCGGCAGATTTGGCACATAAATGTGAAATTCAACTTTCATATGCAATTGGTGTAGCAAAGCCAATCTCAATAGGAATTAATACATTTGGAACAGGTGAATTGCCAGAGGATATGTTAATTCATATTATAAGAGATAATTTTGACTTGAGTCCTACTGGTATTATAAAAATGCTTGATTTAAGACAGCCTATATATAAGCAGGTGTCAGCATATGGACATTTTGGAAGATTAGATTTAGATTTACCATGGGAAAGATTAGATAAGGTAGAGGATTTAAAAAAATATAAGAATGATACAGAAAAAGGCACTGATTAGTGCCTTTTGTTATGCGCTGGAGAAGACGACAAAGAATTCGTGGACAAAAATCCCTGAATTTATGGACATAATAAGAAAAAAGCAAAAGGTTTTGCTATAATTCATGACATAGGGAGGGATTAAAAGTGTTAAATAAAGTGTCCAGTAAACTTGCAAAAAGAATAGCAGATGGCTCGGAAAGGAGAAAAGAAGCTGTTTATACTTATGGCATAGAAATTATTTTGTCAACAATGATTGGAATAAGTTCAATATTGATTGTGTCAGGTTTATTACACGAATTTAAATTAGGTGTAATATTCCTATTGGTGTTTGCACCATTGAGAGTATTTACGGGTGGATATCATGCAGTTACATATTTTAGATGCTTTTTGATTAGTAACATTTCGTATTTATTTTTATTACTTTTTAACAATATAATTTATACAAAGCTTCCATTAGAAATATGGTTGATTTTGCTAGTATTAAGTAGTTACTATATTGCTATCCATGCACCGGTGGTTAATGAAAATCAGCCTATTGGTGAAAATAAAAAAAGTCGGTGTAAGATTATGGCTAGGAATATTTTGAACATAAATGTCTTTGCTGCATTATTTTTATCAGTAGTAGATAAAGAGATCATGGGTATGATGGTATTAAGTATTTGTTTGGTAGCAGTATTTATGCTGATTACTGATAAACCTAAATTTTTATTGTATACAAAGAAAGGAGTTATAGGACTATGAAATTTCTTGCTATGTGTATAGAAGCTTGTGCAATATGGGGAGCAAATTGTGCATCTGTTTGTCTTTCATATCAGCCTAAATTACCGGAATGTCTGAAATAAGGTAAAGTTAATACATGTATATAAATAAAAGATGCCAGAGTGTTGATATTCCGGCATCTTTTATGCTAAATGAAGTATATAGGGAGGAATAGAAATGCAGATAAGAGAGAATGGAGTATATATTGAAGCAATTAAATTAGCAGCAGGAAGTGTACAATATAAAGATATATCCGTAAAAGATACATTTATTGATGCTGTTTTTCAGTTGTATCAATACTATCAAAACACAGAAAATATTAAGTATTTAGAAACTTCAATTTTGCATATACAGGCTTATTTAGAAATGGGATTTCCGTATGAAGAAGGGAAAGATGTTTTTGACCTTGTTTTAAAAGAGTTAGGAACTACAAGAGAGTTAAAATTCCCCCAAAAATTTTACTTTGCAAAAAAGGTAAAATTGAATAAAACTCAGGTACGATCTATGATAAAAAAGTGGCCAGCATCTCCGCATCAAGAAATGAAAATAGATGAGGTAGTAGCAGATATTATAACAAAAGTAAAGCAACATGAAACAGGGATTTATTATTATAAATGCGCAGTAACAAAAGACATGTATGAATTGGTAATAAATGAAAAAGAAATGTTTTTCCATGATTTAAGGAGAGGAATTTTTTATACATTTATGATTTAACAAATCACTAGAATCTGCTATAATAAAGTGATTGCTCATAAGGAGGCGTATCATGATTTACATTGCTATATGTGATGATAACGAAAAAACAGTAGAAATATTAAAGAAAAAAGTAATGGAATTTTTAAAAAAGAGTAACGAATTTGCAGACATAACGGTTTATACTCAGAGTGAGAATTTACAATATGATATTCAGGAAGGGAAATATTATGATCTAATCCTTAGTGACATTGAAATGCCTAATATAGACGGTATGAATTTAGCTGCATATGTTAAAAGGTATTTACCGGAAGTGCTAATCATATTTATTACATCACATTTAAAATATGCCGTAGATGCATTTGAATTGTCAATCTTTAGATATATACCCAAAAACTCAATAGGCTCTAGGTTACCACAGGCGTTGAAGGATGCTATCAATATGATAAAGATACAGACAGATGAATTTTATGCAATAAAAACACCAACTAGAGTAGAAAAAATACCTTATCATAAGATTTTGTATATTCAAAGAGAAGGAAAAAATTCTGTAATAACATTATTAGATAATTCAGTGACCAAGGTAAGAAAGAGTCTTACACAGGTGTTTAAAGAATTTCGATCTGATGATTTTGTATATGTTGATCGTGGGGATATTGTTAATCTAGCCCATATTATGGGAATAAAAGATGGAATTGTAGAACTGAAGAATGGAATTCGTTTGCCAGCAAGCCAGGCAAAACTGGAACAAATAAAAACGAAGTTAAGTGACTTCTGGAGTGAACAGATATGAATATTGTATATAATGGAATTGAAATTTTAGCAAGTTCTGTTGAAGTATTTGTATTATATAAAATATATAGTATTTTGTTATATAAGCAACGAGGAAAGCAAAACTTTATATTAGATAGAGAATTAGCAATAATAGGAACTGTATTAATACAAATTTGCAATCATGTATCAATATTTTCTTATTTTACGATTATATTATTTGTATTATATATGAGTATTACCGCTAAAATTATCTACAGGAGAAAGTATATAGAACTATTTTCAATCGCAAGTTTTTATGTATTATGTTTAAGCTGTTTCGACTTTTTGATTTTTACTCTTGTATCGATTTTTTATGGTGGCTATGATACATTTACCGCGCTAGTTTCTACAAGAGGAATTTTACGTGTAGTAATGATTTGTGTTATAAAGTTTTTATGGATACTGCTGTATTTTATGATAAAGAAATATTTATATTCTTTTTCATTGAAGAAGAACTATGTATATACAATTTTAATTATATCCTGTGCGGGATTTTTGGGATTTGTATACTTAGTTAATCAAACATTTAAGGCATTTAATTATACAATGGCAGGTGTGTGGTTTGTATTTATAGCTCTTTGGTCATTACTTTTTTTTACAGTTTATTTTGTAATAGAAAGCAAAGAAGAAAAAATGAAATTAGATTTTGCAGAAATGCGAAATGAACTGCTCGAAGAAAATTATAAAACTATTAATGAAATTTATACAGGTAATGCAAAGCTATACCATGATTTAAATAACCATTTGAATGTATTATATCAGCTTTTAGATGAAGAAAAAACGTTGGAGGCAAAGAATTATATTACAGAAATAAGTCGCCCAATAATGCAATTATCGAAAACTACTTGGACAGGAATAGACGTTGTTGACGTAGTGATTAATAGTAAATTGGGAAAAATGAAGGAAAAAGGAATTACCTGTAATGTGAATGTGGAATTCCCGCAGAATACCAATATTAAACCACATGATATGTGCACAATATTGGCAAACTTATTGGATAATGCGATTGAAGCTTCTGAAAAATTGAAAATACCTGGAAATATTTCGTTGACTATACGCCGGATTAATCACTTTTTACTTATAAAGGTTTCTAATGCGTGTGAAGAAAATAAAGAGTCATTTGCACATTTTCCTTCAACAACAAAGAAAAATAGAGAATTTCATGGTTGGGGACTTCCGAGTGTAAAAGATGCAGTTGAAAAATATAATGGTACACTAAAGTGCATAAATGAGGAAAAACAATTCATAGTAAAAATTATGTTGTTTTTTGAAAAAAATACAAATTAAAATAGCCAAAGTGGGAAATTACAATCTTATTTTTATGTTTTGATGGAAAAACGTAGTAAATGAAATTAAAGACATTTAATTATATTAAAAAAGAATAGTAGGACACTTATAATCGGTGATATAGAGAATAAGAAAAGAATGTTGCAAAAGCGATATTCTTTTTTTTATTCAATATTTTGAAATAGAACGAAACCAAACTCCAATCCTTTCCGTATTGATAAAAAACAGACAGATGGGCTTTGGACAATGGATGAAATTATTTTAATGAGAAAACTGAAGAGGAAAGATGAATGGGCATTGGGAAAAATCATTGATTTATATAGTTCCTATATCACATATATCGTCTGGGAATTACTGCATAAAAAAGGTACCAAGGAAGATATAGAGGAGGTGGTTGCAGATACTTTTATTTCCCTATGGCTGACAGCAGAAAGGATTAATTATAAAAAGTACAGCAGTGTCAAATCGTATCTGGGAATGATTGCAAGAAATAAGGCGAAAGATTGGTTAAGAGCTTATCGTGGAGAAATTCTGGAACTTAATGATGATATTCTTTTGATTGATGGTGATGTAGAGCACTTGATTTTACAGAAAGAGCAACAGTTGATCATTGGAAGAACATTGGAGAAATTAAGAGAGACGGATAGAAAAATTTTTATTATGTATTATTATCGGTATAAAAAAATAGAAGAGATTGCAGAAACATTAAAAATGAATCCTCAAACAGTAAAGACCCGTCTGCGGAGAGGAAGAGAAACTCTGAAAAGGATTCTTCTGGAGGAGGGATATGATGCCAGTGAAGTTTAAAATAAGTGAAATGTTTGATAATTCCTGTGAGCTATTTGAAAATGAAATGCAACATAAAAATATTGAAAGTGAGAAGCGAATAAAAGAAATTGTTTTTCTTGAGATAGGTCACACCAAAGCCAAAAGAAATCGCAGGAGATATATAGCTGTTTTGGCAGCGGCAATGGGAATTGGAGGAATCACTGTTGGGGCACATGAAGTTTTAAAATCTGCAGGTGAAATCAAAAATAATGAGGAAGTGGTTTTAGAAAATCAGAACGGACTTGCTTTATATGAAAAGGAAAACAGCGGAGCTATACAAATGGAAGTGGAAACGGACATCATTTTACCAGAAAATTTATATAAAGATGGAATTCCTATTGCAAAATATATTATGGAATTAAAAACAGAGCGTAACGGATCAGTGCCAGAGTGTTATTTGGATAACGGAACCATGATTGTCCTTACAGATTTTGATGGAGATACTTGGGATATGAAAACAGGGGATGTTTTTATATTAGATTTCATACAGTCTGATAGTGATGAGAGAGGTGAAGCAAGAACATTAGAGATTGGATATATTTTTAATGGAGAGGTGATAGATGAGAAGGTTATATCAGAAACAGAAAATAAGATAATCCTGGATATTCCTAAATCAGGACAATATGGTGTATATTTAAAAAATGTATCTAGTGACAGAGTAACGATTTCGCAAGGAATATTGACTGTAGAAAGGGGAAAGTGAAAGATGAAAAAAACAAGAATATTTTTTGGAATGTTAGGGCTTATTTGCTTGGTTGCTATGCCAGTTTCAGCAGCCGATAATGTAAGAAATATAACAACTTATAGTATTTGTAGAGAAGATTTATATAAAGATCAGATAGAGGATAGAATGGTACTACAGCAAATTAGTATTGAAAGTGGGAAAACGGTATCCTTTTATGACTCCAATGGCTCTATGTTTTATGTGAGTGGAGGTACTACTGTTACTTTTCGGGTAAACTTGAATGTATCTTCCTCTGTAAAGATGGGGTATATCAATCAGAATGGAAGTAGAACTCAAAAGTATAGCGGTTCAGGAACTTCTCATAAAACATCATTTACAATACCGTCTAGTGGATATTATAGATTCTATGTAACCAATAGTGGATCTAAAACAGTAAAAGTAACGGGAGGTGAAATTAGTTTCTAAAATTATGAGAAGGAAAATATTTAAAATAATAAAGTGGTTGGCTATTGTAATTCTGATTCTATGCTGCATGGGGATCACATGGAACTATTTTTGTAAAAAGAGAGAAATACCAAAGATACAAGCAGCTTATGGCAATGCAGTTAAAGTCAATGGGAAAAAGATGACTGTGGAAATTGCTGGTTTGCAAGCAGAAGAATCCCCCGTTATTGTGTTACTCCCAGGACTGGGATACCCTTCTCCGGTATTAGCGTTTCGACCGTTAGC
>ENA-OQKO01001764-OQKO01001764.1-human-gut-metagenome-genome-assembly--contig:-NODE-1764-length-11314-cov-3.642889_pt1 | contig 11314 bp, 7 predicted proteins | sample MGYA00242777_ERZ504796 | MGnify/ENA primary metagenome ERZ504796 (study PRJEB26092, sample SAMD00036404) | human gut metagenome | host: Homo sapiens | study: EMG produced TPA metagenomics assembly of... | reverse complement strand
AAAGGTAAAAAAAGTTAAATTTTGATATAAATTTTTAGGTTATAATTTGAGGACGTTAATATTGAAAATGTATTTTTTGAAATAAAACATATGATTTGAGGAAGAATAAGATTATGGATAAAGTAAAAATGACGATATTTACTCCCACATACAATCGTGCATATATATTGCCTAAACTTTATGAAAGCCTTTGCAAACAATCGTGCAAACAATTTGAGTGGTTAATTGTGGATGATGGGTCAACTGATAACACGGTCGCGTTGGTTGAGCAATGGATAAAAGAAGAAAAAATAGAAATTCGGTATTATAGGCAAAAGAATGGTGGAAAGCAAAGAGCTCACAATGTTGGAGTAGAAAAAAGTAATGGAGAAGTGTTTGTGTGCGTAGATTCGGATGATTATGTTCTTGAGAGCTTTGTTGAAAAAAATTTAAAATGTATAGAAGCTGTTAAAAATGATAAGAAAATTGGTGGAGTTATTTCACTACAAGGGCATGAGGATGGTACTCCTATGGGAACATTTTTCCCAGATGGATTGACGAAAACTACTATAGATGAGTTGTACAGGAAATTAGGATTTAAAGGGGATGCTACGTTATTACATTATACCGATATTTTAAGACAGTATCCATTTGAAGTTGAAGAAGGTGAAAAGTTTATCGGAGAAGGATATGTATACTGCCACATTGATCAGTATTACGATTTGGCTGTTTTGCCAGAAATTTTAATGATAAAAGAATATTTGCCTGATGGATATACGAAAAATGTTAGAAAACTAACTAAAGATAACCCTAAAAGTTATACAAAATTAAAAAAACAAACTATTGAATTTTCAAAATCTTGGAAGGAACGTTACATTCAAACAATACTTTATATGGTGGGATGTCGAATGTCGAATCAAAAAGGAATAAAGAATGCACCATATAAGATGCTGGCAATATTAGCATATGTACCTGCATGGCTAGCGTGGCTGATGTTTTATAAAAATGCTTAAAGGATATAATATGGAAGAAATAAATTATAAACCGACAGGTAAAACGATTTTTATATGGAATATATTGGGAAGTTTGTCTAATTCACTATTATCTATGATAACGCTTATGCTAGTTACGAGAATATTGGACAATAACAGAACAGATATATTTAGTATAGCATGGTCTATTAGTCAATTGATGGCAACGATAGGAACCTTCCAAATTCGTACATATCAGGCAACAGATGTCAAAGAACATTTTAAATTTGGACAATATTTCAGATTTAGAATTATATCTATTATAGCAATGATGGCATGTAGTTTGGGGTATATACTAATAAAAAATTATGATATGTACAAAGGAAGCATAGTGCTGATAATATGTTTGTTTCGTGCAGTGGATTCGTTAGCAGATGTTTATGAAGGGTATTTTCAACAAAAAGAACGTTTAGATTTAGCGGGAAAAGCAGTAACATATAGAATTATAATTGCAGTGAGTATTTTTTCGATAAGTTTATTTCTTTTAAAGAATTTGTTAGTGGCATGTTTGGCGTTACTTATAAGTTATATTGTTAGCTTTTTTATATTTAATGTTAGATATTTGATAAGGATAAATAGATTAAAAATAAAAGAATCTTGGAATCAGAATAAAAAGTGGATTTTTGATTTGGCTAAAGAGGGATTTCCAATTTTTATTAATGCATTTTTGATGATGGCAATAACTAATGCACCTAAAATGAAAATTGATTCAGCAATATCTGTAGGAGAATTAGCTAATGGGACACAAACAATTTTTAATATCTTATTTATGCCTGCGTCTGTTTTGACATTGGCATATATTGTTTTTAGACCATTATTAACTAAGATGGCAATTGCATGGACAAATAAAGAAAAAAAGAAGTTTTTAAAAATCATTTTTTTGATGGTTATATGTTTGGTTATTATGGCAATTATTTTACTTATAGGAAGTGCGTTGATTGGAATACCAATTTTATCATTTTTATATGCAATATCGTTAAAAAACTATAAAATAGAATTATTAGTGATGATTATTGGAGGCTGCTTTTGCACATTTTCCTATGTTTTAGATAATGCTCTTATTGTAATTAGAAAACAATATTTATTAGTATGTTCCTATCTCGCAACATGGGTTTATATAGAGAGTGTAGTATCTATTTTTACAAATAGATGGGGATTACTTGGAGCAGCTTTGTCATATGCGACTAGTATGATGGTATTTTTTTTCGTTACCTTATTAATATTTTTTATATGTTTAAAAAAGGAAGATACTAATGAATAATAGAAAAAGATATTGTATATTTGCAGCGCAATACTTTCCACATTTAGGCGGGGTTGAGCGTTACACATATAATTTAGCAAAAAATTTAATAATGGATGGTAATGAAGTGGTTATAGTAACTTCAAATGTATACCATTTATCAGAGTTTGAAAAAGTTGATGAAATACCAGTTTATCGTATTCCGTGTTGGAATTTATTGGAAGGAAGATATCCAGTACTCAAGATGAATTCAAGATTTTTCAAAATTAATAAAATATTGAAAAAAAAGAAATTTGATATGGTGATAGTTAATACAAGATTTTATCCACATTCATTATATGGAATGATATTAGCAAAAAAGATAAGAGCAAAGTGTATTACATTAGATCATGGGACAAGCCATTTGTCGGTACATAATAAATTCTGGGATTTCATAGGAGAAATTTTTGAACATATTTTAACGAAAGTAGATCAAATTTTTTGCAAAGATTATTACGGGGTTTCAGGAGCATGTAATGAATGGCTTGCACATTTTCATATTAAGGCAAAAGGCATTTTGTATAATTCTATAGATATTGAAGAGGTAAAAAATATACAAAAAAATACAACTGAATTTTATAGAGAAAAATACGGAATCCCTACAGAAGCAACGGTGGTTACATTTACAGGACGACTATTAAAGGAAAAAGGATTACCAAGCCTCTTGAATGTAATGGATAAAATAAATCAGGAACGGGATGATGTGTATTTGTTTATTGCCGGAGATGGAGATATGGAAGATGAAGTGAACTCACGGAAAAACGGACATATTATTCCAGTTGGGAGAATTGACTTTGAACATATAGTTTCATTGTTGACAGAAACGGATATATTTTGTCTTCCATCCTTTTCAGAAGGATTTTCCACGTCTATATTAGAGGCAGCTGTATGTGGCTGTTATGTTCTTACAACAGCTAGAGGAGGGGCAAGAGAACTATTAATAAGTGATGAATATGGATGTATTATATTAAATAATCAAGAAGATTTATTACATAATGCATTAATAAAATGTATTAATAGTCCAGATATGCGCAAAAAAGGAATCGAACTTACATATCAAAGAATACAGGAAAATTTCACATGGAATATTGTGGCAAAAAAAGTGGAACAAATATGCGAGGAGTAATAAAGTGAAAAAAATAATTATTATACCAGCTTATAATGAAGAAGCGAACATAGAACGAACCGTTGAGGCGATAAAAAAAGAAGCATGTGGATTTGATTATGTGATTATTAATGATTGTTCAACTGATTGTACAAGAAAGATTTGCGAACGAAACGGATATAATATTGTGAATCTCCCCATTAATTTGGGAATAGGTGGTGCGGTTCAAACAGGGTATAAATATGCATATGAGAATGGATATGATGTTGCAGTTCAGGTGGATGGAGATGGGCAACATAATCCACAATTTTTGAATATGATGGCTGAATATTTGGAAGAACATAACTTAGATATGGTTATTGGATCGAGATTTATTGAAAAAAAAGGTTTTCAATCATCAATGACAAGAAGGGTGGGAATAAAATTTTTTTCAGGCTTAATAAAAGTAGTGACGGGGAAAAAAATTACAGATCCCACTTCAGGCTTGAGAATGATAGGTCGTAATGTTATGGAAATCTTTTCACAAGATTATCCAAGAGACTATCCAGAACCAGAAAGTATTGTGGCTGTTTTGAGAAAAAATATGAAGATAGAAGAGATCCCGGTTGTTATGTCAGAGAGAATGGGAGGGGTTTCATCAATATCACCAAAAAAAGCAATCTATTATATGATAAAAGGTACGTTGGCAATATTGATTGAAAGAATAAGAAAGTAGTGGAGGTGACAACATGAATTTTAGAGTTCAAATAGTTGTGGGAATCATTGTGATTTTAGCTCTTTGTGTAATTGTAAATATGATTCGTGAAAAGAAATTGGAATTGAGATATGCTTTGGCATGGCTTGGAGTTGGAATAGCAATACTGGGACTGGATTGTTTTCCGCAAATAATAACATGGTTAGCATTGAAAGCAGGAGTGGCAAGCCCTATTAATATGCTTTTCTTTTTGGGATTTTGTTTTTCTTTAGTGATTATCTTTACACTTACGATAGCAGTATCTAGAATGTCAAATCGTGTAAAAAAATTGGCACAAGAGATTGCATTGATAGAAAAAAGATGATGAAGTGCATTTGAATGGATAAAAGCTTAAGAAGAGAAAGGAAAAATTATGAAAAAATTATTTCGAGTGATATCATGCTTTATGATTGCAGTAATTTTAATGACATCTTTATCAATAAAAAATATTTATGCAATTGAGCAGACTGAAGAAAACAAAAATTCTACAGTAGAAGAAACTGTAATTGGACAAGAAAATACTGAAGAAGAAATAAACAATGAAGTGCAGCAAGAAAAAGGAACAGAAAGTGATGAAGCATTTCCAGATGAAGAATCAGTAGGAAATTCACAGATAAATGAAGAAGGAAGCACTTCTTTAGTACAGGCAGAAGACGAGAAAACTATAAAGTATATATATATAAATCAAGCACAACAAGAAGTGGGAGAACAACAGAATATTCTTGTAGCATTAGAATACAGTAATGCTGTACAAGTAGAATTATTAATTGAGAGTAGAAATGAACAAGAAATAAAGTTAAAAGCTGTAAAGAATGAAGAAAATGTTTATTTATTTCAAAATACTTTTGAAAAGGGAACTTATTATGTCAAAGGTGTTTACGTATTTGATGACAATGGAGAAAATTTTTTGCCATCAGAAGATGCGGGAATGAATGCATATTTTAGTGTGGGAGAAGAATGTAATGCGCAAAAAAGTGAACATATAGAAATGCAAAGTGCCGCAGAAGATGAAGATAATACTAATATAGAAACCTCTATTGTTACAATTGACGAAAATGGGGCGGAAACAACGCAAGATAATATTGCAGAAGCGATGGAAGAAGTTGGGGTGAAAAAACAGCAGCCAGTAACAAAGGGACGCATGAGAAGTCGCGCAAAAAATAATTCTAACATAGTTGTAGTACTCGATCCTGGACATGATGCCGGACATGTTGGAGCTTCTGGAAATGGTGTCCGAGAGGAAATTGCGACATTGAAAATAGCACAGGCTTGTAAAGCGGAGCTAGAGCAATATTCAGGTGTTACGGTTTATATGACAAGAGAGGGTTCACAGTGCCCGTATCCTGAAACAGTAGGTGTTAAGAGTGGAAATATTTTAGATATTAAGAAACGTGTAGAATGGGCAGCTACAAAAGGGGCGGATGTTTTTATTAGTATTCATTTGAATTCTGCAACACCTGCAGCAAAAGGGGCAGAAGTTTATTATCCGTCATCTAGTAGTGATGGAAAAGAATTGGCAGAGGATATATTAAACAAACTAGTTGCATTAGGGCTAAGATCTAGAGGAGTTAAAACTAATGATGAATATGCAGTTGTGAAGAATTCTATTGCAAATGGTTTTCCAGGGTTAATTATCGAACATGCATTTATGACGAACAGTTCTGATGCATCGAATTATCTTAATTCTGATGACAAATTAAAAAAATTGGGAATTGCCGATGCAGAAGGGATTGCCCAGTATTTCGATTTGTCTAAAAGTCCGGAAATTACAATAAGTAATAAAGATGATTTTGATGGAACAGCTGATATTCATGCATCCGGAGTAGGCAGAAATGCTAAAATTATTGTTACGAACCAGGAAACTGGATATTCAAAAGAATATGCATTGAATGGTGCTTTGGAATGGACATTAAATGTTGATGATTATAACGGAGCAAGAGGAACATATTTAGTTCAGGCATATAATAGTAGTGGGAGTATAGTTTGCAAAGAGTCATTATATTTTGTAAAAGACACATCAAGAACTCTTACTGTTACAGATATTAATAAAGATGAAAGAAAATATAAAATTGACTTAAAGTTTGCAGAAATGCCAAAGGAAATAAAACAAGTGCAGTTTGCAGTATGGAGTGATGAGGGAGGACAAGATGATTTAATTTGGTATGATGCCAATCAAAGTACTTCAGGAAAATGGGAGACGACAGTTGATATTTATAATCATAAAACTGAAGGTGCTTATAATGTACATACTTATGTTACAATGTCTGATGGAAGAAAGCGTTGGGTTGGAACAACCGGTTTTGTAGTGCAAAGACCGCAGTTTGATGCACAAATAGTAAACTATGACGAGGAGAAGGGAACATTTGATGTAGAAGTAAGTAATATTACATCGGCTTCAGGGGTAGAGAAAGTAAGAATGCCAGTATGGTGCGAACGAGATCAAAATGATATCGTATGGTATGATGCAGAAAAACAAAGTGATGGAACATATAAGGCAACTGTAAGTATAGCTAATCACAAGTATCATACAGGAACATATACGGCACATGCATATGTAACGTGTGGAAATGGCTTATCAGCAGCACAGGTAGCAGGAACGCAGAGTGTAACAAAAGAATATTATAATATTATGGGACAATCAAGTGTTACGAAAAGTCAAATGGTAAATTATTTTAAACAATCAGGTCATGTATATCCTCAAGAACAACTAGGAGTAGGAGGGGCTTCTACAATAGAAGAATTCTGTCAAATATATTTAGAAGAATCATCAAAAGAAGGTGTAAAAGCTGAGGTGGCGTTTGCACAAGCGATGAAAGAAACAGGATGGCTCCAATATGGTGGAATTGTTCAGATAGGGCAGTTTAACTTTGCTGGTATTGGTGCATTAGATGGGAATGCGACTGGCAAATGCGCAACTTTTCCAGATGTACGAACAGGTATAAGAGCACAAATTCAACATTTAAAAGCATATGGATGCAAGGATTCTTTGAACAATGTACAGGTTGATCCAAGATTTCATCTGGTGAAAAGAGGAGTCGCACCATATGTAGAATGGCTTGGTATACAGGAAAATCCACAGCATGTAGGATGGGCAAGTGAAGCTAATTATGGACCGGCTATAGTTTTGATGATTAAAAAGATGATAACTATGTAAAATGAAATTAAAAAGAGTGGAAATGTAAAATGTGTAACGTAAAGAAAAGATTGAGTCTGGAAAAACAGATAGCTATTACAATTTTTTTGTTAGGAATAATTTTATCTATAATGATTCCAACAGGTCAAACGCCAGATGAATATTCTCATTTAAATATGATTGGTAATTCAGTCGGGTTAGAAGATTTTGCATCTAACATAATAAAAAGTATTCCTATTGAAATAGATGATATAGCATATCATTATGACGAAAAAATTGATATAAAGGAACAAAAAGAAGCTTTAACAGAAAAACCAGTATACACACGAGGCGAAATGGTGCCAAAAAAAATTTCATTAACTATTATAAAACATCTTCCGGCGACTTTAGGTATATATATTGGAATTGTGCTTGGTTTACCAGCTTTTTGGGTACTTCAACTAGGAGAAATATTCGCGTTACTGTTTTATGTATATATTTGCTACAAAGCATTACAAATTATTCCTATAAAACGAATCATGATGGCGTGGTTTATGATTTTCCCTATGGCATTACAACAGGCAGCTAGTATAAATTACGATGCAGTATTAATTCCTTTATGTTACTTGTATATTGCAGACGTATTATACTTAAAATATGAAAAAAAAGAAATAAGATTAAAAGATATAATTGGAATGTTATTAATATGGGGATTAGTTTCCTATATAAAAATGCCTTACGTATTGCTGATAGGTTTGATTTTCATATTGCCATTAGAAAAAATACATATAGATATAAGAGGATATGAAATAGAAGAGAAAATATTAAAAAAAATAATTGTAGTAGGTAGTATAATTTCAACTACAGGAATAATAATAGGAATCTATATTTTTAGGAAGGTGTGGATTATACAAATATTATATGGATTTGTAGTTGAATGGAAGAGAGCGCTATATTTATTATATTCTACAGGAAAAAACTGGGGAGAATTTTTGTTTGTTTCTACAGTGGGAAACTTAGGATGGCTTGATACACCGATTTATTTAGGAGTTGCAATAATTGTCTTTGGCTTAGTGATTATATTTGCGATTATGCATGATGAAGAGAATAGACGCTATATAGAACTGAAAGATGTTTTAATAATTGAATGTACTGCCGTTATATTATGCTTATTTGTTACAATTGCATTGACCAATCATACAATTATGGTTACGCTTTATGGAAGTGAATCGGCAAAAGAAACCTATGAAATCAAAGAGGCATTATACCAAATTCCGTATATTGGAGGATTACAAGGCAGATATTATTTACCTATCTGTTCATTGTTTTTTATTCCGATTCCATCACCTGTTTTTTTGAAGATGAAAAATCAAAACATAATATTTAATGTTGCTGGTATATTGTTATATATATATATAGTATTTGTACTGATTGAGAGATATTGGATAGTATAAGAGAAAATATTTAGGAAGTTACGATAAAAATATATTGTAGATATAAAATGACTTGACAATTATTACATGCTAAAAATCAAACGAATTCATCTAGTATTTTTGAGTTTATCTTAATGAGTTTTTTGCATATAGAATAATTGTCAAGTGTTTTTGAAATAATGGGTAATGTCGATATCAAATTGAAACATTTAGAATGAGAAGAAAGGAGAAAAATTAGATATTGTCTAATTTTTTAGTAGTTATGTTTTCAAAATTTCAACAGAAAATATTAGGAATTTACTATATTGTGGATGAGTGCAGACAAGATGGAAAAATATTGACTATACGAGGCTGGTTATGTTCATCGAAGTATCAATTAAAAAATGTTCATTTTCTCATTGAAGATAAGGCTAAAAATAGATTTTCAATAAAAGGAAGATATGGTACTACAAGGAATGATGTATATCAGGAATTAAAGATTGAAAATGCTAAAAAAAGTGGGTTTTATGCGCAGGCTATTGTAGAGAATATTCGGGAATATGATGTTTGGATTGTATTTTCATATCAGAGTAAAAAATATAGATTACGCCTTGGAAAGATCATAAATGATGAAATTGACTCTCAAAAAGAAGAGAAAAGAGTAAAAGAAATCAATTCCACAGAAAAAGTAATTGATCTTATTCAGAATTTGGACGAGAGAGAAAGCTACACATACCATTTTCCAGAAGAATACTATTCAGAGACGGTTGATATTATTATTCCGGTATATAACGGTTATCAGTATTTGGAAAAATTATTTGCATCTATAAAGTTGACAGATATGAAATATCGTCTAATTTTGATAAACGATAAAAGCCCAGATGAGCGGGTGGGGGAATATTTAAATACATTTTCAAAAGAAAATGATAATGTTATTTTATTAAATAATGATGAGAATCTTGGATTTGTTCAGACAGTAAATCGTGGATTTTCTGTTAGTGAGAATCATATCGCGTTGGTAAATACTGATGTGGAATTGCCAAATCAATGGTTGGAAAGATTGATGCTTCCGATTTTTGAAAATAAAGAGATAGCTTCAACGACACCATATACAACTTGTGGTACAATTTGTAGTTTTCCGAAGTTTGGAGTCGATAATCATTTATTTTTAGACTTAAATGTAGGGCAGATAGATGATGAGTTTAAGAAAGTTCAGCCAAGATATATAGAAATGCCGACAGGAGTTGGTTTCTGTATGGGAATGAACCGAGATGTACTTCAAGAAATAGGTAATTTTGATGCAAAGACATTTGGAAAAGGATATGGGGAAGAAAACGACTGGTGTCAGCGTGCAATAGAAAAAGGATATAAAAATGTTCATGTTGAGAATTTATTTGTTTTTCATAATCATGGTGGCAGCTTTAAGAGTGAAGACAAAAAGAGATATTTGAAAGAGCATGAGAAAAAGCTGATACAGAAGCATCCTGCATACAACAGTGATGTTGCGAAGTATTGTGCGGAGGATCCGAATAAAGATATTCGACAAAGTGTAGAATTTCATCTGTTAAGAAAATATAAAAATGGAAAAACTATTCTTGCGTTTGATCATATGCTTGGGGGAGGAGCAACCAAGTATTTGGAAAATAAGAAAAGAGAATGTCTGGATGAAGGAAAGCAGGTTGTAATTATTCGCTATGACTATTTAAAGGATTTGTACCGGGTAAGTTATTATTGGAAAAATGATGAATTAAAAATGCAGTATAATAAACCAAGTGATTTGCCTAGAGTGATTGAATGTCTGGCTGTAGACGAGATTTGGATTAATGAATTAGTGACATATCCAATGCTATATGAGCAGTTAAAGAATATAAGAGAGACAACTTGTAAGAATCATATTTCTGTAAAAATGTTATTTCATGATTTTTTCGCAGTTTGTCCGACAATTAATTTGCTTAATAATCAAGACGAGTATTGTAATTTGCCAGATTGCTCAGTATGTAATCAATGCTTGAAAAATAATAAGTCGTTGCAGGCATTGGATTATGGTACAATGGAACAGTGGAGAGATGAATGGAGAACATTTTTACAGTCATGTACAGAAGTTGTTGTTTTTTCAAATAGTACAAAAGAGATTGCCGAAAAGACTTTTGGAAAAATGGATAATGTTGTTGTAATTCCTCATCAAATTGGTTATATGCCGCAGATTGAAAAGAAAAATAAAACTACTGAAACATTGAACATTGGACTTTTAGGAGTTTTAACGAAGCATAAAGGTGGAATGATAGTTGCTGATCTAGTAGACAAAATCGAAAAAGAACATTTAAATGTGAAGATAAGATTAATAGGAACTTCTTGTGTCGATATTGACAGTCCAGTATTTAGTCAGACGGGAGCATATACAAGAGGTGCAATTCCAAGATTAACTTTACAAAATGACATAGATGTATTTTTGATTCCATCCATATGGCCGGAAACGTTTTCTTACACAACAGAAGAAATAATGAAAATGGGAATGCCTGTTATGTGTTTTGATATTGGAGCTCCTGCAGAAAGAGTAAAAAAATATGAAAAAGGTATTATTATTCCGGAAATTTCAGCAGAATTAGTATATGACACAATTAGAAACAATAAGCTTATTAAAGAAATAGCTAACAAAAAAGTAA
>ENA-OQKO01001760-OQKO01001760.1-human-gut-metagenome-genome-assembly--contig:-NODE-1760-length-11334-cov-4.265548_pt1 | contig 11334 bp, 8 predicted proteins | sample MGYA00242777_ERZ504796 | MGnify/ENA primary metagenome ERZ504796 (study PRJEB26092, sample SAMD00036404) | human gut metagenome | host: Homo sapiens | study: EMG produced TPA metagenomics assembly of... | reverse complement strand
GAGCACGGGGTCGGGGCCGCGCTGAGCACCCGCGGAACCGCCGTTGAATGTGGTGGTCTGGCGGCGCGGCCGAATCTTGTTCAGGCTCTGGCCGGCAGAGACAATGGCCTGCGGCACAACGGTGTAGGCGCAGCGGGTGCCGGTAAAGCCTGCGATCTTGGAGAAGCTGCAAACCTCAACGGGGCAATCCTTAGCACCCTCAACCTCATAAAGGCTGCGGGCCAGACCCGGTTCGCTGACAAAGCATTCATAGGCGGCGTCAAACAGGATCAGGGCGTTGTTGGCCTTGGCCCAGCGCACCCACTCTTTCAGCTGGTCCACGGTGTAGGTGGCACCGGTGGGGTTGTTGGGGCTGCACAGGTACACAATGTCGGCATGAACATTGCCATCCGGCATCGGCAAAAAGTTATTCTCGGCGCTGGCGGACATGTACAGGATCTTGCGCCCGGCCATCACGTTGTCATCCACATAAACGGGGTAAACGGGGTCCGGAACCAGCACGGTATTGTCCACATCAAACAGATCCAGCAGGTTGCCCAGGTCGCTCTTGGCGCCGTCGGATACAAAGATTTCGGCCATGTCCAGCTCCACGCCGTGGCCGGCATAGTATTTCTGGATAGCGGAACGCAGGAATTCATAGCCCTGCTCGCTGGGAATATAGCCGTGGAAAGTCTCTTTCTTGCCCTGCTCCTCAACGGCTTTCAGCATGGCGTCGGTCACGCTTTTGGCCAGCGGCAGCGTTACGTCGCCAATGCCCAGGCGGATGATATCCTTATCCGGGTTGGCTTTCTGGTAAGCAGCAACCTTGTGCGCAATGGTGCTGAAAAGATAGCTTTCGTTCAGCTCGGAATAATGCTTGTTCAGTTTCATCTTTCGCTCCCTCTGCATTTCAACATGGTGGTTAGGAATATTTAATACTATGGAATGTATGTCTGTATGGTACCATAAAACGCCGCCACATTCAAGAAAAACCGCGAAAATCTACCCCTTATGATAAACAGTATTTTCGCCGGATTTCTTTAATTTTATATGGCTTCATATGGTTCAGTGTGTTACCGTCAACCTCGCCATACCTCCAATTTCTAATTTGAGAAAACTCCTAACGCCTACTTCCTAACTCCTAACTAACTTTACACTTCCACGCAACCCACAAATGCCGTCTCCGCCGGGCCGGTCATCAAAATGTCGTCATCCGCCGTGATGGTGATGGAAAGGGTGCCGCCCAGCAGGTGTACATCCACCGGAAGATTGCGGGGGCATACGCCGCGCAGCACCAAAGCGGCCACCGTGGCGCAGGAGCCGGTGCCGCAGGCGAACGTCTCGCCGCTGCCGCGCTCCCACACCCGCATCTTCAGGTGGGTGGCATCCACCACCTGCACGAACTCGGTGTTGATGCGCTCCGGGAAGTTTGCGTGGTGCTCAAAGGCCGGACCGATCTCTTCCAGCTTCAGGCTGTCCACATCCTCCACCACGGTCACACAGTGGGGGTTGCCCACACTGATGCAGGTCACATGCCACGTTTTGCCGTCCACGGTCAGTTCTTTGTCCACAAGCGGTTCTTCGCCCATGTTCACAGCAGGCAGGCTGGCAGGCATGGCACTGTAAGCGCCCATCTCCACCTGCCACAGGCCCGCACCCTTGTGGGTGACGGTCTTCAGGCCGCTGAGGGTATCAATGGCAAGCGTCTCTTTGGCAATGCCGTGGGTGTACAGCCATTCAGCCACACAGCGGATGCCGTTGCCACACATCCTGCCCTCGCTGCCGTCGGCGTTGAAGATGCGCATCATGCCGTCCGCACCCGCCGTCTGCGCAGCGCAGATGCAGATGATGCCGTCCGCACCAATGGAAAAATGCCGCCGGGACAATTTTTCGGAAAGGGCTGCAATGTTCTCCGGCACACCGCTTTTGCGGCAGTCCAGATAGATATAATCGTTGGCGCAGCCCTGCATTTTGGTAAATGAAAGCTTCATGCTCAAAACTCCTTCATGGGACTTGTGGTCAGTCCCTATAAACTCGCTACTCTATAATGATAAGAAACCGGGGCGCTCCTGTCAAGCGAAAATGCACCTTTCCGGCAATTTTTCGCAAAGGAATCTGCCAGAATGGAAAACAGGGCTTGACAATACGCATGGCATGGGATATAAAAAAAGAGAGAGTTTTGTACAGTCCGGGGCCGCGCAGCATCTGCGGGTGCATCCGTCACGGCAGCCGCACGCACGGCACCGGTGTACAGGACAGGCAAAACAACTGCAAAAAGGAGACCACAGGAATGGATACTTTTGAAAAAATCCGTGCATTGCTGGCGGAGCAGCTGGATGTTGACCCGGCAAAGATTACGATGGACAGTGACATCATGAGCGATTTTGAGGCCGACAGTCTGGATATCGTGGATATGGTGATGACGCTGGAGGATGAGTTTGGCATTGAGGTGCCGGACGATGCCATCGAGTCCCTGCGCACCGTGGGCGATGTGGTAAACTTTGTGGACAGCCACGCGCAGAACTGATTCAGTCAAAAAGCCCTGCCTTCTGGTGCGGCACCCGGCCGCACTGCATGGACGGGGCTTTTAATATGGTTCGTGCGGAACGCAAGCCGTTTGGCGCACGGCCTTAGGAGGAAAAAGCAAAAATGGCAAAAGATTCAAAGAAGCTCGTACAGGCGATCACCAGCCAGGAAGAGAACTTCGCACAGTGGTACACCGATATCTGCGTGAAAGCAGAGCTGGTGGAGTACTCCAGCGTGAAGGGTTTCATCATCCTGCGCCCCTACGGTCAGGCCATCTGGGAGCTGATCCAGAAGGACATGGATGCCCGCTTCAAGGCCACCGGCCATGAGAACGTGGCAATGCCCGTGCTGATCCCGGAAAGCCTGCTGCAGAAGGAGGGCGAACTGGTCAATGGCTTCGCGCCGGAGGTGGCGTGGGTCACGATGGGCGGTTCCGACAAGCTGGAAGAGCGTCTGGCCGTGCGTCCCACCAGTGAGACCATGTTCTGCGACCACTGGTCCCGCGTGCTGCACAGCTACCGTGAGCTTCCCATGAAGTACAACCAGTGGTGCAGCGTTGTCCGCTGGGAAAAGACCACCCGCCCCTTCCTGCGCAGCCGCGAGTTCTGGTGGCAGGAAGGCCACACCATCCACGAGACTGCCGCCGAGGCTGAGGCTGAGACCCAGCAGCAGCTGAACTGCTACGCAGATGTCTGCGAGCAGGATCTGGCCATCCCCGTGGTGAAGGGCCGCAAGACCGACAAGGAAAAGTTTGCCGGTGCCGAGGCCACCTATACCATCGAGGCCATGATGAAGGACGGCAAGGCCCTGCAGAGCGGCACCAGCCACTACTTTGGCGATAAGTTCAGCAAGGCTTATGACGTGACCTTTACCGGCCGCGACAACCAGCTGCATCATCCGTTCCAGACCAGCTGGGGCGTTTCCACCCGTCTGGTGGGCGCTATCATCATGACCCACGGCGACGACGACGGCCTGATCCTGCCCCCGGCAGTGGCCCCCATTCAGGTGGTCGTAGTGCCCATCGCAGCCCACAAGCCCGGTGTTTCCGAGAAGGCTGCCGAGCTGGCCGAGAAGATCAGCAAGTATGCCCGCGTGAAGCTGGACGACAGCGACAATGCCCCGGGCTGGAAGTTCTCCCAGTGGGAGATGAAGGGCGTGCCTCTGCGTCTGGAGATCGGCCCCAAGGATCTGGAAAAGAACCAGTGCGTGCTGGTGCGCCGCGATACCCGCGAAAAAGTCTTCGTCTCTCTGGACGAGCTGGAGACTGCGATCCCCGCACAGCTGGAGGCCCTGCGCAAGGACCTGTACGAGCGTGCTCTTGCCAACCGCGAGAAGCGCACCTGGGCTGCCACCACCATGGACGAGGTGAAGGAGCTGGCCAAGGCAAACACCGGCTACATCAAGACCATGTGGTGCGGCGACCTTGCCTGCGAGATGAAGATGAAGGAAGAAGTCGGCCTGTCCAGCCGCTGCATGCCGTTTGAGCAGGAACACCTGAGCGATGTATGCCCCTGCTGCGGCAAGCCCGCCAAGACCATGGTCTACTGGGGCGTGGCGTACTAAGCTTTCCTTTTACTGACAATACAAGAAAAAACGGAACACTTCGGTGCTCCGTTTTTTCTTGTATTTTGACAATTTTTGTGTTATTATGAATTTGTCGCTTTCAGGCGGCAAGGCACTGCATACAACGGCAGGCGGTTCGGCCCCACTTCCGAAAGGAGGTGAAGCTCATGCCAATTACTTTGACATTCCATATCTTCGGATTAGTATTTACTATCAAGGTAAAAAGCGAGAACCGCCACCCTGGCCGGTGACGGTTCTTAGTTTTTAAGACTGTTCATCAAAAAGGCTGACCGCTTGTCGCAGTGCCTTCTCTGTTTACAGTATACTCATTTTCACAGGTTCTGTCAAGTGCACGCAGCTTCGTTTCTGCGTGCTTTTTTATCGTTCAAACGTGGTGCTCAGGGTGGTCTCCCAGCTTTCACCCGGGGCAAGGCAGGCGGCAGCGGCACGCTGGCTCCACTGCTGCGGGTCAGTCTCGGCGGCGGGCAGGCTGTGCCACGGCTCAATGCACACAAACCGCACCGGCTTTGCAGGGGCCGACCAGATGAGCGCGTAGGGGTAGCCTTCCACATTGCAGGTGATCTTGCGGCCGGTGCCCTTCTCATAGATGCCAATGGTCTTGGTGCGCAGGCCCGCCATGCAGAAGCTGTCGTTTGCGAACAGATCATCTGTCAGCTGGATGGCCTGCTGGTTTTTCCACTGATAATAGCACTTGCCAGACAGCAGGCCGTTCGGACGGGCATCCAGAATGACCGGGCTTTCCGGCTGGTCGAACCGGAACTCGTAATCCGTGGTGGTGTGCTGTGCATCAAAGGGGATGTTGAACGCCGGGTGATAGCCGATGCCAAAGCGCAGCTCTTCGGTGCCGGGGTTGCGCACCGTCAGCGTATGGTGCACGGTCTTGCCGTCCAGACGGAAGGTGCTGGTGAGCACAAAATCAAAGGGGAAGCGTTCGGCTTTGATGGCGTCATCCGAGCGCAGCTCCAACTGGATGGTATCGCCCTCGGCCTTGAGCAGGGTGTGCTCCACATCGCGGGCAAAGCCGTGCTGACCGCCCTTGTACGTTTTGCCGTCCACCTCAAAGGTACCGCCGGGCAGCTTGCCCGTCCACGGGAACAGAATGGGGGCGTGGCGCTTCCACACAGCCGGGTCGGCCTGCCAGAGCAGCTCTTCCCCCGCCGCATTTTTCAGGCTGACTGCTTCGGCACCGTGGGTATCCACGGTCAGGGTCAGAAATTCGTTGTGAATGGTTGCCTGCATGATTCATCTCTCCTTTTTATCTGTTGACGATGTGCTCGCCGTTTCCTTCCAGCCAGGTGCGCAGATTCCGGGTGGTAATGTCCATCAGGTTCTGCAAAGCCTCCCGGGTCGTCCACGCAATGTGCGGTGTGAGGATAACGTGGGGTTCTGCCCGCAGGGGGCTTTCCTGAGGCAGAGGCTCGGTGACAAAGGCATCAGCCCCGTAAAAGCCCAGCTGACCGCTGTGGAGGGCCGCTGCCACGGCCTCCTCATCCACCAGCGCGCCCCGGGCCGTGTTGAGCAGAATGGCCCCGGGCTTCATCCTGGCCAGCGCCTCCGCGTTGACAAGGCCCCGGGTCTGGGGCGTGGCCGGGCAGTGCAGGCTGAGGATATCGCACCGCCTCAGCAGGGTATCATAATCCACAAACTCCACACCGTCAGCGGCGTATTCAGGCCGGACGGTGCGGGTGCAGACCAGCACCTCCATGCCAAAGGCTCTGGCAATGCGGGCCGACTGCCGCCCGATGCTGCCATAGCCGTAAACGCCATAGGTCTTGCCATAGAGCTCCATCTGGGGCAGCAGGCCGATGCTCTCCGGGATATCCAGCTGCCAGCACCCCTGCTTGACGGCACGGTTGTAGCGCTCCGCGCACCGGCCGATTGCCAGCCGCCAGCTGAAGCGCATCCAGGCCACGATGTAAGTGGAATAGCCCGGCACATTGGCCACTGCAACGCCGTGGCGGCGGCAGGCTTCCAGATCCAGGTTGTCGGTGCCCGTGGCGATGATGCCCACCCATTTCAGGTTCGGGCACTGCTGTAAGATCTCCTCATCCATGCGGCACTTGTTCAGCAGAACGATGTCCGCATCTCCAATGCGGGGGGCGATCTCCTCGTAGGCCGTGCGGACATAACTGACGGTATCGGGCACCAGCGCCTTTACCCCCGACCAGTCGAGGTCGCCTTCCTCCATGACATAGCTTTCCAGAATGACAGCTTTCATCTCAGTCCTCCAACAAAACGTCCTCGCTCAGCACCTGACCGATGGGCTTTGCAATGCACAAGTCGGCCTGCGTATCGGCCCCGGTGGGCTGCATGTTGATGACCACCAGATGGCGGCCCCGGAAGTACCGGATAAGCCCTGCCGCCGGGTAGACCACCAGACTGGTGCCGCCGATGATGAGGGTATCCGCCTTGCGGATGGCAGACACGGCCCCGGAGAGCACCTCCTCATCCAGCCCTTCCTCGTACAGGACGACATCCGGCTTGACGATGCCGCCGCACTTGGGGCAGCGGGGCACGCCGGTACTGTTGGCAATGAAGTCCACATCGTAGAACGCGCCGCACTTGACGCAGTAGTTGCGCAGGGTGCTGCCGTGGAGCTCGTAAACGGTCTTGGACCCCGCAGCCTGATGCAGGCCGTCGATGTTCTGGGTGACGATGGCTTTCAGCCTGCCCTCCCGTTCCAGCTTTGCCAGCCGCAGGTGGGCCGCGTTGGGCTTTGCCCCCTTCACAATGAGCTTATCCCGGTAGAACCGGTAGAACTCCTCGGGGTTCTCCTCCCAGAAGGTATGGCTCAGGATGGTCTCGGGCGGGTAATCGTACTTCTGGTGGTACAGGCCGTCCACGCTGCGGAAATCGGGGATGCCGCTTTCGGTGGAGACCCCCGCGCCGCCAAAAAAGACGATGCGGTCACTCTCGGCAATGATTTTTTCCAGTGCAGGAACCATAAAAAGAAACGCTTCCTTTCCGGCAGATCGTTGTGTTTTGGATAGCTCCAGTATAACACAAATCCAGAGGAAAGGAAGCGTTTCTTTTTTTGATAGGATCGTCCCCTTGCTCAGCGCCCGTTTTCGGCAAACAGGGTTCCCAGTGCATCCAGCAGATCATGCGGGAGCATCCCGGTTTCCCCGTGCAGGGCAGCGGCACGGTCGGCAGCTGCACCATGGAGATAAGCGGCACAGGCAGCGGCCTCAAAGGCAGGCAGACCGCAGGCCACACGGGCGCTGGTCCTGCCCGCCAGCACATCCCCGCTGCCGCCCCGGGAAAGCCCCGGGTTGCCGGTGGGATTGACCGCGCAGCGGCCATCCGGCTCTGCAATGACGGTATGTGCCCCCTTCAGCACCACCACAGCATTCCATGCTTTCGCATAGCGCAGCGCCGTGCCTTCCCGGTCCGCGTTGATCTCTGCCGCAGAGTGTCCGGTCAGCCGGGCCATCTCGCCGGGGTGGGGCGTTAAAATCAGTTCCCCCTGAGGGTGAAGCATTTTTTCCGTTTGGAGCAGGTCAGCGGCGGCGTTCAGTCCGTCCGCATCCAGCACCGCACTGCCGGAAAAGCCGGGCAGGAGCGTTTTCACCAGCGCCCGGGTCTCGGCGGCACGGGCCGCGCTCTGGGCCGTATAACCCAGCCCGGGGCCCGCCAGCAGGACAGAGGCCTTCTGCCACCGGATGCGGTCGATATTCTGGGGCGAGATGCCGCCCTCTGCCCCCGCTTCGCAGGGGCAGAGGCAGCACTCGGGCAGGCGGGCGGCCACAGCCGCCAGCACCGGCTCCACACTTGCCAGCGTAACGATACCGGCTCCGGTGCGCAGGGCACCTTCCACGGCCAGCGCCGCCGCGCCCCGGTAGGACGCACTGCCCGCCATCGCCAGCACGGAGCCAAAGGTCCCCTTATGCGCATCCCGGGGGCGGGGCTGGATGGCCTGCCAGACAAAATCGGAAGTTATGTCGAACATAGGCGGCTCCTGTCGGGTGAGATTTCGCCCTCTCAGTCAAAGCCTTACGGCTTTGCCAGCTCCCCCAAAGGGGGAGCCTATTGCGGGTCTTGGATAAAGGCAGCAATTGCCTCTCCCTTTGGGAGAGGTGGCATCGCGTCAGCGATGACGGAGAGGGCGAGGATGTTACCCTTCCCCCTGCAAATACCTCCGGATCTCCTTCTCCGCCTCCTGCACTTCTTCATGGAACATGCGGGCAGAGACACGGAGGGCACCATGGCCCAGGATAATGACCTGCTCCATGCCATCGGAGGTGGCCACGCGGACGCGGCGGCCCTTGCCGATCTCATGGGTGACACGCTCGATGAACATATCGGCGGTCTCGGCTTCCCGGGTGTAGACCACATGGATATTGTGGTACTGCTCAATGCTGCCGGGGCTGCCCGGCACACGATAGGCATCGAATACAAGAATAAGATTGCACTTCTGGTAGCCCTGATAGTTGCACAGAATATCCATCAGCTTGTGACGGGCCGCTTCCAGACTGTCCTTTGCAAGGGCGTTCAGCTCATCCCACGCAAAGATGATATTGTAGCCGTCCACCAGCAGATATTCGGGCAGGATTTCCCACTGCTGGGCATCAAAATCCGGGCGTTCCCGCTTTTGCACCGGGCGGAATGCCGCCAGCGGGTCCCGTTTGATGGGGCCATAGGTGCGCTCGAAGATTTTGAGCAGCTCGGCATCCTCTTCCAGTGTTGCGCGGTAAGCCGCTGCCCGGCGCTGGGGCACGGCCTGCGTCTCCTGCTCCGGGCTTTTGCTTTTTCCCCAGCCGCTGTCCACATGCATGTGGCTGCGCACCTGATCCCAAGGCACCACAAAGCCCGCGCCATGGGCACAGAACACCGAATCTGCCGGGTTGTCAAGGTCGCGCTCCGGCTCGTAGCCCACAGCTTCAATAATCTCCGCCGCATTGTGGCAGGGCCGGTAGCCGTCCAGCGTCAGGGTCAGGTGTCCCCGGCCCCGGGTATAGCCCACCACCTCCATGGGGTAGCTGCGCATGGTGGCCACCGGTGCAAAACCGGTGAGCACAGCAGCCTCTTCCCCGCTCTCTGGCGGGTCAAAGCTGCCCTCCATGCGCTGGATATCGGTCATGGCACGGCCAAGGTTCTCCACCGGCACTTCCAGCCGAAAGGCATACCATGGCTCCAGCAGCTGGCTTTTGGCCAGCATCAGGCCCTGCCGCACCGCGCGATAGGTGGCCTGCCGGAAATCTCCGCCCTCCGTGTGTTTAAGATGGGCGCGGCCCGCAATGAGGGTGATCTTCACGTCCGTCAGCGGCGCACCGGTCAGCACGCCAAGGTGCTGCTTTTCTTCCAGATGGGTCAGCACAAGGCGCTGCCAGTTCTTGTCCAGCACTTCTTCCCGGCAGTCGGCGGCAAACTGCATCCCGCTGCCGCGGGGCAGAGGCTCCAGCTTGACATGCACCTCTGCATAATGGCGCAGCGGCTCGTAGTGGCCCACGCCCTCCATAGGCTCCGTGATGGTCTCCTTGTACAGAATGCCGCCGGGGCCGAACTCCACGTTCAGGCCAAAGCGCTCTGCCAGCAAACTGCGCAGCACTTCCAGCTGCACCTCGCCCATGAGCTGCACATGGATCTCGCCCAAAGTCTCGTTCCATACCACATGGAGCTGCGGCTCCTCTTCTTCCAGCCGGTGCAGCTTGCCCAGTGCCGCGTGCACATCAGCCCCCTCCGGCAGCAGCACCTGATAGCTGAGCACCGGTTCCAGAACCGGCACATCGCTGTCGCGTTCCGCGCCAAGGCCCTCGCCCGGGCGCGCCTTGGTCAGGCCGGTGACGGCGCACACCTGCCCCGGGCCGATGGCTTCCGCCAGCGTATACTTTACGCCGGAGTACAGCCGCAGCTGGTTTGCCTTTTCCTCCCACGGCTCACCATCTGCTTCGCCGGAGAGCTGGGCCTTTACCTTCAGTTCGCCGCCAGTCACGCGCAGCCATGTCAGGCGCGTGCCCTGCTCATCCGGCGACACCTTGAACGCCTTGGCACCAAAGGCATCCAGCGCGGGAGCCGGACGGGTATAGCGGTCGATGCCGTCCAGCAGAGCATCCACGCTTTCCAGTGCATCGTTTTCGGTACGCCGCAGCGCCGAACCGAACCAGCACGGGAACACATGCCGGCGTGCAACGGCCGGGATGAGGTCCGCATCGGTCAACTGCCCGGCATCCAACATCCAATCCATCAGGTTTTCGTCACACAGGGCCAGTGCTTCGTCCCGGTCGGCCTGCGGCACATCAAAGGCCACAAAGCCCTCGCCCAGACGGTGGTTCAGCTGGGCGAGCAGCTCTTCCCTGCTCTTGCCGGGCAGGTCCATCTTGTTCACGAACACAAAGGTGGGCACATGGTAGCGCCGCAGCAGCCGCCAGAGCGTCTCGGTATGGCTCTGCACGCCGTCGGTGCCGCTTACCACCAGCACAGCATAGTCCAGCACCTGTAGGGTGCGCTCTGTCTCGGTGGAAAAATCCACATGTCCGGGGGTGTCCAGCAATGTGATATCCGTATTGCCCGCTGTTAACAGGGCCTGCTTGGAAAAGATGGTGATGCCGCGCGCTTTTTCAAGCGTGTCGGTATCCAGAAAGGCATCCTTGTGATCCACGCGGCCCAGCTTGCGGATCGCGCCGGAGCGGTAGAGCATGGCTTCCGAAAGGGTGGTCTTGCCGGAGTCCACATGGGCAAGGATGCCCAGAACGATTTGTTTATGCGTTGTTTCCATCCGCTTCTCCTACAATCAAAAATTCATTTTTATTGTAGCACGGATGGGGAAAAAAGAAAAGTTTTTGATTTAGAATGGGTTCGAAACCCAAAAACGCAATTTATCTTATCGGCTTTTCGCGTGAAAAAACAGCTCTGGAAAATCCGCAGATTTTCCAGAGCTGTAAATATAAGAATAACAATTCCGCTATTCATAGCCAAAGCGAACGCGTCGGCTGTTTTAATGGTCAGTTACTCCACGATGATGCTCTTGCCGGTCATTTCAGCCGGGACGGGCAGGCCGATATAGGGCAGCATGGTGGGAGCGATATCGGCAAGGCAGCCGCCCTCACGCAGCTTCACATCGCCGCAGCCAACAGCCACAAAGGGCACCACGTTGGTGGTGTGTGCGGTGAAGGGGGTGCCGTCCGGGTTCATCATCTTCTCGGCGTTGCCGTGGTCAGCGGTCAGGAAAGCGCAGCCGCCCGCATTCCGCACCGCAGTGACCCCCTGACCCACAGCCGTTTCACAGCAGTACACCGCCTTGACAGC
>ENA-OQKO01001755-OQKO01001755.1-human-gut-metagenome-genome-assembly--contig:-NODE-1755-length-11348-cov-3.619018_pt1 | contig 11348 bp, 9 predicted proteins | sample MGYA00242777_ERZ504796 | MGnify/ENA primary metagenome ERZ504796 (study PRJEB26092, sample SAMD00036404) | human gut metagenome | host: Homo sapiens | study: EMG produced TPA metagenomics assembly of... | reverse complement strand
GTTGTCTGGTATGAAGTGAGGCAGGTACTGCTGCTATTGTATTCAGTCTTCTGCATTTTCCGCTGCAAACGGGCGCGCACCGGAGGTTCGGTTATGGGTCATAGCGCCGCCGAGAGCTGCAGCGGTAATCTTTTCGCCGGTTACGGATGCAACTACTTCCGGCCCTGTCAGGAACATCTGAGAGGTGCCTTTTACCATGTAGATGAAGTCGGTCAATGCCGGAGAATATACGGCGCCGCCTGCAGACGGTCCCATAATTGCGGAAATCTGAGGAATAACGCCGGATGCAACGGTATTGCACCAGAAAATCTTGCCATAGCCGGAAAGAGCATCTACTGCTTCCTGGATACGGGCTCCGCCGGAATCATTCAGGCCTACGCAAGGAGCACCGACTTTAAGAGCCAGTTCGTTTACGTGAACAATTTTCGCAGCGTGCATTTCACCAAGGGAGCCGCCTTCTACCGTGAAGTCCTGGGCAAATGCGAATACGAGTCTTCCGTCTACAGTACCATAACCGGTAACGACACCTTCGCCGGGAAGATCTTTCTTCTCCTGGCCGAAGTTGTAGCAGCGGGACTTAACAAGCGCATTGACTTCTACAAAAGAGCCTTCATCAAACAGAAGAGCAAGTCTTTCGCGGGCTGTCAGTTTGCCTTTTGCATGCTGTTTTTCAACTTTCTTTTCCCCACCCATATCCTCTACGTGTTCAAGGTTATTGTGAAGAAGTTCAATTCTTTCTGCAACAGTTGCCATTCTTACACCTCCAAAAATATTGGTCCCTTACCGGGACGTCCCTATTATAGCATAGGGACCGATCCTTATGCTATTAGAAAGACGGGCCGCCGGGGCGTTCGGTCAGTTCCAGCAGAAGGCCGGTAGCTTTCGGGTGCATAAATGCGATGTGGCAGCCGCCAGCACCAACTCTCCAATGCTTGTCAAGCTTTGCATCTTCCGGAAGTGCAGCAAGTGCTTCGACAATGTTGTCTACGCGGAGAGCTACATGCTGGAAACCGTTCTTGCCGCTGTTCTTTGCGATATAGCGGGCAATCGGGCCGTCCGGAGTTGTGGACCCCAGGAATTCCAGTTCGCATGCTTCGCTCTGTGCGGACGGTTTGAAGAAGCTTGTCGTTACATGCTGTTCTTCTACCGTTTCATCCGGAAGGGACGGTTCAAGGTTCAGCAGATCTTTCATCTGCTTCTTGATCAGCGCCAGATCATTAACAGCTACGCCGACATGGTCTACACATAATACTTTGAATGCCATAATAATTCCTCCTTTGAATTATTTAAATATATTTCCCACGATAGAATCAACGACTGTGAAAGGATCATTTTCTCTTTCATAGACTTGTTCTACGTAGTCAGCAAATTTACCCGTCTGTACGATATCTTCCATAACATGACGGGAAATGCGGTCGTGGATCATCTCTACCATCTCAGTGCGGGCGCGTTCACGTCTGCGTTCTTCCAGCAAGCCGGATTCTTCAAGATATTTACGATGGGAATTAAGAGATTTGACAACGTCCGCGACGCCTTCGTCCTTGTTTGCAATCGTCCTTTCAATAGGAGGACGCCAGTTTTGGGCTTCACCCAAATCAAGCATCATTTCGATTTCAACATTCAGACGGTCCGCGCCGTCACGATCACATTTATTAATGCAGAATACATCCCCGATTTCAAGGATGCCTGCCTTAATAGCCTGAATATCGTCACCCAGTCCGGGTACGAGCACAACGAGTGTTGTATCCGCATTCTTGACGATATCTACTTCTGACTGCCCTACGCCTACTGTTTCGATGAAAATGACATCGAGACCGAAAGCATCCATCAGTTTTACCGCATCGGTAGTCTTTCTGGACAAACCGCCAAGACTGCCGCGGGTACCCATACTGCGGATATATACACCTTCGTCCAGTGTGAGGTCATTCATTCTGATACGGTCGCCAAGAATAGCACCGCCGGAGAATGGAGAAGTCGGATCGATAGCCACAATACCGACTTTCTTACCCTGTTTTCTGTACTGTTTAATCAGCGCGTCTGAAAGTGTGCTCTTACCCGCACCAGGTGCACCAGTGATACCGATGACCTGTGCACGACCGGTATGGTGGTAGATTTCTTTCATGATATCTTCCCAGCCATCACGTTCGTCTTCAACGATGGTTATTGCTCTCGCTAAGGCACGTCTGGAACCGTCCCAAAAATTTTTCATTGAGAATTCCATGGATACACCGCCTTTTTAAGAGTAAATAATAGCGGCATGGGGCCACAGCAAATGCAGCCCCGTGCAACTATCGAGCTTCTATTGGATAGAAGAGAATGTCAATTATACGTTAGCTTTGATAAAGTCGATAATTTCCTTGGTCGGTGTGCCAGGTGTAAAGATAGCTTTTACGCCGGCCTTTTTCAAACCAGGGATGTCACCGGCAGGGATTACGCCGCCGCCGATAACGAGAACATCTTCCATTCCTTTAGCTTTCAGTGCTTCTACCACTTCCGGGAACAGGGTGTTGTGAGCGCCGGACAAAAGGCTCAGTGCTACAACATTAACGTCTTCCGCATCTGCCGCTTCAACGATCTGAGCGACAGTCTGGCGAAGACCTGTGTAAATAACTTCCATACCTGCATCGCGAAGTGCGCGGGCAACTACTTTTGCACCGCGATCATGTCCATCAAGACCCGGTTTAGCAACGAGTACTCTGATACGTTTTTCTGCCATAGTTATATACCTCCAGAATTTTAGTTAGGATTAAAGTGTGTTATGTGCTTTGTATTCGCCGAATACTTTGCGGAGAACGCCGCAAATTTCGCCGAGAGAGCAGTAAGCACGTACGCAGTCAAGGATAACAGGCATCAGGTTGACGGATTCGTCAGCAGCTGCAACTTCCAGCTTGGCCAGTTCTTCCTTAACCTTTGCGTTATCACGTTCTGCCTTAACTTTAGCCAGTTTGTTCTTCTGGAATTCGCCGGCGGATGCGTCAACCTTCAGGAGGCCTTCAACCGGAGCTTCTTCCATAGTGAACTTGTTGACGCCGACAATTGTTCTTTCGCCGGATTCAACAGCCATCTGCCAAGCATAAGCAGAATCCTGGATTTCTTTCTGGATATAACCTTTATCGATAGCTTCAACAGCGCCACCCATTTCATCAATCTTGCGGATGTATTCTTTAGCTTCCGCTTCGATGGCGTTGGTCATAGCTTCTACATAATAGGAGCCGCCCAGCGGATCGACTACGTCAGCCAGACCGGATTCATAAGCAACGATCTGCTGTGTACGCAGAGCGATGGTTACGGATTCAGTGGTCGGCAGAGCAAGAGCTTCATCACGGGAGTTGGTATGCAGGGACTGTGTTCCGCCCATAACTGCCGCTGCTGTCTGGAGAGCAACACGAACGATGTTGTTGTTCGGCTGCTGAGCTGTCAGCATGGAGCCGGCTGTCTGGGTATGGAAACGCAGTTTCATGGACTTCGGGTTCTGAGCATGGAAACGTTCTTTCAGAATCGTAGCCCAGAGACGACGGGATGCACGGAATTTAGCAACTTCTTCAAGTACGTTGTTGTGAGCGTTCCAGAAGAAGGACAGACGGCCTGCAAAGTCGTCGATTTTCATGCCTGCTTTCAGAGCCGCTTCGATGTAAGCGATACCATCAGCGATGGTGAAAGCGATTTCCTGAGCAGCGGTGGAACCTGCTTCACGGATATGGTAGCCGGAGATGGAAATGGTGTTCCACTTCGGTACATTCTTGGAGCAGTATTCAAAAATGTTAGTAATCAGACGCATAGACGGTTTAACCGGGAAAATATAGGTTCCGCGGGCTGCGTATTCTTTCAGAATATCATTCTGGATAGTGCCGCGGAGCTGATCAGCCGGTACGCCCTGCTTTTCAGCGACTGCAATGTACATAGCCAGCAGTACAGATGCCGGTGCGTTGATGGTCATGGATGTAGAAACCTTGCCCAGATCAATATGGTCGAAAAGGATTTCCATATCTTTCAGGGTATCAATGGCTACACCTACCTTGCCGATTTCACCGATAGCCATTTTGTCATCAGAGTCATAGCCGATCTGGGTCGGAAGGTCAAATGCGCAGGACAAGCCGGAACCGCCGTTTTCAATCAGGTAACGATAACGCTTGTTGGATTCTTCAGCGGTAGCGAAGCCTGCATACATACGCATGGTCCAGAGACGGCCGCGGTACATGGTCGGCTGTACGCCGCGGGTGTATGGATATTCGCCCGGGATGCCGAGGTCCCTTTCATAATCAACACCTTCGATATCAAGAGGTGTATACACCTTATTGTGTTTTAAACCAACTCTTTCCGGAGTCTTTGCGTAAGATTTAGCGCAAGCAGCTTCGTATGCTTCGAGTTTGGCTTTCAGGGATTCGTTTGCCATAAGTTCATCTTCCTCCTAAAAAATAAGTAAAATTGGGAAAGGTCTCATCCTTGGCAGAAATGTCAGATTGCGGCTTTTAGGCTCTTCTCATCTGTATTTCGCAGACAATCGCTTTCATTGGTATGGATCCGCAAAGCCTCTTGCTGTGATGCCGCATTATGTCTTGTCACCACAGCGGAGGAACTCTTGCGGGATCCATGTATGATTCTGCTCTCAGCAGTTATCACCATAGACAATTATATAACAATCATGCTTTTTGTAAAGAATATATTATGGGAAAATTATTTTTTAAAAAGCATGGAGCCTGTTTCAGCAAGGCTGGTATGGAACTTGAATGCTTCAGAGAGAATATGCGGGGTCTGGCTGTTGCCGTTGAGCGCACATGCTCTTTCAAAGTAATCCATCAGCTGGTCACGGAAAGTCGGGTGGGCGACATTATTAATGATTACCTTTGCTCTTTCCTTCGGTGACAGGCCGCGGACATCGGCCACACCCTGTTCAGAAATGAATACATGGGTGTCATGTTCGGTGTGATCAACATGAGAACACATCGGAACAACGGCAGAGATAGCGCCTCCCTTAGCCACACTGTGGCAGAAGAAGCAGGACAGAGCACCGTTGCGGGCAAAGTCTCCGGAACCGCCGATACCGTTCATCAACTTGGTACCGGTTACATGCGTGGAGTTTACATGACCGTAAATATCCATTTCCAAAGCGGTATTCATAGCCACTACACCGATGCGGCGGGCTACTTCGCCGTTATTGGAAATTTCCTGCGGACGGAGGATGATCTTCTTGCTGTATTTTTCAATATTGGCATGGAAGCGTTTCAGTCCATCCGGGGACGGGGACAGGGATGTCCCGGAAATCATATCGATCTTGCCTTCATCAATCAGGTCGAACATGCCGTCCTGGATAACTTCCGTATACACAGACAGATTCTTGAAATCGGAATGGACAAGGCCGTTGATTACCGCGTTTGCCACATTGCCTACGCCGGACTGGAGAGGAAGCAGGTTTTCCGGAAGTCTTCCATGTTTTACTTCATTCTTCAGGAAATCAACCAGATTGTTGCCCATTTTTTCAGCGTCGTCATCAAGCGGAGCCAGGGCGCGGGTAACATCGGGCAGATCACAGGGAACAATAGCAACAATCTTTGCCGGATCTACCGGAATGTAGGTCTTGCCGATACGGTCACCGGCTTTAACGATCGGAATCGGCACACGGTGGGGCGGATTCGCCACTTCATAAATATCAGCCATGCCGTCCAGCGCTACCGGCTGGGTGGTATTCACTTCGATGATGACTTTTTTACCCTGGGATACGAATACAGGAGAATTGCCGATGGCGGTCGTGGGTACGATACCGATTTCACCGTCTCTGTTAACGATCTTGCAGGCTTCAATGACCGCAAAATCCGGACCGGTTACATGTTCTCCCTTAACATTGGTGAAGAAACCTTCACGGATCTGCTGCGCCACATGGCTGAGATGCAGGTCGAAATAGTTGATCTGGCCGGCATTGATTGCTTTTCTCAGATTGGCGTTTGTCTGATAGGGCATACGGTTTCTGATACCGTTTACTGCCACCAGTTCGGTATCGATCTGGGAACCTGTGGAAGCACCCGTCCAGACATCTACCTGGAACGGTGTCTGCTTCATACGTTCAGCCAGTTCATGCATCGTGATTTTCGGATAGCCGCACGGTGTGAATCCGCTGATCCCCAGGATATCCCCCGGCTGGATCATGGCTGCTGCCGTTTTGCCGTCGCATACTTTGTCCAGCAGTTCTTTAGGCTCGATACGGCTAAGGAATTCACTGTCATTGATGTCGATCATTACTATCATCCTCCCAAAATAAATAAAATATAAAAGCCCGCGGTGACGATTCGTTATTTTTCTCAGTCCGCAGAACCTTTAGCCCGGTAGTCCCCTCCAAACTTCATCAAAACAGTTCGGAATGAAGGCGCTGTAAAGCAACCCTCCCTGGCTCATTACCTTGTTTATTATAGCATACTTTTACGGATAAAGTTCCATAAAGAGCGTTTATCCTTTCTCAAAATTCCCTAACAGGGATTATAAATTTTTCCTATTGGACAAATACATTTTTATATGTACTTGGATCCGCATAATTGATTTACCCTGCCGCACCCCGTCTTTCTTCTGAAACACAAAGCGCAGACAACGCCCAGAAGCAGCAGGAAACCGGGCAGCTGAAAAACGCATAATCTCCGATCCCGTCTATGGCTGCCGACAAAACAAGAAGCATGCCTGACAACCCGAAAAGTTTCATAGTCCCTTTCCCTCTGTGCCAAATCCGCCATGACATCACCCCTTGCCCGAAGAAGAAAAGGAAGTACAAAATGCCGCCGGGAATGCCCACTTCCGCAGGGATATGGATGTACATATCATGGGCGTGGAAAATAACGACATCCGCGTCCTCTATAAAAAAGTTGTACTCCGGATAAGCCAGCCAGTAATTCCCCCAGCCGACCCCAAGCAGAGGATGTTCCTCAATCATGGCTATCGTACTTTCCCACAAAGCCAGGCGAAGTGAAAGCGATGTATCCTCGCCGGAAAAAAGAGAAATAAAGCGCTCCGCCACCTGTCCATGGTAAAAAAATAAAATAAGAGGCACCGCCAGAAACACCAGACCGAACCGCTTATCATAAAAGACCGCAAGGCTTAGAACTATCCCTGCCAGACTGATCCATGCCCCCCGGGAATAGGTCAGCGCCAGGCATACGGAAAGAATAAAAAGAAATCCGGCAAGCAGTATTTTTCTCTTATTATTTCTTTCCCCCAGAGCAAAAGGCGCAAACACACTGATAAGCATCAAAAGGTAAGCGCCGAAAAGATTCGGATTCCCCAAAGTGGAAAACATGCGCCGCCGCAGAAGAGGAAACCTCTCAGGATCCACCCATCCTTCGGCATTCAGGTCTCTCGCCATGCATCCCGCATCGGCATACTGTATAAATCCCCAGATGACAACGCAGACGGCACCCGCCAAAAAGACATAAAGCGCTTTCCTCTTTTCCTCCTTTCCCACAAGGTATGTAGAAATAAGCACATAAAGAAACGCGTACGCCAAAGGCAGAAAGCACCAGTTAAAAATGGAAAAGAATTTGTCCGGCGCATTAAACACGGATAAAAGCGAGCAGACTAAAAAGCCCCCGCCGAACCATCCCCACTTGCCGCCATAATTGATTTTCCGCTTCGTGAAAAATACATCGCCAAGAAACAGGAAAACCGCAGGAATTAAGGATATATAAAAAAGCCGGGAGCTTAGAGGAAGAAGAAATATCGTCAGGTAAAGACAGATAAGAATATTCCGTTCACTGCAAATCCGTCTCCCCATCACCATGAGCCTCCTCTTATTTCACCGTTTATAGAAATTATGAAAATACTCTTACCGGCTGTCAGGTGATCAAAAACGATCTGCCGGCTTTCATTCCCGCGATCCGCTTCCGCTGCCGTGCGTCCTGGCGGGATGATAGAGTCTCCACCCGAAAAGGATCGCGCAGATGCGGAGAAGAAGAACCGCGCCAAATCCGCCCCATGACGCATATACAATCCCCGTGAGCGGATACAGGACGCAGATAACAATACCCCCGAGCACCGAAGCCATGGCATACACATCTTCATACAATACCACAGGAACTTTCTGCGCCAGCACGTCACGAAGAATACCGCCCCCCACCGCCGTAATGAGCCCGAGCAGAACGGGAAGTACATACCGGTAGCCGGGATAACTGTGGATCGCCGTTATCACACCGGTCACCGTGAACGCAGCAAGACCTGCCGTATCGGAAACACGATAAGCAAAAAGGACAAGTTTCCGTCCCCGACGGGGTCCCCGGAAATACCGGAAACCGATACACACCGCTGCCGCCGTCACGAGCGCGAGTACAATCCCATCCGGTCCGCGCAGGGCAAAAGGTGGAAATATGCCCGCCAGCACATCGCGGAGGATACCGCCTCCCACCGCGGTCACCACAGACAAGAGCGCAATGCCGAAAACATCCATGCCCCTTGCCAGTCCTACAGTCGCCCCGGAAAATGCAAACGCCACAGTCCCCAGTATTTCAAAAACCGTCCACGTTAAAGACATAACATACCTTTCTGCATTACATCTGCAGCACAGAAGCAATCAGGCGGATCGTCGTCCCCGTGTAAAACTGCGCCAGCGGATTAATAATCCGTCCTATCATGCCGCTAAAAACCAGGAGCATTAAAAGAAGAAAACTGTAACGGTAACTGAAATTGTGGAATGCAAAAGCCAATTTGCCGGGAAGCACCATTTCCAAAATTTTGGAGCCGTCCAGCGGCGGCACGGGAATCAAATTAAAAAATGCGAACCACACATTGTACAGCATAATCCAATAAAGAAATAAATGCCCCGGCTGCCCCGCCGTTAAAAGCCCGAGCTTCATCATCAGCAGCATAATGAACTCCGCCAGAAAACAAATAAGCAGATTCATCCCCGGCCCGGCAAAAGAAACCTTCATCACGCCGCTTCTGAAATTCTTATAATAATTCGGATTGATCTCAACCGGTTTTGCCCAGCCGAAACCGCAGATCACAAGAAGCATAAGCCCCACCATATCCAAGTGAACCAGAGGATTCGCCGTAAGCCGCCCCTGCATGGACGGCGTGGGATCCCCCAGACTGTCCGATACATACGCATGGGCATATTCATGAAGCGCCATGGCAATCAAAAGCGCCGGCGCACGGTAAATCAAAGTACTCCAATCAAGAAAATCAGACATAAGACTCCTTTATGAAACCAATTTCAACAAACTGCTGTTTTAAATATCTGCCGCGGTCTTATTTCAAAACGGCCCTTCGGCCGACTGAAATTCAATGTGATTATTATAACCTGATTTCAAAATAGTATACAAGGCGGACTGACCGCTTCATTTTCCGCCTTGCTGCACGAAAATGGCAGCAGACACAAAAAAAGAGACCCGCACAGGCCTCTTCTGTTTTTCTATCTGCCTCCAAAAACTTTCTGAAACAGTGTAAGGCGGCGGCGTTTAGATTTCTCTGCCCATTCAGCAGAATCTAATTCCGCCTGTTCCATCCGATACTCGCGATATGCGCGGTACACATCCATATCCAAAAGCACCACGCCCACCTGGCAGTAGGGATAAGCACGCTGAAGAGCGCATTCATCAGAAGCCGCCGGAAACTCGATTCCCTTTTCTTCCAGTTCCATAAGAGCCATACCGAGAGCTTCCCGCGCTTTCCGCGCAGCCTCCGCCATAGATTCCGCTTTCACGGCACACCCTGTCAAATCAGGAAACACCGCGCGGAATTCATTCTTTTTTCTATCCAAGGTAAAAATGGCCGGATAAAAATACTTCATCAGATTCCTCTTTTCACCCACCTGCACCATTGCGTAAACATTTTCTTATTATTTTGTTTTATTGTAATACATTTTATTGCCTGCTGCCAATAGCAAATCTTAAAAAAATTGATTATTTTCTCCAAATTTTACTAAAAATCTAAAATATTTCATCAAAAATCTGAAAAACTTTGTGTGCAAAACAGGAATTTCTCTTCTATTCCTTATAAAAAAAGCCGCATGGAAAAACGCGCCCGCCGAAGCATGACGCGTTTCGTGTAAAAATCAAATCAGAATTTGTAACGGGCCCCAACCATCCATGCACGTCCCGGCTGTGGAGCAGCCCCCAAACCGTTATATTTAGAATAGGCATTTTCATAAGACTCATTCGTCAGATTCGTTACAGACAAGTACAAGTTTATATTTTTTCTTAATTCATAGTTCATATTCCAATCCAGTACAAGGAATTGATTATCAGTGTAAGCAGTTGTATCCATTCCCGTATACCAATTGACCAATAATCCGGAATAGAATTTATTGTTCTCATAAGATAAATTCATCGTAAAATGATTCGCCGGACGGAGTTTGTTGATTTGCGTGTTTACATTACCCAATTCATCAAGCCCTACATCTGTGTACTGAATACCATCCTTCGCACGGTAAGTATCTTTAAAATGCGTGTAAGCAAGTCCTAAATTCCAGTGGTCATTAAACTTGTGATCCACGGTAATATTAAAAGACTGTTTATCTTCTTTTGCATTTACATAAAGTGTCAGTCTATGTCCCGGAATGGAAGGATCATCAAAAGAATACTGGGTAATCGCATTAGACATCTTTGTCCAGTCATAATGAACTGTGACCTCGGTATTCTTGCCAATTCCCTTTCTCAAACCAATGGTCCAGACATCGCCTTTTTCATCTTTCAAAGCTCCGCCGCCATAAGCATCGGTAGCATAGTCTCTTCCTTTGATCGGGCGATAAATCTTCGTCCATCCTGCATAGGCGCTGAAATCATCAGAAAACATGTATTCCGTATTGATTGCAGGAGTAAATGTGCTGACATCTCCACGATGGTTAGAATCAGCATAAACCACATTGCCGGAACCATCTTTTATGATTTTCCCTGAAGGATCACGTTTCGCCTGATGTGTCCCGCTAAATGAATTATAGTGGGAATAGCGCAGTGCAGGAGTAACATCCCACTTATCATTGACGTGAATCTTATCCTGTACATACCCTGTCAAAGTATTTCTTCTATACTCTGTATTTTCTACAGGACCGTAGTCATTCATCAATTTCATGACAGACTTGTCATAAGTAACAGACCCTAAAATATCATGTTTACCAAAGGATTTGCCTAACTGCAGCTGGACACCATGATTTTTCTCCACTTCTTTATCTGTCAGATCATCCCATCCGGCACGACGATAATTTTTGATAAAATTTGACCATGCAGCGCTGCCGGGAAACGGCACATAGGATCCATCATCCAAAATCCAGGACGGATAACGATCAATCCCCCAATAATCATGGTGCTGGCTATATACACGGACAACGCTGTCCATGCCATTATCTTTTTTAAAAGTATAAACTACATCAATATCATTGC